>Ga0325401_1004960_pt1 | contig 12635 bp, 5 predicted proteins | sample PopdelMetagenome_FD_205666 | JGI IMG/M metagenome (GOLD analysis project Ga0325401, IMG submission 205666) | Populus deltoides microbial communities from Bellville, Georgia, United States - Xylem-PdKOR-R2 | ecosystem: Host-associated > Plants > Phyllosphere > Stem > Wood/Secondary xylem | place...
AGATGGCATGCATCCCTTGATCTATCTATGTCACTGGAATGGCAGCTATCACTTTGTTCACAGGTCAAGTCAATCATGTTTCTATATCAATTAACGTAGCATGTAATTAATGAAAGGATACTGGATTTATATATTAATGCTAAAAAACACATACAAGGAAAACTCATAAGAACACGTAAGTCTTATTCATCAATCCTCATTATCAAAATGTTATTACAACGTGCTCTTTAAATGGGAAAAAAAAAAAACCTAGAGAGAATTCTAATGTTATTACTAGTTTCCTAATTATAAACCACTTGTCTAATTGTAATAAATTATTATGTTTAACTTCAATTAATATACAATTTTTATTTTTTTCTTACATATGCGACCATTCATATATAATCCCTTATAAGAGTCGACTAATGGTAATGTTTCAGAGGGCTCAATTGAAGCAAAATGATATAAAGGGTTTGATTTGACCAAGTGTCAAAGTTTGAGGGACCATAATGGTTTTTCCTGCTAAGGAAGCGGGGTGTTGATATATAATTCGAGGCATGGAAACACTTGTTTTTTTTTTTGGATTCGAGGAAACCTCACTCTCCCGGAAAGCGTACTTTGTGGGCTCAGGTGAGGGAGTAAAACCCCGGCTGTCCCAGGCTCTTACAAGAGATGCACGCCCTGACTCGAACTCGAAACTTGCTATGCAAATCTCAAATCTTTTATCATCACGCTACGCCCCTTGAAAACGAGACATGGAAACACCCATTCAAGGCAAATTCCTATCATAAGACGCTAAATGGATTTAAAAATAATATATACACGGATCGATCTTATCCTCTCTGTCATCCGATGCAGTAAGTTCCAAGAGCTAGCTAGCAGCATAAAATGGGAAATTACGTGAACTATATGGTATTTTCTTTCTATTTTTGCATGTTGTGGACATTAATCTTAGCCATGGTCCAAATCCACTATATATAATAGCCCAGATTAGTTATGTTCCTTTCATTTTATCCAATTAAATACCCTTTCAAAAAAAAAAAAAAAAACAAGCCATAAGCCCAAAACCACAAGGCGAAGCAGCACAAATACGTTACATTATGTCATACATCGATCCATTCTCTTCTCTTCTATTTCATTGACAACCATCTTTATGATTTCTGAAGTTGAATTAATTATTGTTCTTTCGAATCGCTCGAACTCATTCCTTGTTCAATTTTGTTCTTACTTATATCTAATCTTAGCTGCGATTTCACTTTTTTAAATAAATTTCCTCGAGGCTACAACTTGTGCAGCTTGGATCTTCAAAGCAAATACAAAGAGTTAATATACACTCAAGGGAGGACGGTAGGACACATTGCCCCCAGAATTTTGTTGTTCCAGCTCCATCAAAACTGTTGCCATGGGCTCGTGGAGAAGCGGGGAACACGAAAAGGAATTTATTAATTGGTGATCCCGAGGAACCAAAGCAATGTAGATCTCACTCTATAAAGAGGACAATCAAAGGCACGACAGTACAAAAACGCCTCCTTCCCTTTTTCCCTTTCTCTCTGCAAAGGAACTAAACTATATATCATGTTCCCTGTGTTTCTCTTTGACACCCGCATGACTACAATGACAGTAAAATAAAGCAACTATATATCGTGTCAAGAAAAAAAGATATAAATTTTACTTATATCTAGTATTTATCACAAAATATGCTATTTTTATTATTGAATTCATAAAAAGATTAAAAATCAAACATATTATTTTCTACCGGAGTTGAAATATTCATTTTAATGAGATAATCAAACATTTTGATTTCATAAAAAAATATAAACGAGGCTTTTATTTATAAAAAGATTAGTGGGAATAAAATTGTTTTCATGAAGACGACATATTACTAGTAGGAAATGATATTTTTTTTGCTCTAGTTAGTAAAGATATGGTTGTCCAAGAATTTCTTCGTAAAAAATATGAGAGAAATAACTTATATATTAAAAATAAAGATCTAAATAGACATATCTAAAAAGTTATTTGGATTGTCTCAATCTATGTATATAGACAAGCTATTAAAACAATTTAGCATGAAAAAATTCAAAAGAGGATACTTAATTATTTCATTTATGATACGTATCTTCAAGAATATGTTCCTTAAAACATAAATCAAAAGAGATATGATGGAAATGATTCCATATATTTTAGATATAAGATCCATAATGTATGTGATGTTTTGTACAAGACCAAATGTATCTTATATTTTTTTAGCATAACAAGGATATACTAATTTAATCTGGAAGGTCACTAAAAATAGTTAAAAATATTCTAAGTACTTGAGAAGAATTAATAATGTTTTTCTAATCTATGAAGGAAATAAACTACTAGTTCTTATTTATATATGTTAGTTTCAATTAGATATTGAAAATAAAAAAATCTAGTATGGTTATATTTTACTCTAAATAATGGTGTTGTATTTGAAGAGTTCTAAATATAAGATCAAAATAGATTCTACAACTAAAGTTTAATACACCTCTACATTTGAGGGAACAAAAGAGATTGTTTAGATGAAAAAAATTCATCACTAAACTATATATGGTTCCTAGCATTGTTGATTCAGTAGTCATGTACTACGATAACAATGAAACAATTGCACAAGCAAAAGAGTCAAGGTCTCATCAATGATATAAAAATATACTTAAACAATTCTATTTGATTAAAGAATCATAAAGAAATATGTAAAGATAGAACGAGTATTCACTAAAAAGAATTTTATAAATCCTCTTGCTAAGCTATTGTCCAAGTAAAAACATTATCATCAAGTAGAGCGATATAGTATTTGATACATGAGTAATTGACTTTAGTGCAAGTGGGAGATTATTAGTGTATATGTCATGTAGTCAATCGGTTGGTTACACGTGACATTGACTTTGCTCATGTAAACATATTTATTTATAATAAAGACTTTATTTATCTTTAATATTCATCAAATATTATATTGATGAATCTAATATTTGATTAACGAATCTAGAGTAAAGATAGTCATTGAGATAAAAATATTTTGCAAAAAAAATTATAAAGTCGTTATAATTATAAGATTTCTATTGCTTCAAAGCATTGTTTCTAAATGTTTCTAATCAATGCTTTATTAAGACTGGACATTAATTAGAGTTGTTGATACCGATACATATTGTATTTTTTTCTTTGTGAAAAAAAACAATTATTTTTATAAGCTGATGTATGAGGGATATTTAGAACTAATATGTAGATATTTATTAGATGATATATATACTAAAATGACAGCATGAGAACTCTATATGTCATATTACACTGATAGATCCTCTTATCAAGCCATTATACTAGTAAAAGCATTATCATCAAGTAGAGCGATATAATATTTGATATATTTGTATAAGTCTATGACATAGACTCTGTTTGGCATTGGAGTTCTACCATGTTTCTGAATTGTTTTTAGTTTTAAATTTTTTTTATTTTTTTAGATCGTTTTATTTTGATGCGTTGATATTATATTAAAAATAAGTTTTAAAAAATAATATATATATATATATATATATATATAATTTTAATATATTTTTAAATTGTGATTGTTACCGACATTAGACACTTTGCTGTCAAGTGACGTGACTTGAGCACTACTAAAGCAATTCTAAATGATAATCCTTGCTGTCAAATGACATGACTTGAGCACTACTAAGATTGGGTGCAAACCCATATTGAAATGAAATAAATACAAGTACACAGTTACATAACAACCGAAACTGACACGGTGAACTACGGAGAGTCTTTTTTTACAACTGAAGACCTTTTCTTGTCAAAGCATGACTTCATTGCAAAGTTGGAGAAGGGAATTTTCCCATTAATGGAGGCAGCAGTGCCTCTGCACTCATTCAGAAATAGCTAGTTTCATACCAGGAGTTACTGGTGATGGTTAAAATTCGGCAGAACTTACTTTTCAACAGCAAACTGACTCGTCAATTTTATGGTCGCATGTAGAAAATTGTTTGCAAATTGTGCAGGCTCGTGCTTAAGCATGATCAGGGATGGTCTAGCATTGATAATCGACCATGAGATGAGAGATTCACATAACCGGCACTAAAACAAATGAGCTATACGTTTAGCATAATCTATCTACTCGCGATAAAAATCACAATTACTGTGCAACGAAAGTCGGAAAAGCTATCCATGTAATGGACAGACACAAGATCTAGACCTCCAAACATCGTTCTGGACACCACGTAAATGCCCCAAAGGGGTCGAGGAAATCCTCAAGCATAGAACATTTTCAATATATACTTAGACAAGACACAGTACAAGGAGATAAAGGGATGATTACTCTCTGTCAATAATCACCTGCTGAGAGGATTGGGGGGCACTTCTGGCATCCTGCTCCAAAGCACTGGCAAGACCTTGTAGCACTCTCAAAATCTCAGAAGTGTCTTCCAAGTAGTACTTGGCCTTGCTGGGCTTTCGGCCAACAGTGCATGCAAACACTTCAGCAACTGGGGAAAGAGAGGGGCCAGATCTTGCACTCAATATCACCTCAAACATGTCCTCATCAGACTGGTCATCCCCAACGCAGAGAACAAAGTCAGGAAGCTTTCCCTTCAGTTTCATTGTATCTAGGAGGCGTTCAGCCACAAGACCTTTTCTAACACCCTGTCAAGTGGTAACAAACATGAGATACAATAGCAAAGCTGAAACGTATGTTTTATTCGCACTGCATTTTAGAAGATCTTCTCTAAAAAAGGAAATAAAAGAAATGAATATACAAAATTTCCATAGCTAATAGGCATTCATGGAGAATAACTGGTCAAATACTTCAGGATCCATGAGAAAATTAATCAAAGAACTGCGGATGATACATTTTTCTGCAACACTAATTTTCATAACAAGCCTGTTTGAAACAATTAATTGTCCATGGTCCAGAAAAAATAGAGGCAGTTCATTGCCTTTCCATTACAAGAGATGACTGTTCTCAGGATTCGAGCATGCTCTTTTATGGAAACATGGTTGAACAAGTTGCCTAAACACTAGACTCTTTTATTTCAAAGGCCTAACAATCTGTAATTAAAAAGATTTGAAGATAGCATGGTATTTTTGTGAGTTAAAGAGGGTACAGCACCCAAATCTGCAGTTGGTTTCTAGGCACCAAGGAACATACAACTTTTTTCTAATTAAAAGCAAATATCAATAGAATGTAACAATCACAAGGATAGATACAGGAACAGAGCAGCACTAACCTGGGGTTTAACTTCTACAGTGTGTTGACCGCTCTTGACAGTAACTGGCTCATTGACAAGAACACTTTCCAGGTGATCTAGAAGCTCCTTAGCCTGGCACGAACCAAAATCTGGATCTGCGTACTGGTAATTCCAAGCAAGTGAACTCTCTTTCATCTCAATGGCAGAACCATCAGTTGTTTCAGTGTATAGTTTCATTACTGGCTCAGCAATACGTTTCCAATCAAAATCTGGTACGGATACACATGTTTCCCATTCTGCATCATGATTGGTCCTGTAGCCAAAAGCTGAGCTCAAATCGGAGAGTGAAGAAAGAACCGGGCTTCTTTTGCATGGATTATTCTAAATTAGAATAATTATAGTAGATACCTCAAATGTACATTGTTGACCTAACGATAGAATAATTCAAAGGAGAGCAGGGAGCTTTCAAAATGTGGCAAGATTTTGTAAGTGCTAGCATTAGTTGCCCTTGCTCTGTCTGTTACTCAATTGAGATACCCCGTCCATGGCTAAACTCACAGGTAATTAAATTTAGTTTTCTTTTTGGTTCGTGATAAATCCATGGTGCAGCAAAGGGGATGTGCCTAATCACCCCTCAAAAAATTAAACATGCACGTCTGGTGAATACTTCAGTCAATATACATTATCTTCCAGTCAAACAGTCACAAATACCTCATTCCTAGGTCGTGGTAGATGTTTCTAACAGTCTATCACAATCTAAGAATTGTCGTCACTAACAGAAGCTCACTTATGATAGCAAGGACGGCTAGACTGGTATAGATACCTAAGCCGCATAATATAGCATGCATGTCATCTTTTGTATCTCATGCATTATCCTTGGATTAAAACGTCCTATATGAGGGTTTCTAGAATGTGGATAAGCTGTAAATAAACATTACATTTTAGCCATGCTGAAATTCACAGCACAACAACAGTGCTGTTACTTTCAGCAATGTCAAAAGCCATCAAGCTGTTGTTCCATAACGATGGATATAGCACAGAACATTGAGATATCACCCCTCTCACCAAAACAAGGACTACCACTGGTTGAACATGTGGAAAATGTAAAGCCACATTGTCCATTTTTTCTCCTTTACATAACCAAACATCACTAAAAGAACCAAGGGTCCAAGTCAAAAATCACAATTTTAAGTGGGGAGATCAAGATCAAATTGAAATGGAGTTAGAAAAGGCAATTTGTACCTCACGAAATAACCATGTTCTGCAGCAATGCCAAGCTTTTCACAGGAAGAAAACCATTCGGTAAGAGTCTCCCTGTCTCTCCCACTAACAAGGAAAACAACATTCTTAGGGTCTGTACACAAGCTGTTCAAGACTCCAACAGTCTCCATGTTTGGAGTCCTAATTGAACTTGGCAGCGTCATGGTACCATCATAATCCAAAAGAATCACTCGGTTCTTGGTCCTCTTATAAGCAGAAACAATATGTTCAACTGAAATTTTTCTGAAATTTGGATCCAAAGCAATGACTCGAAAACCTAAACCAAAACCAAATCCCCAGCACCTCCTCTTCACATGATCCTTACATGCCCTTTCAAGATCCTGCAAGAAACTATGTGCCCAATATGCAACATCATGCGTACTCACATACCTATGGTGCTTCTCATGTCGCATCTGTTTTTCTGGCTCAGGGACTACCAGGGCAGAATTCATAGCTTCAGCCACAGCATCAATATTCCATGGATTTACTCGGATTGCACCACTCAGTGATGGGGAGCATCCAATAAACTCCGAAAGAACCAGCATGCTCTTTCTTGGTGCTGATGGATCCCGTCCTAATGTCTCATCCAGCTTCTCATTTCCTTGTCGACAAATGATATATTCATAGGGTATCAGATTCATCCCATCCCTCACTGCCGTAACAAGACAACACTCTGCAATTGCATAATAAGCAATGCGCTCATAAAACTGAAGTGGCCTGTCAATCAAAACCACTGGAGTATATCCTGGACTTCCAAATGTCTCATTGATCCTCCTCACTGCAGCTTTAGTTTCAGACTGGACCTCCTGTACTTCCCTTCCTCGGCCTCTTGCTGGGTTTGCAATTTGAACCAAAACAACTTCACCCCTCTTATTAGGATGTTGTGTGAGTAACTGTTCCATTGCCAAAAGTTTCAAGCTGATTCCTTTAAAGATGTCCATGTCATCAACCCCTAGCATTACAGCTTGACCCCTAAACTGGTCATGTAGCTCTGCAACCTTAGATTCTGTCTCGGGAAGATTGAGCACGGATTGGAGCTGACCAATATGAATCCCAACAGGCAGAATCTTGATGCTGACTGTCCGACCAAAATACTCAAGCCCTATGTAACCTCGCTTGGATTGATAAGAAAGACCGAGCATTCTACTGCAACAAGAGAGGAAATGCCTTGCATAATCAAATGTATGAAAACCAATAAGGTCAGAGTTCAGAAGTGCTCTCAGAAGTTCATCCCTTACAGGAAGTGTTCTATATATTTCAGATGATGGGAATGGACTATGAAGGAAGAACCCAAGCTTCACCCTATTAAATATCTTCCTCAAAAATGTTGGCAAAACCATCAAATGGTAGTCATGAACCCACACATAATCATCCTCAGGGCTAATCACTTCCTTTACTTTGTCTGCAAATATTTTGTTCACAGAAACATAAGCCTGCCAAAGGGACCTATCAAACCGGCCACCAAGATCCGGCGATAAAGGGAGCATGTAGTGAAATAAAGGCCATAGATGTTGTTTACAGAATCCATGATAAAATTTAGTAAAAAGGTCAGGAGGGATAAATGCCGGGACACATTTAAAAGTTTCAAGCAATGTTTGGGCTACATCGTCTTGCTCACTAGGTTCAATCTCTTCTTTAAGAGAACCAACATAGATAACTTCAACACCTTCTCCAAGACCATCTTTGAGTTGTAAGAGAAGTGAGTCCTCATCCCAGCTAAAGCACCACCCTCCACTGCTATCTGGACTTCGATGTGCCCGAAGGGGAAGCTGGTTCCCCACAATAATCATCCGTCCTAGAGAGACAGAAGAGGGGGCATCAGAGCCAACATTGTTTTCATCATCTAGATCAGTCAGTATTCCAGCAACAGTTGCCACTCGAGGAAACCTCTTCCTCTCACGACCAAAACTTGGAATTGGAGCATCACTAGAAGCAAGATCTAAGAGGTTGGAATATGACCTTGAAACCATTGCGAGGATAGATATTAAAGTAGTGTTGTTCTTCTCAAAGTTATGCAGAAACAAACTCTACAAAAAAAAAAAAATAATAATCTATTAACGAAATAGAATCAGCACTAAAACTGCAATATATATATATTGAAATATAATGCTTAGCAATTATTCCAGAAAATGTAATCTTTTGCCTTCTTTAGAATTCCTTACTGAAGCATGTTCTACTTAAGGAATTAAACATCCAAGAGATTATATACCCATTACAATCCCAAAATATTCTACATCAGAATAAGAAATTAAGACTCACTCTTATTATTGTTTTTGTTGCCCTCTTAAAGACAGATTCCATGCTTTGCAAAAATAAAAAAATTCCAACAAAATGAAGACATACATACTTATATGCACAGGGAAACATATCAAAAATTAAAAGAAAAAACAGAACTCAACATTGATTGATCAAACTCAGAAAAGACAAAAAAAAAAAAAAAACATCTGAAAACATGAAGAGAAGTTGGATTTACTACAAACATAGGTACCCATATGTTAAAATCTGCTAAAATTAACACCCAGTATTAACACAATTACCTCTAATCTCCAATACCGAAAATATCCATCAAAATCAAGACAACAAGACTGATCAAATTATATGAACACTCCGAATGCATAAACCAAACCATCAATTGAAGAGCACAACTTCGAAGGGAGTTGGAGATGACCTCCTTGAGCCCATAAAGAGAACATGCATCAAAACTCAAAAACATGCAAACGGGTATGTGAGTAAATGTAACAGAAAGTAGCTGGCAATGGCATGCAACATGAGAGAGCAAAAACGCTAGAAAAGACAGTGACTTTAGTGACAGAGAAGAAGAAGATTAAAAGAACTTACCTTTCAAGCTTCAGATATACTAATAGCAACCAAAAAGATTCTTCTCCTCTCCCTCTATATGTTGCGAGAGAAAGTATGGCATTAACAGACCTTATTTGGCCTTGCTTTTGCAGTTTCCACTGAAAGATTTTTTTTTTTCCCTTCAGATATGAGACTACAATTGGGATGATGTCTCTATAAAAAGCATTTGATTCTCTCAAAATTATTTCCTCTCACTCATTATGTGAGTACTGATGAGTGATAACACGAGGAACAGAGAACAGTGGACTCCAACTTATAGAGTTTTCTTAACCATGGTTGGTTTTTCAGTTAATTATTTAATTTAATTTAATAATTATTATGTTATTAAGAGCTTAAACCCCTAAGCTTGGGTCTAGCTACCCTAACTCGTTACCTTCATCTCAGGTCATGCCAATTTGAGATGCAACATGCCGCGTGCTAGTCACTCGCTGATGTATCCATTTTACCAATGTTAGGAAATGTAGTGGCAGTAGTGATGTTATTGTATTATTTAGCACAAGATTTACGCACATATTCATTATGTAAATGAAACTCCCACTTCAAAAATATAAATTATTTTATTTTCAAAATATTTTTAAAATTTTACATTGTTTTATAAATCTTTTTCTGCGGATGAGATATATATTTTTTGGGGATGGGAGTACGAGACACGCGCTATGTGTTGAGTAGGTAATGCAATAATTTGTTAGTATTATTATTATTATTATTTTTGATACAGTTGCTCGTGTCGTTCTCTGCGTTTCATTCTGTACGTTGCTGCTGTCACCACTCACCACACAGGATCGCCATTTGTACTGTCCCAGATATTTATTACAACCTTTTACCGTAGGAAGCAAGTCGGTATTGTATTTTTATTTATTAATATAAATATTTAAACCAGCTTATGTCAATCTTAATTAATCTAACGAGTTTTTAATCACCCATGAACAATTTTTTTTAATGACTCAGATTCCCTTTATGACAATAACATAGAGCTATAGAATAGATCATGGACCGTAAAAAGACCAGAAAACGGAAGAGAGTGGGAAGGCGGCCGAGGGTTTTTGATGGAAGAAATGTTTACTCATGTATTACCTTAACCAAAAAGAGATGTTTATTGAAATTAAATAACTTGATTTTTTTATTAAACAAAATAAAAACAATACATATTAAATCATGATAAGTTGATAAAAATTAATTTATCTAGATTAAAAAATTATTTCATAATTAATCTAAATACAAACCCGAGCCGAGCCGAGCCCATTAAAATCTGAAGTTTACATTGTTTATAACCTCTCAAAGATTTACGTTCCTAGAGGTCTAATTTCAACTTTTCAAGTCCCACTGTATAAGACACAGAAACTCATGTAATTTCCCAACATGGAGAATTTAGGTAATTTGAGTTTATAAGAGTTAATTTGTTTTTTTATATTAGTTTATAAAAGTTTATTAACTCAGGAATTCTTTGATGTAAATTTCGTATTTACCTGCAATTAATTTTAAATGTGTTGATGTTTCATAGTTGAAAAATAATTTTTTAATAAATTCTTAAGTCAAATTGTAAATGGACCCATATTTAAATATGGTCTTTCTATTTTTCAACGGCTGCAGATTGCGTAGTCGAAAGGTGGGTGCCTCCTGCTAGGAACTAGCTATCGAATCCTCATCAAGCGTCAGTAAATGGGTCATCAGCACTTCATGATTTGTAACCGATACTTTCTTCTTTTTTTCCGGTTAGGAGGTTCCACTTGGCACTTCTCCTCCATTGTGGAGGTTTCACTTCTTTCCTTGCCCCCTCCTGAGGAGGCTCCGGCACATACATAAGAATTATCAGATATACATAAAAAGGTCACTAAACTAATTTGCTGAAATTGTTGACTGAGAGAATTATATTATGGTTCGTGGGTTAAAAAAATTATATTATGGCTGTAAAATATCAATATAACAGATTAACAGTACAAAATTCATAATAATTAAGCTGTAAAAAAGAATCCCATTGAACTTAAGCTGTAAAAAAGAATCCCATTGAACTGTACCGATGGACCGGCCTGAGGCATTATAAATAATATATTACAGTGGCACCGTACAAGCGGAACACAAAAGGCGGAGCAACGGAAATGCAACTCAAAAGTGTCCCACAAAAATGATTTGCCCAACCCGTAAAAAATGATTTCGTACGTCCAGATATTTCTTATGTAATGTTTTTTTTTTTTTGGATTCGAGGAAACTTCATCCTCTCGAAAAGCGCACTTTGTGGGCCCAGGTGAGGGAGTAAAACCCCGGCTGTCCCAGGCTCTTACAAGAGATGCACGCCCTGACTCGAACTCGAGACCTGCTATGCAGATCTCAAACCCTTTGCCATCACGCTACGCCCCTCGAAGACTAATGTGTTAGCAAGTGATGCTTAATAACTTATACTCTTAAAAGAAAAGAGTTATTATTTCTTATGAGTTGTTGGAGGGTGAAACTTAAAATAAAAAAGATTGAATCAACTTGGGTTAACTTGTCAAAACTGCAACTCGGGTCATGAGATCGGGATAACATCATAAAAAGCTAATAAAAAAAATCATGAAATCCAATTAAAAAATATTCAATTAATAAGAACCTAAATAATAAACAGAGTCAATATGGATTAACTTGTTAAACCTGCGACTTTAATAATGAGATTAGGACAACTCTCATAGAAAAAAATAAAAATAAATTACAAGGTCCAATTTTCAAAGTACTTAAAGTTAAATGATGAAGTTAAAAAAAAATGATTAAAAAAATAGCTTAAAAAAACAACTCAAGTCAACTCCTGGTTAACTTGTTAAACTCATGACCTGTGTTATCAGATTGAGATAAATTCATAGAAAAATTAAAAAAATAAAACCCCACCTCCAATATATCTAATGTTGAAGGTTGAAATCAAGGAGTAAAGGAAGTTAAATCCATGAGACCAGTACATAACTCAACAGAAAGAAAATTAAGAAAAAATATAAAGCATAATTCCCAAAATAATATAATATTGAAGGATAAAATTTTAAAAAAAATTAGATAAATAAAAAGATTGGGTTGTTGAAGAGTAAAATTGAAAAAACAAAAAACATTATTATAATTAATAGTGTCTTCTGAGTGTGGCTATGGTACTTTAATCACATCCTTTTAGTGTTTTTTAAAGAAGAAGAAGAACGGGCTCACATTCTGAGGCAAAAGAAAGAAAAAGAAAGAAAGAAAGAGGCACCAGAGACACATTAAAACTCCGATCAACATAGTAACATCAAAAAGATCTTGACAGGATAAATTCAACAACACTAAAAAAAACCATCATCGAATCTAGAGGTAAGCCACATACGCTGCCCAAAGACTACAAGCGTGCCT
>Ga0325401_1004963_pt1 | contig 12634 bp, 17 predicted proteins | sample PopdelMetagenome_FD_205666 | JGI IMG/M metagenome (GOLD analysis project Ga0325401, IMG submission 205666) | Populus deltoides microbial communities from Bellville, Georgia, United States - Xylem-PdKOR-R2 | ecosystem: Host-associated > Plants > Phyllosphere > Stem > Wood/Secondary xylem | place...
TCATCGATGTTAATATCGTGTACAGATTGATGTAGGACCGTCTTCTATAGGCACGTGATACTCCCATCAATAATTAATGTCATGTAAGGAAACACTTACAATCAATATTAATGTTGATTGTAAGGGTCTTCCTCCCATTTGGATATGAAGGAGAAGACCTACGACCCCTCAAGTAAGAAAAAGAAAAATTCAAGGTTATAAATACTCTCTAAACGACCTAGAAAAGAGGTTCGTCATCTTCACTCTCTTACAATTTATTCTTAACATTTATAATACATGAACTAAGAACATAATTTTTTTTATTCTTAGAATTTAATGCTTATTTATTGCAACTCTTTGTAATAAAATCACCGACTTAATCATTGAAAGGTCCCTAAAATCTCTAAAAAGAGATTGTTTTGCAAGAAATCCAGCCCTCGTCACCAATTCTTGAAATCCTTAGTTATGAAAAATAGAAGATGAACATGAAAACATGATCATCCATCATCCAATCATGGTGAAAAGTAAATTCCCTAACATTCTATATTTTGAAACATTATCACCCATAATTTATTTATTTAAAACAAATTTCCAACATCTTCGTTGCAATCCCAGCTATAGTAAGCATGAGTTCTATTCCTCGTATCGAAAACGTTATGACCAAAACTGGCCTCACGATTTATTGAGTGATATGACCGTGGAAGTGTCAAGCTGCATCACCAGATCAATACATTACATTTAACAGGCATATATCTATATGAATCTTGATTTATATTTGTTGGTTCAATCGAGGAATTTGCACAGGAAGAAAAGCATAAAAGAAAAAGAAAAAAATCAACGATCTATTTACTTGTTTGCCAGGCCTTCGAGATGCCCTCCATCACTAATGGACAATGGCGGTGTAACACAGGAGCCGATTCATTCTTTTTTTACAGAGCTATCTCCGTTTGTAATGTTGCATGCAAGGTCGAACAAAAACAGGCTCAAAGCTACTGCCGTGGACTCCCCTTCCGCGTAGCGAGAGCATATTACCTACCACAGAATGCTACGAGCAAACCAACATTCAACCATGGCGTCTAAGCCTATTAACTTTGGTACGTAGCTCCTTGTCAAGCCTTTGTGTATTGTTAATGCTTTTTTAAAATTAATTTTTAATTAAAATTAATAAAAAAAGGTTTTCATAAGAAGTTATAGCACAGGAGCCCAAAGACAACGTGTAAGCATAAATTCAGCCCAGCCCACTAAAACTTTCCCCTGTACTAATGGGCCTCTGTAGCCCATTTTCGCACTCATTTCAACAAGTAGCAGAAACAGAAATAACTTCCCAATCCGAAACTGCCAGTCCAAAAAGAAGAACCTACCATTCAAAAGTCAAACGGTTCCCCTCTACCACGTGTCCTTCTCCTATTGCCTCTTCCTTTCCTTTCTCCCTAAGCAACAAAAGGCCCATGCCCACCGTTACGACTGTTAGATAAGCACCACCCACCCCCTATTTTACTTCCATTCATGGTCCTTAAAGTTTCGACTCCTGGCGACATTAAGCCCTTTACTTTATAGAGGAACCTTCTCTATGACTTTCTAGAATCTAGGTGATTTCTTGTGGGAAAATAACCTAAGGAAGAGAGACGAATTGGACTAAATAATAAAAATTGATACTTGAAGGATGATATATGTACCTTATCTCATAATCCACGCAATCCATTCGTATATTTATACCTATAATAAATAATGATAATAATAATAATATTAAAAAAAACGAAAACGAATCTTTTTTCTATATAAAATCTCTCTATCGGTGAGTGTTTGCCTTCATTCAACAATGTCTCTCAATCCCTCTCTCCTCGTCGTCCTCTCTCTCCTCTTTATCTCCGCAGTTCATGCGGACACACTCAACGGTGATGATCCCTTGATCAGGGAAATAGTGGACGGTCAGGATGCGTCATCATCAAACCTGTTAAGCGCAGAGCAGCATCACTTCTCGCTGTTCAAGAGTAAATTCAAGAAATCCTACGGCTCACAGGAAGAGCATGATTACCGGTTCTCGGTATTCAAGGCTAATCTGAGACGCGCGGCGCGTCATCAGGAATTGGACCCAACGGCGAGTCATGGAGTGACTCAGTTCTCCGATTTGACTCCGGCGGAGTTTAGAAAGCAGGTTTTAGGGTTGCGTAGGTTGAGGTTGCCTAAGGATGCGAATGAAGCTCCGATTCTACCTACTAGTGATTTGCCTGAGGATTTTGATTGGAGAGATAAAGGAGCTGTTGGTCCTATTAAAAATCAGGTCTTTTTTTTAATCTTGATTTTTTACTTTTTTCGTGTTTTTAATTGTAATATGATGGGTTTTTTTTTTTCAAGGATGGGTTTTAGGTGGGGGGGTCAAGCGTTGACTTATACTAAATTCGTGATTTTTTAGCTGTTATTTATTTATTTATTGATGATTTATCTATTTGGGGTTATCAAGGTTAATATGGTGATGTTGGTTTTGTTTTGTTGGGGTCAGGGTTCGTGTGGGTCATGCTGGAGTTTTAGTGCCACAGGAGCTTTGGAAGGTGCCCACTTTCTTGCAACTGGAGAGCTTGTTAGCCTCAGTGAGCAGCAGCTTGTGGATTGCGATCATGAGGTGCGATTCTTTGCAACTAGTCTTTTAAGTTTTTAATTATTTATGTTTCATGATATTTTTTTTAAAGGGCTGAGCACATGACGACTTTGGGTACTTGAAGCATGATTCATTGTTCTATAGTGATCTAAAATTAGAGTAAACATGCCAACTTTGATGATTGCTGTTTATTCTTGGTGTTGAGATCCATTTTTTACTGAAGGTTTCAGCAAGGAAGAGAAAAAAGTTTGTTTGCTATATTATTGGAGTCACTGGAGGTTGTTTGTTTTCAAATTTCAAAATCATCAAGTTTATAAATAAAAGGATTGAATAAGCATATATCTGGCAAGGGTTGTTGGTTATCTTTTGTTCAAGATATATTGATTTTCAGTCGGTATTCTGGAAGGTTGTTCATGAATGGCTGCATTCTTTTCATGTCGGAGAGTTCATTCAATTAATTAGACTTACAGATTCAATGCTCTCTAAAACCTTGCAGTTTCCTGTTGATGGTTCAACGCATGCAGTAACTGCTTAATTTGCTGACATATTGCCTGGAAATAATTTCATTTTGATGAGAAATAAAGAAGTGAAAACAATTCATTGGATCACATGTTTTTTTCAGTAAGGTGGTTAATAGATTAGCTGTTTCGTGTTCTCTAAATTCAGCTCATTCCTATATGCAGTGTGATCCTGAAGAACCAGGTTCATGTGACTCTGGATGCAATGGTGGGTTGATGAATAGCGCCTTTGAGTACACTCTCAAAGCTGGTGGTCTTATGCGTGAGGAAGACTATCCTTACACTGGTACTGATCGTGGTGCTTGCAAATTTGACAAGAACAAGGTTGCAGCAAGAGTGGCCAACTTTAGTGTTGTTTCCCTTGATGAAGATCAAATTGCCGCAAATCTTGTGAAAAACGGACCTCTTGCAGGTAAATGAACTTGAGTTTTATTGGTTGAGTGATTATATCTCTCTTGACGCCCACAATTGTAGTGTTTAGTTGTGTATAACTCCTTGCTTTGCTCTAATACAGTGGCCATCAATGCCGTGTTCATGCAAACATACATTGGAGGAGTGTCGTGCCCATATATCTGCTCAAGGAGGCTGGATCATGGAGTGTTGCTGGTGGGATATGGTTCAGCTGGCTATTCTCCTGTCAGGATGAAGGAAAAGCCATTCTGGATCATCAAGAACTCCTGGGGAGAAAAGTGGGGAGAGAATGGATTCTACAAGATCTGCAGGGGTCGCAATGTTTGCGGAGTAGACTCCATGGTCTCAACTGTTGCTGCTGTGCAGACCAGCTCCTAGTAGGATGCAAATCCTAATAATTTGATTTGCTTTGGATCTTTGTAAATAAGGTTACAATTAAGTCATACATATCTACTATCTAGATGCCTACCATTTTCAATCAAATCATAGGATAGTGAAATTTCTTTGAAATTTCCCATGCCTTGGGTCTGCAAAAGCAGCTGTACTGTGTTGTTCGTCTTTTTAGTGCAATCAAACCCTTTGAAGACTTGCAATGATGCCTGTCTTTTTTCATCTATTTTGATGTGGCAACATACGATATCATGTCACCATAGTGCTTGAGAAAAGATTAAACGGTTTGTACAAGGCGGCATACGGACTGATCTGCATGCTGCGTTATGGAATCAGTTCAGTCGACAAACCCTATATTAGAAGACAGCAGCTCGGTATTCAATCGTTGCTTGGTAATGCAGGAATCATCGCCAACAGTGACTAGATAATTAGTGTTAATCGGATTCGTACAGTCGACATCCCCAAGAAAAGCTTCTAATCATGCTAATGAACACGACATGAGGGAAACTTGATTTCTGCAGATGCCATCAACTCTCCAAAATAGCCATGGACACCGCAACACAAGCAAACTAATGACCGGTGACAACAGAAAATCAAGACTTCTTGTCATGAGCAATAAATAACCACAATCGATCTGCTCTTACAACCTTAGGTCTAGTTTGGTTCCGTTGTTAAAATAATCGGACATGATGAGATTGTTGTCAAGCCCTTCAGTAAAATGTAGAAAGAGAATAAATAAATAAAAAGTCGCTGTAAAATCCAGACGTTCCATTAAATACAAGCGGATAAAGTCTTGTTTTCCGCACACAACTATAGATTCTAGCTTTCCACATATTAACAAGGAAAGTTTAAATAAATAAATAAAAAACCTTATTATTACACTCGCCCATAGCTGCCATCACATACAGAAGACCACTTCCCCTCTAGGAAGCTGCCTGGTCCTTTAAATAACAAATAAAGGATTAGACAAGAGATAAATAAAAGGATTGGAGAAGATAAGCAAAGGTCCGAAAACAGAAGCTTCCTCAAACTCCCTGCAAGATACATACATGCCAATTACCTCTCATCATGTTCCAATGAAAAACAAGCAAACAAATCCATGCCCATACACAATGACTTCCGTTTTTGGCAGCAGCTATGATTGTAAATCGATGTGTGTATCATTCTACCTCATCATTTACTGATGCAAATGAAAAGGGATAAAACTTGTAACCATCTCCCTCGTAGAATTTATTTTGGAATTCCACCCAGTGAAGACGCAAGGCATGTAAGAAAGCACTCAGAGTTTCCATCACCAGCAATACACCAACAGTTACGAAAATAAACAAGATGGCACCAACAGCAAGGATGATAATATTGTTGTACCTGTGGCCCATGTAAAACACAATATTAGCTAGCATCCATATTTGAGTATAATTGGCACGTGCATCCACACATCATAAGAAGCATTAACATACCCCCATGCAAGGAGAAGGACCTTCTCGTAGAATACACTAGACAACTCCGAGTGTGCAAGACTGTAAAAGAAGAGGCAACATAAAGCGTACAATTAGCTCCCATCAAGGGGATCAAATAACCATCAAACAGAAAGATGAATTTTTTGGAAATATAGAGAAATGACTACAACTACATGGGACCATATCCAGGGGTGGAATTCAACATCATAGAAGGACAAGAGAGGATGTTTCCATCTATGCATCTTTTATCAAAAGAATACATAGATCACTCATCAAGAAAAATCATGCATGCAACACAATCTAAAATTTTTAACTCTACCAGTTACATGCAAAATTGAAAACTAAATTTGAACTCAAATGCTGCTTAACTTCATTTTCAAATGACAAACCTGAGGGCCCATAATCGAAGATACGAAGCTGTGTTTGAGACTGCTCCCAGTACAAACTCAATGGTATGTATCATCTGATGTACAAAAACTTCACTGAATTCAAATTCCTCATGACCATGTGAATCATGGTTCGCCTCCAATTGAAGAGGCTCCTCAGTGCTCTGAAGTGGCATGTATGATTCACCTTGCCTCTGGGAAAAACATTACAATCAGAACTGATAAAGAGAGGGAACAAATTATAATGCTCTTGTTTATGGTTTGCATGCTGCATACATAGACACATGTATATATACTTTAAATCATGTTGTGAAACTTGGTAGTTGAGAACTATATCATACAGCTTGGTGTTGCATCTTTAAAAGGAAAGGCTTTGGGAGCAGCATCCATGGTACTGAAACAAGGGCCAATAGTAATAGCACAAGCTGAAAACAGAATATAAAAGATGAATTAGTAGGACGCCCGCATCTCATATACATGAAAGATAAAGTAAAAGGCAGCAGAAAATGGAGTCCACCTGTACAGTTTTTTGCTGAGGAAAAAGCTGATTTTCTCCCAACTCGTCTGTTGGACTCAGGAACATGTATATCATCACATGGTATAAGTCAGCTTGAGAACCAGTGCACCACTTCAGAATGATAAGGAGTGACAAATAGCCAAACAAGCTGTTTAAAAATATAATTTGGGGGATAAATTGGAACCTGGAAAATGCATGACAATGGCCAGCTTTAGAGAACATAGCATGTTTAAAACTCCAGTCGGGGAAAAAAATAAAAAGATGAAAGATGCTGAAGCAGCCAGCAACTGAGTTTTTCAAAGCTTACCAGACATTCAAGCTGTTTCTAAAGTATGCTGCATTGAAATAACTCAATATGATTCCAAGGTTCATTTGAGCAACCCCAATAAGGATTGACATTTTCATCTTCAGAGAGTTGAGAAAAGGCAGCTCACTGCGGCTGCCATGCCATACAGGATCTACACCAAATGGGTAAGTGGGGCGCGCTTTTATCAAACCAACTGTGGTAGCATCCCTGAAAAACAAGTGTGCATGGGACTGTGATGTGAAAATTGAAAGAGCACAGTAAATGAAGATTTTATAGCTTGTAAGTTTAAATCAAATACCTGCAAGAGAGATCACGGCATGCATATGCTGATGGAGCAAATAGTTCGAAGGGGACTGAGAAGAATTCGTTATAAATAATACCAGTGTAAATTGAAAAGAGTGCCATCATCAGGATAACATAACGACCACCAAAGGTCATTTCAGTGATATCTCCAAGTTTCTGATGAGCAAAACATGTATAATTTTTTTAGATGCTAACCACCAGGATGCATATAATCTAGAAAAAAAAAGGCATGCAAAAAATGACAATCTTTTAGAACAAGCCAAATCTTTTCCTGAGATAAGCCAATCCTGATAGTAAGAGAAGTCAACATTCAATACAGAACAATACAATAGTCAAACTAGACATCAAAGTATAAAATGTCCTATCAACCATCAAAATTATCAAGAGATTACCTGGCCAGAAAGTTTCTTTTCCCTGATTATGAAGACTAATGCTGCGAGCAACAAGCAAATTCCATGCCCCCAATCACCAAACATGACAGCAAAAAGAAAAGGGAATGTAACAATAGTGTACACGCCCGGATTTGCTTCTTGATACTTAGCCACCCTGCAACCATGAAAACAAAATCATATTTGAATTTACTAATTTCAACAGAACGAAAACAGGCAAAACTGGCATATGAATGTTTGGCGCGCGCACATCTGAGTCCACACATGCAAGTAAATGCTACATTCAACAGCAAACTAAACAATATTTTGTACAGAAAAATAGGGAGGCATGTTCCTAAACAATCTAGCCAAGTCTAATTGTATGTAAAACTGAACCCATTCCATGCATTTGGATTGTGCAGCATGCAGCTGTTTAGATCATCTTACATGATGCGGCACAAACAATATGGATGTGTTGCCAATTTAAATGCAAGTAAACAGAGCTGATATGTGCATTACTCCTACCTAGGTTGTTTTGATCTATTTCAGGTTTCTAAAACCTAAATTTCATGGCATTTGATTGCTCTCAATCAGTTCTTTCTAATCCATTCTTTATAGTTAGGAACATGTAGCTAAATGTCATCATTGGAAAATAAATTTAAGGGAAAGGAAAAAACAAATCAAAACCGATTAGGTTACTTAATAGGTAACAATGTTGGTGGTGATCTAGCATATTAATCAAGAAAGCAACATCAGCAAGAATGACCTTAAGAGTGAAACTCACCCATACGCATCAACAATATCTTGAAAAGCAGAAGTAAACTTGTTTGTGTGGAAGTATGTAGGTGGTGACTCTGATGTATGTAGAACCTGGAAAATTGTTCCAACTTGTGAGTTGGAATCAAATGCAGCTCTCTGCAGTGCATCCTGGATCTGCAGACATCAAGTTCAAACTTATTTTATATGCAATCCAATTTGAAAGGTTTCATGGTCTGTATCAGTTCAGAAATGTGATTCAAGATTTCCCAAAACAATGCCCATTAAAAATTAGTGTCAGGATTTACCAGATTTGTAGCAAAAACAGGACTCCACCCCTCAGCAACAAGACACTTCTTGGTCACATCCAGGCTGAGCATGTTCATTGTGTGGTAGATGGATTTCTCCTTCCTCGCCTTGATGAGTTCGACAAGATTGTTAGTGGCTGAACATGATCTAAAGAGTGGAATATCATACATGTACAACAAAATTGAGTAAATACAACTATGAACAGACCAAAGTGTTCCACTGCACAAATTGATCACCAATAGTCTGCAACAATTTACTCTTCTGAAGCAATCCTGCATCTATAGCGGTTCTCAGCTCAGCAAGTCTTCCTGAAACCTGCAATTTGAAGTGAGTGGACATATCATAATCAATCAGAAAAAGGTAAAAGGTTAATAGCAAATGCATAAAGCAGTTGAACATGTCTGATAATAACAATCTAGATATATGGACAATGGAAGTTTAAGATGTTTGGAGAAAAATGAGAATGTCAATACATGTAAAGAAGCAAGCAGCATTGTGACAAGACTTGGAAAGAGCAAAAATTGCAATTGTCATTAATGAGAACGAAACATCAACAAAGGTATAGCACGTACTTCAGAGATCATTTGAACTTGTTTTCCAAAATCCTCAGTGAAAGAGTAACGATTTGCACCAAATGCTTCACAAATTCTTAGTATTTTGGTCTTTGCTTTTTCTCCTGAATAAAAGACAACAAATACATTCTTCTCAACCTGTCAACATTCACAAATCAGAAACAAACATGTTAATGTGGCAAACAAAAATAGGTGACAATCAAATTCATTTTCTCCAAGAAGTCCAGAATTCATCCACTAAACAATAAATAAAGAAAGGAACCAGTGACTTAAAATAAATCACACATAGCCCTCACATTTTAACTAGAAATCTAACAAAACATTCACTGCTGGATTCAAATTTCAAACAAACAAGTGAATCATATACTAAAACTCAGGCAATTTGCATGGAAAAAATAGTATATGACTGTATAAGTGTAATAATGCATCAATGAGTGCAGCAGACAAACTTCTGATATATCATATGCGGCTGACTAGTATAAGTTAGCATGGGCATGAGCAGTGCAAGGGACATGTACAAATGGGATACAGCAGCTGGGTAAAATTTCATTAATAGATTAAAATTGAGAATTACAACTGAGCTAGACTAATAGAGATGAAATGATGACATGATGCACAATTACAGTTCATTATTGTTTCTGTGTCATAGATACATGAGCGTGTATAAGGAACAACAAGAATAAAATGTTCAGCAGAAATGCAACCAAAATCAACCTGCTCTCCAGAAACAGGATCAATGACAGGTTCCTCTACAGCAGCCTGCCTGGTATACACATTACCCCGGGTAGCACGAAATATAATTCTTTCAAATGGCATAGACTTTTCTTTGGAAACAAGGCCAGTAATAAACCCCAACTTTACTTGTTTTGATGACTCAATTGATATTTCCTACAAAATTGCCAATCAACTATTATTGTTACAAATACAAATATGAGGATCAAGTAACACTGCTACACTAGAAATAGGATAAAGAGACATTGATAAACAAACAAGTAATTGAAACTCATACTCTGTCCTGTAATAGAGGAGTATCTAGTGATTCTTCGCCAGTTTGTTGGGATTCTATTTCCTTTTGCTGAGCAGTTGCACTGCTAAAGGCAGAAGAGAAAAACCCACCAGCCTACCAAAAAACAGAACATCATTGTCTTGATTATTACCCAGCATTACTGTAACATTTGCTGATATGCAAACAAAAATCTAATACATAAATGAAGTTCTGATGAGAAAAGGCACCAAAGTAGGGCCATGCATGATCATGAACCAAATTATGTAATGACAGAATATGAAGTCCTGAAAACATTAAAAAAAAAAGAGTTGAAAAATGGATGCCTGTTACATAAATTTGCGAGACTTGATAAAGAAAAGTGACTGTTGATAGCATTTTGACTCCACTCTATAACACTAGATTAGCACACATCACAGGAACTATGAAACTTGGTTTTACAGCACAATTGAGTTTCTCAATCATTGCAAACAAGGCTGGTTAATTAATGAAATCTAAGACATGCACCGTTATCTGTCAATCAAGGTTGCTTAAGAATGCAACTTGAACAAGAGGCTCAAAAATATAAACACTAGACATCATACAAGAAAAAATCATTTGGTGAATTCCTTTATCTACTGATATCCATTACGTTAGTTAAATGATTTCTATGTGTGCTACAGGAAATGTGTTCTTTCCCCTCTTCCAAGTTTAGTTTACAATTTACCTTAAAATAAACCAGTCACAGCATGTCTACTTAAAATTATCAGAAGTGCCAGCTTCTCCATGGTGTGTCTACAAGTGCTAATAGCAGAATGATTACCAATGGGTCACAAAACAAAAAATAGCCATACCTTGTTGAGGACAAGCTTATATTCCACAAGCTCATTATAAGAGCGCTGTAATTTTTCATTATTTGTGTTCATTTCAACCAGCTCTGCCTCAAATTCCCCAAGTTTTACCTATGACAACCAAAACAAAGCAAAATAGTAAGGGCATGGCCCATCTAAAACATTTCTAGCAGCACATTCAACTTTGTAGCATACCTCTAGGTCATCCACATCAATCTCAGTTTGTGTCATAGGTTTAGTTGAAGGTGTAACACCTGCCTTCTCCATTTGTTCCTTGAAAAACCGTAGCTTTCGAGCCATCTCTCCAAATTTTTTGATCTTACAAGAAGGGGGGAAAAATCAACATTTCCGCCACTAAAATCTCACTCCATTACCAACTATAAAAAGGCATCATAAAACAGATATCTAAGGTACACTTTAGTCTGAGAAAAAATCTACACTAGAAAATGCTATCAGATACTAAATCATGAGATACTCCCAATCCATGAAAATAGTAGTGATTAAGAGTACAATATGCATTTAAAATTCTTCTCAAACTCAAAATAGGTAAGAGCTCTAAATGGACTCGGAACATAAACACACCTGAGCAGCATAAGTTCTCTGAAACGGACTCTTATCTGCATTGAGCTGCAAACAGGAAATAAATAAAAACACAATTAAAGCTCAATATCAATTATCACATCAATCACATCACGTTCTTTAACTACCAATCCCAAGAGAAACAATATTTTACCTACAAAAACAAAAACCCTAACAACAAAAAAACACGGAGTAGCAGTCTTTATTGAACTCCTTTTTATTCTCCATGTAGCCATCAGATTTCACAAAATCACATTTCGAATATCGATTTAATTATAATTTAATTACAAATAAGAAAGATTACCAGCAGCACGGAAAACAATAGTAAGTAAATAAGAAATCCAATTCGATAAATGAACAATCAACTCAGCATCAATTAGAAGAAGATAAGGAGAGATGGATACAAAAAATGAGAGAGAGGAATGTGTACGGACATCTTTGAATTGGATGAGACCGAGGTCGCCGATGTAAGAGACAGTGTGGTGAGCAGATTCGATAGGGATGATAAGCTGCACCAATTGCATCGCTTCTGACCTGAACAGGTCCATCGGCGGACAGCATCCTCCTCCTGCTACTCTTGCCTCCGCCATTTCCTTTCCCTTCCTCTCCTATCCTGGACTCGATTTCTCTCTCTGTATCTCGCAAGTCACAGAGATTGATTGAGATTTTTTATGAATTTATTTACGGGGTTACTGATTCAATCAGGTGAAATTGTTTTCTTTTTTTAAAAAAAAAAAAAAAGAGAAAAAAATAACAGAGGAGACGTGAGGGAACAGAGGGAGGAGATGTCGATTTTCTTCTATTTTCTTTTCAGCGAACAACCACCGTACCACGTCACCTTGCGTCCAAGATTTGGTTGTTTTACAGTTATATCCTTGGATTTTTTTTCTGTTGTTTTTATTGGATTATATATTTCACTTGTTTAAACCAAAAAAAATAATAAGAGAATCCTATTTTAGGACGTTTCCTTTCAGTTTCGTCTTAGATAAATAACGAATACAGACATTGCATTCCATAAATAATAATAATAATAATAATAATAATCCCCAATATATATGGATTCCAAATTAATCTTTTTGAATAAGATTAATTATGATAATATTAGTAGATGAAAATATCTTAATGTCATGAAAATACACGATAATAATCTTTTATTTTATAACATTAATCATTCATTTTATGAGTAAAATAGCCTAATTATATAGTTGTGAAATATATTTTGCTCTAACCAATGATTAACTAATCTTTGATGAATGGCAAATCACAATAATATGCTACATTGAATCGAAGACCCACAAGGCTAATCATGAAAAATATAATTTAGAATAAATACCATATTATATATATATATAT
>Ga0325401_1004966_pt1 | contig 12632 bp, 16 predicted proteins | sample PopdelMetagenome_FD_205666 | JGI IMG/M metagenome (GOLD analysis project Ga0325401, IMG submission 205666) | Populus deltoides microbial communities from Bellville, Georgia, United States - Xylem-PdKOR-R2 | ecosystem: Host-associated > Plants > Phyllosphere > Stem > Wood/Secondary xylem | place...
AGCTGGCGCAGCGCGCGGTAGGCCGCGGGGTCGGAGACCAGGAAGTCGATGTCGACCGACTCGCGGTACTCCCCGCACGAGAGCGCGATGGCCGTGCCTCCCCCGAACCAGCAGGCGTGCCGGGCCAGGAGGTCGCCGTCGAGCCGGCTCAGCACGTCGGCCACCAGCCGGTGGTGCGGGCGCTCAAACAAGCAGGGCCCCGTGGCTGTAGGTGTCGGCCAGGTGCTGGATGAACGCCCGCTCGCGCTCGGTCAGGGTGGCCTGGTCGAGGTGCCGCCATCCGCGCTCGTACAGGTTGAGCGCCTCGGTCTCGGTGAGCGTGGTGCCGGCGTCGGTCTGCCACGCCAGGGCGCGCAGGCCCGGGTAGTCGCCGACGGTGACGGTCACATGCTCCCCCGTCGGCCGCTCGACGACCGGCACCACGAGGTGCAGGCCCAACGCGGCCGCCACGTTGCAGTACGCACCGATGGTCACCGACGGGTTGCCGGCCTCGATGCGGTGCAGGGTCACGCGGGACACCCCGGCCGACTCGGCGCAGGCCACCGCCGTCACCCCGAGGCTCGTGCGGTGGTCGCGCAACCGTGACCCGAGGCGGACGAGGTCGGCCTGCTGCTCGGGGCTGGTGTACGGACTGGCCGACGGCATGTATCTCATCGTAGACATCATGTGTCTTTTGTCAATCATGAGAAACGTTGACGTAGGTCAGCTGCCGGCGAAGTCGTGCTGGCGCCAGGCCTCGTACGCCGCGACCGCCGCGGTGTTGGACAGGTTCAGCGATCGCCGACCGGGCAGCATCGGCAGCCGCAACCGGTCGGTCACCCGCGGGTGCATCAGCACCTCCTCCGCCAGCCCGGTGGGTTCGGGGCCGAACAGCAGCACGTCACCGGGCACGTAGGCGACATCGGTGTACCGGGTCGTGGCCGACGCGGTGAAGGCGAAGACCCGGGCGTCCGGGATCGCGTCGAGCAAGGCGGTCCAGCCCGCGTGCACCGTCACCGACGCCAGGTCGTGGTAGTCCAGCCCCGCCCGGCGCAGCTTGGCGTCGGAGAGGTCGAAGCCCAGCGGCTCGATCAGGTGCAGGTGCGCGCCCGTCGCCGCCACCATGCGGATCGCGTTGCCGGTGTTGGGCGGGATCCGCGGCTCGTGGAACGCGATGTGGAACACCGGGTCAGTCTCCCCCGCCCGCACCGGGGACCATCAGGACGGCGTCGACCTCGTGCTGCCCCCAGTGCTGGCGCGCGGTGCCGACCTCCTGCCAGCCCAGGCGCCCGTAGAACGAACGGGCGTCGGCCACCGGGTCGACCAGCAGCACCGGCGTGCGCCCGGACCCAGCTGCCGCGTGGACGACGGCCGACATCAGCGCTCGCCCGGCGCCGTGGACCGACCCGTCGGTCACCAGGCGGGACACCACCGCCAACCGTTGCGCGGGCACGGCGGTGGCCTGCGACCACAGGGCGGTCGCGCGCACCTCGCCGAGGTCGTGGTCCGGGCCGGTGGCGGCCGGGTGCAGCGCGACGTGCCCGACGACCCGCCCGCACGCCACGGCGACCAGGCCCACGAGCTCGTCGTCGGTCGCCAGCCAGTCGGCCCGGACGACCTCGCTGCGTCGGGGGTAGCCGTGCCGCTCGTGGCTGCGCGCCAGGATGGCCAGCAGCGCCGGCAGGTCATCCGCCGTCCGGGTGCGGACGACGAGGTCGGGCACGGTCACATGTCGGCCGGTGCCAGCAGGCCGGCGGCGACCAGGCCGGTGCGCAGCGCCTCGACCTCGGCGTCGTCGAGCTGCTCGAGGGGCTGGCGCACCCGCCGGTCGTCGAGCACGCCGAGCAGCTGGAGGGCGGCCTTCGCGGTCGTGGCGCCGTAGTTGGGCACGCCCATGATCGCGTCGAAGGCCGGCAGCAGGCGGGTGTGCGCGGCGAGGGCGGCGGCGTGCTCCCCCGCCAGGAACGCGTGGATCATCGTGCGCAGCGGCCGGCCGGCGGCATGGGCCACCACGCTGACCGAGCCGACGGCACCGTAGGCGAGGTAGCCCAGGGTCAGGGCGTCGTCGCCGCAGTAGACCTCGTAGCCCAGGTCGACCAGCCGCGCGGCGTGCGCCGGGTTGCCGGTGGCGTCCTTGACCGCGACCACGGTGTCGATCTCGCGGGCGGCGCGGTAGACGTCGAGACCGATCGCCGACCCGGTGCGGCCGGGGACGTCGTAGAGCATCACCGGGATGTCGCTGACCGAGGCGACCGTGCGGAAGTGCTTCAGGATGCCGGTCTGGCTGGGCTTGTTGTAGTACGGCGTGACGACGAGCAGACCGTCGGCGCCGATGCGCGCGGCCTGCTCGGCGATCTCGACCGAGTGCGCGGTGCTGTTCGTGCCGACGCCGGCGACCACCGACGCCCGGTCGCCCACCGCCTCGCGCACCGCCGCCAGGATCTCGCCGTCCTCGGGCACGGTCGTGGTCGGAGCCTCACCCGTGGTGCCGGAGACGACGACGCCGTCGCTGCCGGTGTCGACCACGTGCCGCGCGATGCGGGCGGTGGCCTCGAGGTCGACCTTGTCATCGGCGTCGAACGCGGTGGCGATGGCGGTGATCAGGCGGCCGAACCGGGGCGTGGAGCTCACCGCGGCAGCGTAGCCAGCACCGGGGGGCGCATCAGACGCGGTGCTGGGCCACGTTGACCACGGTGCCGTCGGGCGCCCGCACGAAGAAGCGGCGCACGCCCCACGGCTCGGTGGTCAGCGGGTGGACGATCTCGTACCCGGCCGCCTGCGCCTCGGCGTACGCCGCGTCGACATCGTCGGTCTTCACGGTCAGTGCGGAGTCCTCGGGCGCGGTTGCGTCACGGGTGACGAGCTGGACGTGCGCCCCGGTGTCGGGGTCGGTGTACCGGGCCACCCAGCCGAGGCTGAACTCCTGCTGGCGCAGGCCCAGGTAGCCTGCCCAGAACCCCTCGGCGGCCGCGATGTCGTCGACGTGCAGGTTCGTGGTGATCCCGACGACCCGCACCGGATCAGCCCGCGAACTCGACGTCCGCGGCCGGCACGACGTCGGCCGTCCGCCCGGGTGCCGTCTGGAACCCCCAGTACAGGTTGGTGTGGCTGATGACGTCGGCCGGTGCCGGGGCGCCGTAGGCGGTGAGGTCCTCGGTGGTGTGCGCGTCGCCCACCAGCGTGACGTCGTACCCGCGGGTGAACGCCCCGTGGACGGTGGATCGGATGCACGCGTCGGTCTGCGCGCCGGCGACCACCAGCCGCCCCACCCCGGCGTCGGCCAGCACGTGCTCGAGGTCGGTGCCCTCGAAGCTGTCGCCGTGCTGCTTGGCGACCAGGGCCTCGCCGTCGGCGCGCTGCAGCTGCGGCACGTACTCCCACTGCGGGCTGCCCACCGGCAGCTCCTCGGACGAGTGCTGCACCCAGACCACCGGCACCTGCGCCGCGCGGGCCCGGGCCACCAGGCCCTCGATGCGGCCGACGACCGCCTCGGTGTCGTGCGAGGCCGCCATCACCCCGTTCTGCACGTCGATCACCAGCAGGGCCGTGCCCGGTCGATCGGTCAAGGTCGTCATCGCGCATCTCCTCGGTGTCGGTCGTGCTGGCACCGTAGGCCCAGGCACCGACAGTTCCACCCGGGTCGGGATGAGTAGTGCCACGCTGGGGGCGTCCCCACTGGTCGGGCACGGTCGAACCCATGAGCCCGTACCAGCGCGCCGCCGCGGTCGCCGCCTCCCCCTGCCCCGCCACCGGCCCGGTCCCCGTCGGGCGACGGACCTGGCCGGGCCGCGGCGACCGCGTCGCCCAGGCGCTGCTGGCCGGTGCGGTCCTCGTCGTCCTCGCCGCCATGACGGTGAACCGGCTCGACGTGGCCCTGGACCTGTCCGGCACCGACCGCGGGGCGGTGCAGGCGGCGATGCGCACCTGGTCGCTCGACGCGCTGACGCTGCTCGGCCTCGCAGCTGTGGCCGTCGTCCACTCGCTGGCCCGCCGCCGCCGGCCGGGCCGGTGGCCGGTCGGCGTCGCGGTGCTGGTGGCTGCGGTGTCGGTGGTCCTGGTGCCGGCGCTGGCCGCCTGAGGTCAGGCCGCGCCCTCGGCGGGGGGCTCGTCGGCCGTCGTCGGGGCGGCCGTCGCGGCCTCGTGCTCGGCGACCAGCTGGCGGTGCTTCGCGGCGGCCTTCGCCCGGCCCGGGATGACCGGCGGCGCGCTGCCGCGCACCTCGCGCATGACCCGGTTGGTCAGCGCGGCGGCCGACTCCCCCTCGGTCGGCACGGTCGGGGGGAGGAACTCCAGGACGATCCGCGGCCGCTTCGGGAACCGCACGATGTCGTCCTGCCCCGTGATGCGCAGGCCCAGCACCGTGGTGCCGGGCACCGCGAGCGCCAGCCGGCCCGCCCCGGACAGGAACCGCATGGTGCGCCCCCGCGAGACGGTGCCCTCGGGGAAGACGCCGATGCAGCCACCGTCCTGGAGCACGTCGATGGCCGCCTGCAGGGCGCCCTTGTCACCGCGACCGCGGGCGATGGGGATCTGGCCCATGCCGGTGAGCCACTTGCCGACCACCGGGTTCTTCCAGAGCGAGTCCTTGGCCAACGCCTGGATCGGCCGGACCCCCAGGGCGGCGATGCCGGCGACCACCGGGTCCCACTGGCTGTCGTGGTTGGCCATGATGACCGTCGGCCCGGACGGCGGCAGGTGCTCCAGCCCCCGGACGTCGAGGCGACCCCACCAGCGGACGGCGGGGGTCCCGATGGCCATGACCACGCGGTAGGGCAACGGCGGGGTGGTCACGGGGGCCTCCTCGACTGCACGCCTCCGCGGTGGAGGGCGTCGTCAGTGTGCCGCACCCGCGGCGCACAGGTGCACGCGGTTGACTGCTGCTGCGATGGAGGAGATCTGGGACCGCGTCACCGCCACCTCTCCCCCGCTGTCGCTGCCCTGGCTGGTGGCCACCGCGCTGGTCGCACTGGCGCTCGTGGCCCAGCGCGACGCGTGGCGGGTCAGCCGCAACGCGGTGACGATCGCCCACGAGGGTGCGCACGGGGTGGCCGCCCTGCTGACCGGGCGGCGGCTGGCCGGCATCCGGCTGCACTCGGACACGTCCGGGGTGACCGTCTCGCGGGGACGCCCGACCGGGCCGGGCATGGTGCTGACCGCGCTGGCCGGCTACACCGGCCCGGGGCTGCTCGGGCTGGGGGCCGCCGCCCTGCTCGCCGCCGGGCACGCCGTCGGGATGCTCTGGGCGGTGCTGGCCCTGCTGGCACTGCTGCTCCTGCAGATCCGCAACTTCTACGGCCTGTGGTCGGTGCTGGTCACCGGCGCGCTGGTCTTCGCCGCCACCTGGTGGTTGCCCGCGCAGTGGCAGGCGGCCTCCGCCCACGTGGTCGCGTTCTTCCTGCTGCTCGCCGCTCCGCGCACGGTGTGGGAGCTGCAGGCCGGGCGGCGTCGCCGTCCGACCCCGGAGAGCGACGCCGACCAGCTCGCCCGCCTCACCGGCCTGCCCGGGCTGGTGTGGGTGGGCGTGTTCCTCCTCGTCGACGTGGGCGCGCTCGTGCTGGGGGGCTACTGGCTGCTGCCGTGACGCCCGCGGCGGCGCGGCGCGCAGTGCGCCGGCTGCCGCACCGGCTCGACCTCGGGGGCCGGCGGCACGTCGAGCACCAGCTCGGCACCGGTCACCGTGACCGTCGTGCCGTGGTGGCCGATCTCGAGCGGGTCACCGGAGACGAGCTGGTAGGTGGCCTGCTCCTGCGTGACCCGCACGCGCAGGCAGCGCCCCCGGTACACGACCCGGAACGCCAGCGCGGTCAGCCGGGGCGGCAGCCGGGGGGCGAAGGTGAGCTGCCCGTCGTGGTCGCGCATGCCGCCGAAGCCGGCGACCGCGACGGTCCAGCCCCCGGCGAGCGAGGCGATGTGCAGGCCGTGCCCGGAGTTGCCGTGCAGGTTCTGCAGGTCGGTGAGCGCTGCCTCGCCCCAGTAGTCGTGCGCCAGCTGCAGGTGGCCGCACTCGGCGGCCACCACGGCCTGCTGGGCCGCCGACAGCGACGAGTCGCGCACCGTGCGGGCCTCGTAGTAGGCGAAGTCGGCGACCTTCTGCTCGTGGGTGAAGGCGTCGCCGCGCAGGTGCAGCGCCATCACCAGGTCGGCCTGCTTGACCACCTGCTTGCGGTAGATCTCGAAGTAGGGGTAGTGCAGCAGCAGCGGGTACTTCTCGGGCGGCGTGCCCTCGAAGTCCCACTCCTGGTGGCGGGTGAAGCCCTCGCTGGTCATGTGCACGCCGAGCTGCTCGTCGAACGGGATGCGCATCTGGTCGGCGGCCTCGGTCCACCGGGCGACCTCGGCGTCGTCGACCTCGAGCCGGCCGGCCACGCCGGGCTGGCGGGCCACGGCCGCGGCGGCCTCGCGCAGGTTCCGCTGCGCCATGAGGTTGGTGTAGACGTTGTTGTCCACCACGGCGGTGTACTCGTCGGGCCCGGTCACCCCGTCGATCCGGAAGCCGCGACCGTCGTCCATGTGCCCCAGCGAGGCCCACAGCCGGGCGGTCTCGACCAGGATCTCGGTGCCGTGGTCGGCGTCGAAGGCGTCGTCGTGGGTGGCGTGCCAGTACCGGGCGACGGCGTCGGCGATGTCGGCGTTGACGTGGAAGGCGGCGGTGCCGGCCGGCCAGTAGCCGCTGGTCTCCTCGCCGCGGATCGTGCGCCACGGGAACGCCGCACCCTGCTGGCCCAGCACCCGGGCGCGCTCGCGGGCCAGGTCCAGGGTGCTCCACCGCCAGATGAGCGCGTCGCGCACGGCCTCGGGGGCGGTGTAGGTGAGCACCGGCAGCACGTAGGTCTCGGTGTCCCAGAACGCGTGGCCGTCGTAGCCGGGGCCGGTGAGCCCCTTGGCGGGGATCGGCTGGCGCTCGGCGCGCAGCCCGGCCTGCAGGACGTGGAACATGCCCACCCGCACGGCCTGCTGCAGCTCGTCGTCGCCCTCGATCGTGACGTCGGCCTGCGCCCAGTGCCCGTCCAGCAGCTGCCGCTGCTCGTCGGCCAGGCGGTCCCAGCCGGCCAGCTTGGCCACGGCCAGGGCGCCCTCGACCTGGTCGCGGACGGCGGCCGACGAGCGCCGCGAGGACCACCCGTAGGCCAGGTACTTGACCATCCGCAGCTTCTCCCCCGCCGGCAGCCGCGCGGCCAGGGTGTAGCGGGCGAGGTCCGGGGAGACCTCGAGGTCCTCGCTGGCGCTGTCGGGGATGAGCACGTCGTGGTCCATGCCGGCAGCCATCCGCAGCCGGCTGGTCTTCGTCTGGTGGACCAGCACCGCGTGCCGGCCGCGCCCGGTGTGCAGCTCGGACTGCAGCGGCTTGCGCAGTGCGGCCGCGGCCCGGGGGTCGTCGGACCCGGAGTTCTCCACGACCTCGTTGGCCAGCAGGTCGCTCTGGATGGCCACGTACAGGTCGCCGCCGTCGTCGGTGCAGCGCACCTCGTAGCGGATCGCGGCGATCGAGCGGCGGGTCAGCGAGACCAGCCGGGTGCTGCGCACCTCGACCGTGCGGCCGTTGGGCGAGCGCCACTCGGTGCACCGCCGCAGCACGCCGGCCCGCAGGTCGAGGGTGCGCTCGTGGGAGATGACGTGCCCGTAGTCCAGGTCGAGCGGCGAGTCGCCGACCAGCAGCCGGATGAGCTTGCCGTCGGTCACGTTGACGACGGTCTGGCCCTCCTCGGGGAAGCCGTAGCCGGCCTCGGCGTAGGGCAGCGGGCGCTCCTCGAAGTACCCGTTGAGGTACGTGCCCGGGACGACGGAGGGTTCTCCCTCCTCCAGCGTGCCGCGCATGCCGATGTGCCCGTTGGCCAGCGCGAACACCGACTCGTTGACCCCGAGGCTGTCGTGGTCGATGGCCGTCTCGGTGAGCGCCCAGGGCTCGACCGGGAAGTGCGTGCGCCCCTCGGTCACGAGGTGCCCCCGAGCAGGTCGGCGAGGTCGGTGACGACGACGTCGGCACCGTGCTCGCGCAGCGCGTCGGCCTGGCCCACGCGGTCCACCCCGACGACGTAGCCGAAGTCGCCGGCGCGGCCGGCGGCCACCCCGGACTGGGCGTCCTCGAACACGACCGCCTCGGCCGGCTCCAGGCCCAGCGCGCGGGCGCCGGCCAGGAAGGTGTCGGGGGCGGGCTTGCCGCGGTAGCCCTCGCGGGCGGTGACGATGCCGTCGATGCGGGCGTCGACCAGGTCGGCGAATCCCCCGGCGGCGATGACCTTCTCGCCGTTGGCCGAGGCGGTGACGACGGCGACCGGCAGGCCGGCGTCCTTGACCGCGCGCAGGTAGCGGACCGAGCCCTCGTAGACCTCGACCCCGTGCTCGTCGAGCTCGGCCTGCACGAGGTCGTTCTTGCGGGTGGCCACGCCCTGCACGGTCTCGGCGTCGGGGCCATCGTCGGCGGACCCCTCGGGCAGCTCGATGCCGCGGGAGGCCAGGAAGTCGCGCACGCCGTCGGCGCGGGGCTTGCCGTCGACGTAGCGCTGGTAGTCGGCGTCGGTGAACTCCCCCGCCTGCGGGTCGCGCTCGCGCAGGAACCCGTCGAAGGTGCGCTTCCACGCAGCCTGGTGGACGGTCGCGGTCCTGGTCAGGACGCCGTCGAGGTCGAAGAGGCAGCCACGGATGGCATCAGGGAGTCCGAGCACCCGGGGAAGGCTACGGGCGCCACCTGCGGCGCACCCGTCGAGCGGGGTCGCCCTCCCCCTCCTAGGTTGGGTACGACCCAGTTGTCGACACGGAGGAGCACCGCGATGACCCGCCCCACGCCGCCGAACCCCTACGACTTCCTGCCGCAGGTCCCGGGGTTCACCGTGACCAGCACCGACGTCCGCGACGGCGAGCCGATGGGCCGCGAGCAGGTCAGCGGCAAGATGGGCCTGGACGGCGAGGACCGCTCGCCGCAGCTGTCGTGGTCCGGGTTCCCCGAGGGCACGAAGGGGTTCGCCGTCACCGTGTACGACCCCGACGCCCCCACCGCCAGCGGGTTCTGGCACTGGGCGGTCACCGGCCTGCCGGCCTCGGTGACCGAGCTCCCCTCCGGCGCCGCCGACGCCGGCCTCCCCGAGGGTGCCGTGCAGCTGCGCAACGACGCCGGGTTCGCCGGCTTCGTGGGCGCCGCTCCCCCGCAGGGCCACGGCCCGCACCGGTACTACGTCGTCGTGCACGCCCTGGACACCGACGACCTCGGGGTGCCGGCCGAGGGCTCGTGCGCCTTCCTGGGCTTCAACCTGTTCAGCCACACCCTCGCCCGCGCCACGCTGGTGCCCACCTACGAGGTCGCCTGACCCAGGCGCCGACCCAGGAGTACCGACCCCACCCCACCGGGTAGTGCACGACGCATGAGCCGGTGGGGCGGGCGGGTGGTCGCGGTGACGACGGTGCTGGTTGCGGCCCTGCTGGTCGAGGCCGAAGCCGCCCAGGCCGCCCCCGGGTCGCCTCCCCCGGTCGCCCGGTCCGCCCCCGTCGCGGCACCCACCACCTCGGCCGTGCCGGTCCCCTCCCCCGCGCTCGCCGCCCAGGCCGCGTTCGGCACGGCGGGCACGCTCGTGGTGCAGGTGCAGCCGGTCGACCTGGCCGGTACCCCTGGCACCCGGGCACGTGGCTCGGCCGGCTCGTGGTCGGCCGGCGACGTCGACCGCCCCTTCCCCACCGCGTCTCTGGTGAAGCTGTACCTCGCCGAGGGCGTGCTCGCCGCCGCCCGTGCGTCGGGTGCCCCACTGGGCGAGGACGACCGGCAGCGCATCGCCGCGGCGCTCACCAGCTCCGACGACCAGGCGGCGTCCGAGCTGTGGGTGATCCACGACGGCCCGGGTGTGCTCGCCGACGTCGCCGCCCGGTACGGCCTGCGCGGCACGGCCGCGCCCACCCCGGACCCCGGCGCGTGGGGCAGCACGACGACCACCGCCGCGGACCTCGCCCGGTTCCTGGTCGAGCTCCCCCACCGGGCGCACCCGGACGACGCCGCCTGGTTGCTCGGCCTCCTGCGCAGCGCCACGCCGCTGGGCGCCGACGCCTTCGACCAGTCCTTCGGCCTGCTGGGGCCGGGCCGCACCCCCGGAGCCGCGGCCAAGCAGGGCTGGATGTGCTGCACCGACGGCCTGCGGCACCTGCACTCGATCGGCGTCGCCGACGGCGAGGTCGTGGTGCTGCTGGCCGAGTTCCCCGTGGAGGTCGACTGGCCGGCCGCGCGGGCGGCGCTGGACGCCGCGGCGACCGCGATCAGTCGCTAGGGCGCTCGCCGACCAGCGTGGTGCCGATGCGGGCGAAGCCGACCCGCTCGTAGACCCGGGCGACGTCGTCGTCCCCGGCGGCGAGGAAGACGGTGCTGACCGTCTCGCGGGCGTGCTCGACGAGCGTGGAGGCCAGCCCCGCACCCAACCCCCGACCGCGGAAGCGCGGCAGGGTGGCGACGCCGACGATCTCGCTGAATCCCACGCCGTCGACGTCGAGGGGCTGGTGCGAGCCCACGGCGACCGGCTCGCCGTCCTCGACCGCGATCATCATGACGGTGCGGCCGGCCGCGATGCGCTCGCGCAGCACGTCGGTGGGCTGGGGCGGGTCGACCAGCCGGTCGGGCGCGACGCCGGGCGAGGACGAGATCGACCCGGCGGCCGCGCCCACCGGCACGGCGAAGGCCAGCTGGGCCAACCGCTGGTAGGTGGCCAGCTGGGGGTCGTCGGCGCCGACCAGGTAGAAGCGCACGCCCTCGGGCAGGGTGACCTCGACGTCGTCGACGGCGACCAGCAGGGGGAGCTCGTCGACCACGAGGCCCGCGGCCCGCACGGCCGCGCCCAGGCCGGGGTTGCGCTCGGCGAACCACTCGATGGCCTCGGGCAGGTCGGCGGCGCGCTGCACCGCGAGGGCGTCCTCGACGTCGGTGGCGCCGACCGGGCCCCCGCCGGGCAGCGGGCGAGCGGGGTAGGGCCACTCGGGTGAGCCCGTGGGGACGGCGAGGCCGCCGACGGTGCGCACCTGGGCGTCGGGCAGCGGCGAGAGCGCGAAGTACTGCTCGATGCGGTCCAGCAGAGCAGGTCGCTTCGGCACACCCGCACCCTAGACGCGGCCGCCCCACCCCACCCGGTGGCGGGTCGGGTGCCCCACCCGGGCGAGGGACCCACCCGACCGGTCGGCACCATGGTCGCCGTGACGGTCGCGCCCCGGAGCCATCCCTCGCCCTACGCGGGGTTCGACCGGGCGCAGTGGCGCGCCCTGGCCGAGGGCCAGGAACTGCCCCTGGACGCCGACGAGCTGGCCCGGTTGGCCACCCTCGGCGACCGCATCGACCTCGACGAGGTGCGTACCGTCTACCTGCCGCTGGCCCGCCTGCTGGCCCTGCAGGTGACCGCCAGCCGGCGGCTGTGGACGGCGCAGTCGGAGTTCCTGGGCACCCGCACCGCCAAGGTGCCGTACGTGATCGCGGTGGCCGGCAGCGTGGCGGTGGGCAAGAGCACCACCGCGCGCCTGCTGCAGGCCCTGCTCGCGGCCCAGCCGGACACCCCCCGCGTCGACCTGGTCACGACCGACGGGTTCCTGCACCCCAACGCGGTGCTCGAGGCCCGCGGGCAGCTGGGCCGCAAGGGTTTCCCCGAGACCTACGACCGGCGCGCGCTGCTGCGCTTCCTGGCCGACGTGAAGAGCGGGCGGGGCTCGGTCAGCGCGCCGCTGTACTCCCACCAGTCCTACGACGTGCTGCCCGACCAGGTGCAGGTGGTCGACTCCCCCGACGTGCTGGTGCTCGAGGGCCTCAACGTGCTGCAGGCCGGTGCCCGCGCCGACGGCCAGGTGCCCGAGGTGTTCCTCTCGGACTTCTTCGACTTCTCCGTCTACGTCGACGCCGGCGAGGCCGACGTGGAGCAGTGGTACGTCGAGCGGTTCCTGGCGCTGCGGCGCACGGCCTTCCAGGACGCGCAGGCCTACTTCCACCGGTTCGCCGACCTGACCGACGCCGAGGCGGTGGAGACCGCCCGCGGCATCTGGGCGGCGGTCAACGGGCCGAACCTGCGCACCAACATCGCGCCGACCCGCTCGCGGGCCCGGCTGGTGCTGCAGAAGGCTGCTGACCACTCGGTGCGCCGGGTGCTGCTGCGCAAGCTCTGACCTCAGTCGGGCAGCACCGCGCGGCCCTGCTCGTCGAGCGGCCAGCCGGGGTTGTGCGCGATCTCCCAGCGGTGGCCGTCGGGGTCGGCGAACACGCCGTTGTAGCCGCCCCAGAAGGTGGCCGCACCGGGACGGAGCACGCTGCCGCCGGCCGCCTCGGCCTCGGCCAGCACGGCGTCGACCTCGCCGGGGGACCCGACGTTGTGGGCCAGGGTGATGCCGCCCCAGCCGCCGGTGTCGTCGGGCACCTCGGAGTCGGCGGCCAGCTCGGTGCGCGACCACAGGCCCAGGTGGGTGCCCGCGCCGTGCAGGAACGCCACGGACTCCTGCGAGTCGGCGGACTCGCGCCAGCCCAGGGCGGCGTAGAAGGCTCGGGCGCGCGGCAGGTCGGCGACGCCCAGGGTGAGGAGGGTGACCACGGGTCTCATGCACCGACCCTGGCACGGGGGTCCGACAGAACGGGCACGGCGACCCCGGTGCCGTGGACCGGGCGGGTCGGCACCGCCACCGCCGTCCGCCCGCCGCCTACGCCGACGAGC
>Ga0325401_1004970_pt1 | contig 12629 bp, 15 predicted proteins | sample PopdelMetagenome_FD_205666 | JGI IMG/M metagenome (GOLD analysis project Ga0325401, IMG submission 205666) | Populus deltoides microbial communities from Bellville, Georgia, United States - Xylem-PdKOR-R2 | ecosystem: Host-associated > Plants > Phyllosphere > Stem > Wood/Secondary xylem | place...
AGTAGAAAAACAGCAGTATCTCCTGCAAGTAATGACGCAGCCTACTTGTTAAATGATCAATGTTAACTGATAAATGACAAATGCCTACGGCACATAGGAGGTTTCAACGCGGAAGCGGCTGTTGGGCATGGAAAGACGCTGCACGGCACGCGGGGAAAGACGCACCATAATATCGTTGTTCTCGCCCGTGTCGGGCAGCTGGCCAATCACGCGCACGTACACCGACTGCCCGTTCATGATGTTGCGTACCTGCATGATCGTGCCCACCGGCGCGGTTTTGTGCAGCGCCAAGTACTTATCCGTGACGGCGCCCTCAATCGTGGCGGCCATCCCATTTTCGCGTACCCGGTGCACAATTTCACTGGCCCGTTCGGGCACCCGCTCTTCGGGGTTCGCAGGTGCGGCATCAGGGCTAGCTTCTTTGTCGCGGGTAGGCTCTTCGGGGCGCTCAGACGGCGACGGGGTAGGCGCCGGCGTGGGCGTGACAGAAGGCGCCGTGGTCTTGGGAGTAGCGGCAGCAGTAGTGGGGGGCGCAGCGGGCTTGGTGCTAGACGTGCTGCCCGCCAGTATGATAATTAGCGTCTGGCCGACGCGCACGCCGTAATCGGTAGGAAGCTGGTTAATGCGGGCCAACTCAGCTGGGCTCATGTTGAAGCGGCGAGCTGTTGAAAACAAAGTTTGCCCTTTTTCCACCACGTACACTTGGTTGCCACGCGCATCGGGTTGCAAACCGGTGGTAGGAGTGGGCGTAGCGGGCTTCGAAGTAGGAGCTGGCGCAGCAGCTGGTCGAGTAGGGGAGGCAGGACGCGTGGCCGTGGCCGGCGCAGGCGTGGTGAGCACCACGCGGGTGCGTGGCACCAGCACCACTTGCCCGGCAATTACGGCTCCCTGAATTTTAGGGTTGGCCGCTACAATCTGATCAACCGGCACTTTGTAGCGGCGAGAAATACCGTAGAGTGTTTCACCGGCTTTTACCCGGTGCTTGATGAGCATTTTGTTGTTTTGGTAAATTACCCCAATCGAATCGACGGGGGCAACAAGCCGAGGAGACGCTAACGCAGTAAAACCAACGAAAAAAGACGCGGTAAACAGGACTAAAAAACGAGTCATAGAGAAAGGTGCGCAGGAAACGCACAGGAGCCAGGCCGCTGGGGCTAGGCCCCGCGCGGAAGACGGGAAAAGCAGGCGGAAAGATAAAAAATAATCCTAGCCTAGGGCGCTTGCGAGCCACCCGCAGCTAGGTAGAATACCAACAAAGTAGCTTTTTCTTTTATAAGCTTGCGTAAGGCGGAGGGCTTCCCAGATTTTTGGGCGTTTTTTGCAAAACGTTTTTCGCCTTGCTGTATTATGCTCAACGCCCTCGGCATTATTCCCGCCCGCTACGCCTCTTCTCGCCTGCCCGGCAAACCACTCATCGACCTAGGGGGCCAATCTATAATTCAGCGCGTCGTGGCGCAGGCCCAAAAATCGTCGTTGAGCCGCGTAGTAGTAGCCACTGATGATGAGCGAATCTATCAGCACGTGCTAGCCTTTGGCGGGGAAGTTATCCTAACCTCTCCCGACCATCCCAGCGGTACCGACCGGGTATTTGAGGCGTACCAACGGCTCGACCTAGGTGCCGACGTTGACTGCGTCATCAACATCCAGGGCGACGAGCCCTTCGTGCAGCCCGCCCAGATTAACGCGCTAGCGCAGCTTTTCGAAGCTACACCGCCCCCCCAAATTGCCACGCTCGTGAAGCCCGTGCTGACGGAAGAAGAACTTCGTAGTCCGCACCTGCCAAAAGTAGTGATTGACCAGCGCGGGCAGGCCTTGTACTTTAGCCGCCACCCGCTGCCCTATCAGCGGCAGCATGCCCCTGAGCAGTGGCTGGCGCATCACCGTTACTTGCGCCACATCGGCCTCTACGCTTACCGGCCTGATATTCTGGAGCAAATCACCCGTCTGGCCCCGTCGCCGCTGGAAGTGGCGGAGTCGCTAGAGCAATTGCGCTGGTTGGAACACGGCTTCCGCATCCAAACCACTGAAACCAACCTCGAAACCATCGGCATCGACACGCCCGACGACGTAACGCGCGCCTTGCAGTACTTGCAATCCTAGGTGCCCGTTCTCTTTTATTGATTTGGCGTCTCGGCTTTAGCCAGCACTACGGTTTCCTTGTCTGCATCGGCGCGTTCTTCTTTCATCTCCTTGGATAGAAAGAAGTTAAGCGCCGTTCGGATAACCGCAATGGCACCTAGCTTGTCGATTTCCTGCCAGTTAGGAGCAATGGCAGTAGAAAGAATATCGGCTCCCAATTGAAATTCCAGGGCCAAGGCTAGGTAGCGCGAAAGCACCAACCGAATAGCGTTGAAATTGGCTGGCTGTCGCTTCAGCAAGCTTGCCGCAAATTGCCGTCCCGCAATGATGATACCTAGGCCAATGATGAGTGCGCCAATTGTTTCGACGCCTAACTTGAGCCACTGCACCGAGCCGATAACGGCATTTTCGGTTTGTTCGAAGGGGGTAGTCATTGTGGTAAAGCGGCTGAAGTAGTCTTGGTCGAAAGCCCCTGTGTAAGGCGTCGAAGCACATACACAGAAATGCGCTGTAGCCCTACGAGTACAGCCACTAAGCCAACAGCAAATAGAAATAAAAGCAAGTTGCTTTCCTTGCCGCCCTGAAACGCAAAACTCAGTGCCGTCGAAACGGCCGGTGGATGGGTGGCATCCAGCACGATCATCAAGCCAATCACGAGCACCATTGCCAAAGCCGCCGACACATAGCCTGGCCCCAGCAAGTAGTGAAAACCAAAGCCCGCTGCTGCCGCAGACAGTTGGGCAATGAGCAGCGTCCGGACGCTATTGGTGTTGTGCTGTGGATCGAGGTAAATCAGGAAGGCACTTGAGGCCAAGGAGGCGAAGAGCAGCCGTTGGTGACTATATGCTTCTATCAGCGCGAGCATCAGCAGCGTTGTAATCGTTGGCAAAACTGCCAATAGTAACTCGCCCCGTGCCCCGAGTCGCTGCCGCCCACCTGGGCTAGGAGGGGCCTGTGCAAGGGGAGCCGTAGTCGATTCGGATGCTGTACTCATGGGCGTAGTCAAACAGGGAAATGCCCGTTCGTACGCCCAACAGGCATAGAGGTTAGCCTAGCCGCCCGCCTTCTTCGCTTTGTAGCCTAGGTCTAGCAACACGGCCAGGGCTTTGTCCCGAAAATCGCCTTGAATCAGGATTTCTCCGTCTTTGGCATTCCCGCCGACGCCGCACTTAGTTTTCAAGGTTTTACCTAGGCTTTGCAGGTCCGCGTCGCGCCCTACAAACCCCGTAATAAGGGTTACCTGCTTGCCGCCGCGCGACTTCTTATCCAACTGCACGCGTAAGTTTTGCTGCTTAGGCGGCAGCGTCTCCGATTCGGTTTCGCCTTGTTGCTGGTATTCAAAATCTGGGTTAGTGGAGTACACTACCCCTTCCCGGTTGTTGCGATTTTTCATGTGCAAGAGAGCAACTGAGTGACTGAGTAAAAGGGTAATTGAGTAATTGAGCCATACCGAGCAAAGATTTACTCAGCTACTCACTTACTTCTAAGTGGCCACTTCCAAAGCTAGGGGGGTCAGATCAACTTTGAAAGCTGACGCTTCACCTACGTAGTCGCCGTCGACGTGGAAGCCGAGGGGAGAGGCCGTTTGTACGTGAATTTGGCGAGCTGTGTGAAAATCAGCCGCACCCGACTTGGGCAGGTCGCCAATTGCCAAACCTAGGCCAACGCGCACGGCCCGCCAGAGGGGGAGGGCATCGATGAGTACCAAATCGAGCAATCCATCCCGAATATCAGCCAGCGGCGCAATGTAGGCGTTGTTGCCATACTGAGCGGCGTTGGCGAAAGCGAGGATATAGCAGTCCGTATCCAGCTTTTTCTCCCCAAACGTAACCTGCACGGGCGTTGGCCGAAATGTGCGGTATTCACGTAGCGCTACTTGCACGTAGGTAGCTAGCCCCCGCGTGCCAGCCGTAGCAAAGCATTTACTCACGTGCGCATCAAAACCTAGCCCCGCCGTGCAAAAAAAAGGATGCCCGTTGATGTCGCCGACGTCGATGCGCTGAAAAGTAGGAGCACTGAAGCGGCGAATAGCTGCCGGCAGACTTAAGGGCACGCGCAGATGGCGGGCCAACCCATTGCCGGAACCCCGCGGCACAATACCCAATGCTGCGTTCGTGCCCAGCAAACCGCGTCCTACTTCATTCACGGTCCCGTCGCCGCCCACGGCCACCACCACCCGGAATCCTTCCGCCGCCGCCTGACGCGCTAGCTCCTCCGCGTGGCCCGCGTACTCGGTCCGGTAAATAGTGTACGCAACTTGGTCGTGGTCGAGGTGCTGGGTGATGAGCGCCGGCACATCCTGCCGCCGATTGGTGCCAGAGTTGGGGTTCAGAATAAAGCAGATACGAAGCCTAGTCATAACGAAGAAAGACACGAGGAGCAAAGCGAAAATCTGCGGCAACCTACCAAAAAAGAAAGCCCACCCGAAGAGGGGCAGGCTTTCTGGGAGGCAAGGGCACCTAGCTTACGAAGCCATTTTCTCACCCAGTTTCTGGATGAGGTCAGCCGTACGCGTGCTGTAGCCGGTTTCGTTGTCATACCAGCCAATTACTTTGGCCAGCGTACCGTTTGCCGAAGTAAGCGCCGAATCGAAGATGCAAGAGTGCGGGTTGCCCACGATGTCGATGCTCACCAGCGGATCGGTAGTGTACTCGATGATGCCTTTCAGGGCACCTTCAGCAGCCTGCTTCAAGGCATCGTTGATTTGCTCCTTCGTAACTTCCTTTTTCAAGATTACGGTCAAATCAGTCATAGAGCCATCTGGCACTGGAACGCGCATTGCCAGACCATCCAGCTTGCCTTTCAGCTCGGGCAGTACCAAGCCTACGGCTTTGGCAGCGCCGGTGCTGGTCGGGATGATGCTGTAAGCCGCAGCGCGAGCACGACGCAAATCCTTGTGAGGAGCATCTTGCAGGTTCTGGTCAGAAGTATAAGCGTGCACCGTAGTGATGTAGCCCTTCTCAATGCCGAACACCTCGTCCAATACTTTCGCCATCGGGGCCAAGCAGTTGGTGGTGCAGCTAGCGTTCGAGATGATAGTTTCGTCGCCGGTCAGGATGTCTTCGTTTACACCCAGTACAACCGTGGGAATGTTGCCGGTAGCAGGAGCCGAAATCACCACTTTCTTCGCGCCAGCCGTGATGTGCTGACCTGCGCCAGCCTCGTCGACGAAGCGGCCCGTCGATTCCAGAACTACGTCGATGCCCATCGAACCCCAGGGTAGTAGTTTGGGGTCACGCTCTGCTAGCGCGTGAATGCGCTGGCCGTTTACCGTCAGGCTTTCCTCGTCGTAGGTTACGGTGCCGTCGAAGCGACCGTGTACGGAGTCGTACTTCAGCAGGTGAGCCAAGGTTTTGTTATCCGTCAGGTCATTGATAGCGACCACCTCCACGTTGTCGCGCCCAAGCAGCGACTTGAAGGTGAGGCGACCGATGCGGCCGAAGCCGTTGATGGCAACTTTAATTTTAGCCATATTAGGAATTTGGTTTGGCGACTCCGAAGAGCCGAATGAAAACGCGGGGCTAAGGTATAAGGATGGGGTAACTTCGCCAAATCAGATAAAGTCTCCGAGAAAAGCTAGCTTATAATGTCGCTCCCGTGATGAAGCCATAACAATCGACTGCTGGTATTGATTCGACTAAATCCAGTAACAAGGGAATCTGGGAGCCGAACACCTCCAGGTGCTGCCTGCTCGTGACGACTAAGCAACCGTGGCGTTAAAAAATTTCTCCCTGAATCTCAGGCGTTTTTCTTCGTCGAAGTACTTTTTTTTGGACCGGGTATTGCGGTGAAAGATCTCTGCTATATCTTTGCACCATCAAAACGAACAAGGGACGACAATAACACAACAAAATGGTCCGTTCGTCTAGGGGTTAGGACAGTAGATTTTCATTCTACCAACAGGGGTTCGATTCCCCTACGGACTACAGACCCAGTTGTTTTGATTTAAAAAAGGTCTCTAGCAGCACGCTAGAGGCCTTTTTCTTTTTCGGATGGCAAAAGGAGGTGGCAGTTTCAAGTAGAAAGGTCTTCGCAAATAGATTGCCGTTCGCTCAGGCGATTCTCCATCTGCGCGGTGTCGGAGTCATCCCAGTAAATACCCTGCCGACTCGGCAACTCGCGCAGCGTTGAATCTATTTGGGTCACTGCTTGCAATAAAGCTTAACTGGTGGGTCGTCGTCAGGCTGACGGTTGCCTATTGCTGGCAGCTCGCCGAAAGTATTTCCATTATTCGCCTAGAAATTGCCGCACTGACGATTATGGGGCTCCGCCTTGGTGCATACTGTATCTAGCAGCTCGGCGATACTTTCCCGGTTGTTAGGATAGGTGTTGCGGCTTAAGATCATGTACAGCTCGCTCATCGCTAGCGCGGATGGCCGTATCGACGGTGAAATGGGGTAGGTCTTCGCAGACAAATGCCTGCAGGGCATAGAATTTCTATTTTCCGGCATATAGAATGGGGAAAAAGATTAGATTTGAAAGTCGTATGTATGTCTTTGCTGATGGCTGCTAAAGCCCTACTCCCTCGTTTGAAGGCCCTCGGCCAAGCTCTGGAAGAGGCCACCGATACTGGAGATGTGGGCAGTAGCAGCCCCTTGCACCAAGCCCGCGAGTTTTTGCTCATGTACCTCCCCCAGGAGCCTAGCCTGCCCTACCGGGCGGATGATCTACTCGAGGAGCTAGCTCCTTCCCCGCATATCCACTTAGGTTGGCAGGAAGAGCGTGAGTTGGTGCTGGAGGGCCTAGGCATCCTGCACTACCTATGGCAGCGGCAGCTATCTTCTTAATGGGGCGGATTGCGGTTCCATCGTGTTTGTGCGGTTTCACCAGAAGCTGCTTTTATCGGTAGTGAAATTGTATGAGCTTACGTCATATATGGTGAAAAATATAATTAGATCGGGCGAAGATATTTCGTCTTATATGGCGAAATGCATCAAGAGGCGATAAATCAGAGGCTAAAGATTCTAGTCGAAACACTAGGAATGAATGTTAGAAGCTTCAGCATGAAGCTAGGTTTAAGTGATTCTACTGCCAGAAACTATGTAGATAGAGGATCTAAACCACCAGCTGATTTTATAGCCAATGTGGTCAGCTCAATCGAAGGAATCAACCCAAAGTGGCTACTGCTAGGGGAAGGTGATATGTTTCTCAATGAGACGAAATCGTTACAGGCCCAGAGTGTAGGCAAGAATAAGGGCCAAGCTATGGGCACGAACAACGGCCACGCTACGATGAACTTCAATACCGTTGATGATTGTCGGCGCGAGCTAACTTCTGCTAACAACACTATCGAGCTGCTCCGCAGCCAGCTCCAGGATAAGGAGCGCATTATTCAATTGCTGGAGATGCAGTTAAAAAAATAGCCTATTCATCCAGTTGTTATGGACTACTTATGACAGAAGCGCTACGCAAAAATGATATTCTAGCTTCCAATCTATACTTATTGGGCTTGGCTATATCTACTGTAGCCTTGTTCTATTACTCTTCGCAATTCAAACCTTCCCCTCATGTCTCCCAGGACTTGTGGGTGTTTACAATGCTGTGCACAGTTGTCTTCTCGATTGTTCAAGTCGTTGGCATTCGCAAAGGCACCATTTGGCTAAAGGTCATCTTTGTTGTACTGACGGTGGGTGGCACAATCAACTACTTTCATTCTTTGGCTACGCACACAGAGCCTCTTGGCAAAACGCTTGTTTTCTCCAGCGCGATGATCTTACGGCTTGTCGCTCTCTATTTAGTACTGAAAGGGTTGTTTATGAATCGCTCAGCTGTTGCGGCTGAGCAAAGCTAGCGTATCATTCAGTTGCTGGAGATGCAGTTGAAGAAGTAAAACCCTCACGTGTACCATCTATTATTTCCCTTATCCAACACTACCCTTATGTCTAAGAACATTTTCCTACTACTTGCCGGCACGCTTGCGCTAGCAACCACCGCTTGTAAAAAAGAGCAGGTCGAGAAAGAAGAAGATCCATCCCTATTCGGCACTTGGACGCAGCATCGGGAGACTATACGGGTCTACATCCGGGCCACCGGGAAATTAGATTCTGAAAGAGCAGTAGCCGTTACACCAGGTAAGTATCTCACCATCAAGCCCGGTCAAGTGCGTGACTCAACGGTTGATACGTCTAATCCGCAGCCTTACGTCTACGCGCAATCTTATACTCCCAACGCCGCCGGTGATACGCTGAAATGCCAGAGTGTTGGCACCCTCGTCGTGAAGAAGCTCACCGCCGACAGCCTCATGCTTCAGCGTTTCTACTACTACCGAAACGGCTCTACAGGGCCCAACGTGAAAGCCGAAGAAGATAAGTACTACTCTCGCACTCGTTAGTAGTATCAATTAACTACTGGAGAAGCAGTTGCGAAGAAAATTTACTCTATCCTCATTACGCTTATGTCTAGAAGTTTGCCATTACTCCTTGTGAGCTTGCTCCTATTGCTGATCGCGGCTTGCAAAAAGGATGACGCATAGCCAGAAGCCCGCCTTGAGGGCACCTGGACGCTGCATCGCGCTTACCAGCGTTATTATAAAATCGCGGATGGCACTATTACTAGCGAATTACCTATCCCTCTAAGCGTAGCCGGCGAAACGTTGACGCTGACGAAGGATAGCGTGGTTTTTTCAAGAAGCATATTCGGCATCCTACGAGCCTTCCCTAGCGCGTCCTATTCATACCCCTATGCTCGTAAAGACCAGGAGCTTCTGATTGAAACACCCCTGACAAGTAGCTACCGCTTCCTGCCATTTACTATCGTGCAGCTGACTAAGGATACGCTGGAAATACAACAGGAAAATACTCCTCCCAGGGGCGCTGAGCGCTCTGTTGTAGGTGGGTACTACACCCGGTAAGCTGCTGGAGATGCAGTGAAGAAGTTAAAGCGGCAGGCAGCTGAAGTAACTCGATCAAGTAGTATCACTCCGCATTAGCGAAGAGAAATCATCATCTGGTTAAGATTACCTGGAATCCAGGCCTCGTCCGACCCGTAATCAATCCGGCCACCGGTCGGACGAGGTATGGATTGTTATTCGTTCGGGGACATCAGCTGTCCGCTGATGAGCAGGTGCTGACGGGCGGCGCTGCCGTGAGCTAGCATCCAGCCGGGATATTCGGGGGCGGGGGCGCTGGCCGCGTCGAGCGCCAGCAGGTCGTCGTTAGTTAGCGTCAGTTCGGTCGCTTTGAGATTGTCCTCGAGCTGGCCTGGTTGCTTGATGCCCAAAATGATGCTGGTCACGATTGGTTGGTGCCGTAGCCAGGCCAGGGCCACGGCCGCCAGCGAAGCCCCGTGGGTGGCCGCTACTTTGTCTAGGGCGGCTAGCACGCCTGTGCCCTTGTGCTCATCGACCGGTGGAAACTGCACGGTAGCGCGCCGGCCCTCGGCGTTGTTGTGGCGGTACTTTCCCGTGAGGTAGCCGCCGGCCAGTGGGCTGTACACCAGCAGGCCTAGGTTCTCGGCTTCTGCCACGGGCACCACTTCGCGCTCCAGGTCGCGGCCGGCCAGCGAATAGTAGGCCTGTACCGACTGGAAGCGCTCGGCATGGAGCCGTTCGGCGGTGCCCAGGGCCTTGGCAATCTGCCAGGCGGCCCAGTTCGAGACGCCGATGTAGCGCACTAAGCCTTGGCGCACCATGTCGTCCAGCGCCCGAATAGTGGCTTCGACCGGGGTAGCGGGGTCCCAACCGTGCAGTTGGTAAAGATCAATGTGGTCAGTGCCCAGGCGTTTGAGGCTGGATTTTACCTCGTGCAGGAGGTGGTAGCGGGAGGCACCGCCGTCGTTGGGACCACCACCGGTGGCGTGCTCGGCCTTGGTGGCCAGCACCACCTGATGGCGGGCGATGCCGAGGCGTTTGAGCGCCTGGCCCACCATCTGCTCGCTCTGCCCGCCGGCATACACGTTGGCGGTGTCAATGAAGTTGATGCCGGCGTCGAAGCCGCGGCGAATGATGGCCTCGGCTTGCTCCTGCGTGACGCCTGAAGCGGCGGCGTATTGGCCCGGCGAATTGCCAAACGTCATGGTGCCTAGGCACAGTTCCGATACAAACAAGCCGGTATTTCCTAGGGGGTTGTAGCGCATAAAAAGGGGCTGAAGTGTAGGACAAAGGTCCTGTACCTCTTGCGGCCTCTTCTCCCGATTCTTGCGCTTGTTTGTCGGTTCTTGCTATTCTGTGCTCGTTAGCGCCGCTGAAATTGCTGGGGCGTGCAGCCCACCAGGCGCTTGAAGGCGGCCGCGAAGCTGATGGGTGAGGCAAAGCCTAGCTCGTCGCTGAGGTCGGCTACGGCTAGATTGTCGCGGCGCAGCAAGTGCTTGGCCCGCTCGATTTTCCAGCGCAGCACATACTGGTAGGGTGGCAGACCCGTAGCCTGCTTGAAGAGGCGAGCAAAGTGGAACATGCTCAGGTTGGCCAGTTCCGCTAGCCCTTCCAGCGTCACGGGCTGAGCGGCGTGGGCCTCCAGGTAGGCGTCAATCCGCGCCAGCGCCGCACTACTCAACCGCGGCTGCTCCGCAGAACGGCCCTGGGTGGTGGCATGATGCGCCAGTAGGTGATGGCAGAGCGTGGTCGTCAACGACTCAACGTAGAGCCGTCCCAACGCGTGTCGGCTGGCCGCGCTGGCCAGCAATTGCCGGCTGAGCTGCCGCAGGAAGGGGTCGTCAAACTTCATGCGCTTGTGCAGCACGGCCTGCCTGAGCGTGGTATCCTGGCTGGCTACCCGCCGCAGATAGGGAGCTTCGAGGGTCAGGTAGATGTTGTCACTCGAGGTCGTCCAGTCAATGGCCGTGCTGTATTCGCCGCCCGGAAATAGCCCTAAATCGCCCGTATGGTAGACGGTTTCGCTCATGTGAGATCCATCACGCCGCCGCACCAGGTGGGGTTGGGCTACTTGGTAGAGTAGCAGCAGATGGTGCTCGTGCTGCTGGGCCGCCAGCCGCCCAGCTTCGAGGTGGTACTGCTCCACCCGCACCCCCTGCCAGGGTAGCGGGGCACTGCTGATGAGCGGTGGGGTATAAAAACTATCGGTGACGAACTGCATGCTTCTTGTGCTGGTAAAACGGCGGCGTGCCGTCGAGCTTTTACGGCTGCTGGCAAAGAAACGGGTAGTTTTGGCCCCATTCAATAATGGCGGCTCATGCGCCAGTTGTTGGGCTCTTAACACGATACTCTGCCGCCTGTATGAATCGCTTTGACCGCATCGTTGCCATTCTCATCCAGTTGCAAACCCGCCGGGTGGTGAGCGGTCCTTCGCTGGCCGCGCAGTTCGAGGTGAGTCTGCGCACTATTTACCGCGACATTCGCACGTTGGAGCTAGCAGGGGTGCCACTCTATGGGGAGCCTAAGGTAGGCTATTCGCTGGCCGAAGGTTACCGCCTGCCCCCGGTTATGTTTACCCGCGAAGAAGCAGCGGCGCTGCTGACGGCTGAGAAGCTAGCCGCCCGGCTCACCGACGCGCCCACCGCCCGGCTAAGTGGGGCGGCGATGGATAAGCTACGCGCCGTGCTACGGCGTACCGACCGCGACTACCTCAACTCCCTCACACCGCACATCCAGGTCGTGCGGCGAGCGGAGCAGTACCAGGAGTCCAACACCTACCAGCAGTTGGTGCTAGCCGTAGCCACGCAGCAGGTTGTCCATATCCGCTACCAGGCCACCGCCACCGAGCCGGCCACCCCCCGCGACATCGAGCCCATCGGCCTGTACCTCACCCAGCACTGGCATGTGGTCGGGTACTGCCGGCTGCGGCAGGCCTTTCGCAACTTCCGCCTCGACCGTATTCAGCAACTAGCGCTCAGCGCTGAGCTTTTCACCGCGCGTCCCGAAACGTTGCAGCAGTACTGGGCCGAGCGGGACAGGGAGTGGCAGCGCGAGAAGGTCGTGGTGCGCTTGCAGCTGGCAGACACGCCGCTTAACCTAGCCCAGCGCCTGCACGATACCAAGCGCCAGTACGGCTGGGCGCATGAGCAGGCCCTGCCCGATGGCAGCGTGGAGATGACTCTGTACCTAGGTTCCTTGCCCTATCTAGCCGCCTGGCTGCTGCCCTACGGAAAAGCCGTAACCGTAGTAGAGCCGCCCGCCCTGCGCCAGCACTTGTGCGAGCTAGCCCAGCAGGTGCATCACTTTTTTTGTGCACCCGCCTGATATGCTGACACAGAGCTGTCACGGGGCAAGCGGACCTTTGGGAAGTCAAATGACAAACGTCTTTTTTACTTCCTAAACCCGCTGCAATGATGCACAAGCGAACCATCGACCCCTGGCCCTGGGGCTTACACACTAACTCCGTACAAGCCGTTGAAATCAAGCAGCCCGAAGGCACCCTTTATTGCTCTGGGCAGGTCGCCATCGACGCGCAGGGCCAGCCCAGTGCTGCCGACATGCGCACCCAGTTTCAACTCACCCTTCAGAACCTAGAGCAGCTGATCCACGAGTCGGGCTACGAGTGCTCGGGCATCGTTCGGCTAAATGTCTTTACCACCTCTATTCAGGAGTTCTTCTCCACCTGCGTAGACCTCTACCAAGGCTGGGTAACTCAGCACGGTCTCAAACAAGCTACCACCTT
>Ga0325401_1004971_pt1 | contig 12628 bp, 9 predicted proteins | sample PopdelMetagenome_FD_205666 | JGI IMG/M metagenome (GOLD analysis project Ga0325401, IMG submission 205666) | Populus deltoides microbial communities from Bellville, Georgia, United States - Xylem-PdKOR-R2 | ecosystem: Host-associated > Plants > Phyllosphere > Stem > Wood/Secondary xylem | place...
GCCAGCAAATTTCACAAAAGTTGGCTTGAGAGGGAGCGTTCTTAAAATACTGGAACCAAATATTCCAAATCAGAGCAAACACTACACAAGCCATAAAACATTTTGGTCCTTCCTCCTCCCAAAGCTCACTTTCTTTATTAACAAATCCCCCACCCAATCCAGAGACACCCACTGACTCCAAAGCAGCAAAAAGCCTCTTCCACTAATCTCACGCAACTAGACAATGTAAGAAATTACTTCTAAGTCTAGTAGCTATAATAGTGCAGCACGAGCACAAATGTGTTGCCTATATTCAACATGAATGGTATTGTAGATAAATGATGAAAACTTCTTTATCAGAATAGCCAACAAAAAGCAATATCACAAAATTGACAGACTGTCTTTCTGGATTATATGGAATATCTTGCAGTGTACATTTTTCATTTGATTCATTAGGAGGCTAATTGGACTTTAACCAAAAAAAAACAAGGGATAGCTTCCACTTCCCTAGATCCCTCCCCTCCCTGCTGAGAGCAGGATTTGAACCAAAGTCACTTGGGACCATGTCAAGTGACCTGGCCAGCTAAGCTAGACAGCATTCATATGATGATCAACATATGGTCATTAAGCATAAAAGCATGACATCTTAGTCATTACATATACCTCAATTAATAAATACTCGATCTCCACAACCAATAACCAATCATTATCTTTTCCTAAAATTGCAAAAAGAAAAAATAAATATATATAAATAAAAAAAGCATGTGATAATTTTCAAATTTGAGAAGCATACCTTTCTTTCAAGAGTTGCAACCCTTTGATGGTATTCCTCTCTCAAAGACTCAATTTCTGCATCATTAGATTTTCTCTGTTGCATAAAATTCAACGGTAAAAATGTCATTCAGGTCAGAGAGAAAGTGAGCAGAAATCACTATCTTTTAACCAACAATAGTATTTGTAAAATCAAGTTCTCAATTAATGGAAAAGGAGATCAAAACAGAATAGAGGGGGAGTTGATGAGATGAATAATTGAACAAGTTTCTACAAAAGAAAAACAAACACAAAAAAAAATGTTCAAATTACTTTTTTGATACAAACCCAACTAATGCAAAACATGCAGATGACGATCAATATTTTGGGTTGAATTAAGAACTTAGAGCAACTGTTCAGAGAATGGCTTGCACATATTTAGGTAAATATACAACATCATTGTCAGTTCTTTTTTCTTTTTTACCATCAAACTAGCAACCAACAACATAATAAGAATTCTTTTAAGACAAGAAACACAACCCTTACAGAAGATACTAAGAACAATCTTGGCAACACAAACTAAATGAACTATCCAGTTAAAATGTAATTGGCAAAACCCAATTTTTTTAAAATAAAAGCACAAAAGTAACCATTTTACTGTAATGTATATATATGCACAAAGTACCTAATCCAAATTAACTTGAATGCAGAAATAGTAAAAATTTATACAGACCTTCAATTCCTCAATAACAATTTTCAGGTGCTCATTTTCGTTCATCAACTTCGCAATCTCATCAGCCTTCGCCTAGAAGAAGAACATCGGAGTTAGCTTTTAGCTTAACTTAAAGACTCAAAAGAATTGCAAAACAGTTTAGTTTTGACAACTAGCACTAAAAATACCAATTTGTTGATCAAAAGTTCTGTTGTGCAAAATCTCATTAGTCTTCTTAACAAAAGAAGAGAAGCGCAAGCTAACATTATCATCATAAAGGTACTAATAGCGCTTTTGATGAGCAGAAAGGTGAAGGTGGTGTGCCTTGAGGGCTGGGTTGGTCGCCTATGGCATGACAACCATAATTTGAAAAACATGAGAAGACAAAACTTCAATGAAATATAACGCGACAGCAGCATTTAACACTCACAGTTTGCAGTGATATCAGTCCATTATGAATAAGTGTTATGCACACAGGAGAAGAAAACAAGCATAAAAATCATTCAAAAATCAAGTGAAAGAGAGGTTGGTGGAGCTTAGTATATAACAACAACAAGACAATAAAAACTTATACAAAATTAGAGAGGATCTTTCTATCCACTGAAATAAATTATAGGCCATCAAGAAGATAAAATTGTGTGAATCGACCAGTGAAATGTTCTAACAATATGAGAAAAGATGATCCAGTATCTTTCAAAAGTATGTATACTTTAAAAGACTCAGCAAGGACCAAAATTGACTTTTTTGTCCAGCATTAACATGTAATGTTGTCCAATTTTGACAATAAGAGTAGCAATTCAGTAGTGAGGCTAAGTTTGAAGCCTGTTTTTTCCTGCTTAATATATCTGTGCCACATGGTAATACCTGAGCTTGCCTTGCAGCACCTTGTAGTGCAGTTTCCATCATTTTCATCTCAGTCTTCACCTTCTCTAGTTCAAGCGTGGAATCTATAGAGTCTGATATATTCGACCTCAAACTCAAGTGTTGATCTTTGATGTCAATTTCACCATCATTGACTCGCTTGTCCCCTCCAACTGTCTGATTGTGAACATCATCTGCCTGGGAAACCGATCCAGAAACAATTTCTGAAGCCTCATCTAGGGGAGATGCATCGGACAGGGAAAATTCATGAACCATTTCACTCACTTCAGCACTAACAGGCTGTGAACTGGATGAATCAAGCACAGCTCCAGCTTGGTTATCACTTGATGCCTCAGCTAGGATATCAGTTGATGCCTGAGCTAGGATATCAGTTGATGCCTCAGGTTGCGGTTCGTTTGATGCCTCAGCTTGAATAGTAGAACTTCGTTCTACAGTCTCCTCAGCTTGTGTCTCTTGTTCATCTGTGCTATCAGGAGTATGAGACACATTATGTGACTCATCATGCAAGATGGAAGGAGCCTCAACTTTATCAACCCTGGAAACTTCTGATCTGACCTCCAATGTATCTAAATTTTCAGCACAGCCCTGCTCTGAAATCTCTTTTCCCTGCACATCATCAACTGATTCTGGTACTTTAACATCATGGACAACTGGCTCAGGAGGTTCAACAGCCTTAGTCTCTGATTGAATTTCAGATTCAAGTTCAGTTTTGCCAGTATCTGAAATGACATCATCTTTTTTCTCAGCAATCTCTGGATGCTCAGCATCTTTTTTCCTCTCGAGCATTTGATTTTCTTCAGCAGATGTGGTTTGTTGGGTCTCAGAATTTTGAGACTCTTTCTCCTCAACAGTAGACAATTTCTGTGGAGATACAGTTTTCCCTGACGATTCATCAGTACTATCCTCACTTTTGTTCCCCATAAAGGACATTACCGGCCATAATCCCGAAGCTAGCAAGAAAATAGAAAGGAGATTCTAAATAAAATGGGTCTCAATACACATAAGTTAGAACATTAAAAAAAAAAACCAATGAACATGCAACCATGTTGTTCCCTAGCTTCAACACAACATTTGAAAAATCAACTTCCATGCTCTAGCACAAAAAACTTAACATTTTCGCAAAGTACTGAGATCAACCACATAGTTATTTTCAATAAACAAACAAAACAGTAAGCATGAGCTCCAGCATTCCACAAGTTCTAACAGCCAGAATATATCTAAACCAAGAGCAAGGTAGTGGTAGTTATGGTACCTTCAGTGGTGCTACTAGAATCAGATTTATCTTCAAAACCAAGAGCAGTATCGAAATTCTTCTCGATATTCTTGACGCTCTCACTCAGCTTATTAACCGCTCCTGCTAGATCCGGGAAGTTCCCCAGAGAGACTTTCCCGCTAAACCAAGCCATCTCTTATATAACTCACCCCAACACCGACAACAAAATAAAACAATAATCTATGATCACACCCCTGCATTTACACACAAATTGATATCAAACACAGGATCATAACGAGAAGATCCTATGGGAAATTGAATATATTTCGTGATCTAGCAGATAATGTATAGAATCCAACAAATTGTGGGATTTGGAGTGAGATTTTGAATTAAATGCAGTGCTAAAAATTAAGAGTTTTGCCATTGGAGATTATTGAACAACCTTGCTTGGGGAATGCGTTGGGCTTCGCGGAGATTCACATCATGGTTCTTGATGATCCGATCCGATCCGATAAAAAGTGTTGGTGAGCTGTTGATGGATTTCGGTGCTCTTTTTATGGATGCAGAAGGATAGAATAGAAGGAGAGAGAGATGGTGGTTTTAACATACGAAGGCAGAGGAGGATCTGATTGCTTTGCTTTGCTTTACCGTAAATTCGACGTGTATTTTACAGGTTTTGAATGTCTAATATATAGTCTTGACTCTTGATGTTTAACTCCCCTAAAAAAAAAAAAAAATTGTTTTCCTATGGTAGGATCACTATGATTATGAATTTAAATCTAAAATATAATGTTATAACTTATAAATAAGACGTCATCTAAAAGAGATTTCATCTCTATATCCTGTGAGAGAATAGAACGGTGTTAATTATTATAAATACAAAATATTAAAATATTTTTTAATTAAACTAAATTACTGTACTCACATCAAAAGATATATATATATATATATATATATATATATATAATTAGTATGTTGTAAATGTATTTTATTGCGATTTAAATTGTATTTATTTACCTATCAAGTTTTTTAATAATAAATCACATAATGTGCGATATTAAACTGGTATTATTATTTTAAAAAAAATCTAATTGGTCTCGAAAAAATATTATAAGTGTTGGACTCAAGAATATTGTTAATTGGAACAATATAATAAAGGTCTTGTCCCTCCATATAAAAAAAAAATTATCTTCCAATAAAACTAAAATCTTTTCACATGGCTCAATAGTTATAATTAAATTAGCGGAGATAAATAAATCTTTTATCATCTCAATTATACAACAAAATAACTAAAATGCTATTGAAAGCCAAAAACAAAATTAAAATTGACTTTAAATGGTATTTTTGTATTTTCACATTAGTTTTTTAGTTATTATAATATCAACAAAGGGATAATTTAATATTTGATTAAATATAAAAAAAAATAACAATTAAAATGTATAGTGAAATGATCAAAATGCTCTTAAAAGAAAAACAAATATTAATATTGGAGTCAAAAGAGTTTTTTTTATCTTTTCACCATGATTTTATTATTATTATTGAGTCAGCTCAGGAAAATTTGGTATTTGACTAAAAAAAAAAAGCAAGCATTGTAAAGCTTCATGAGGTGTGTGAGAGGCTTTCTAGTGTCTAAAAATGCCTTTTCAATGCGTCGTTAGAAGCGCCACCATGTTCTTTCTTCTATGGAGTAACACATGTCGATATTGGTTGTCTGATTTGTTGTCGATGAGTCTTTTTTTTTCTTCTTTTCTCTCTCCTCACTTGAAAATTATAGTTTGGTCCTCTTTGTTATTGATATTTCAATTTCAATCCTTATTTTTTTTATTTATATTTTTTTCTTTTGACCCTTTTGTAAAAGTTTTATTTGTTTTTAATTTCATCCTTCGATCTCAATTTACCAAAAATATATTTTTCAATTTGATCCTTATTCTTTTGATTTTTTTTCTTAACCCTTTTATAAAAGTTTTAGTGGTTTTTAACTTCATCCTTCAATCCAAATTAATGGTATTATGTTTTTCAATTTAGTCATCATTGTTTTAATTTCTAATTTTTTATTGGCTCTTTTATAAAGGTTATTATTCTCTTCAATTTCACCTTTCAATTAAAAACTTGTTTTCATTTTTTATGTCAATTTTGATTCTCATTCTTTTGATTTCTTAGGTCCTTTTACTAAATTAATTTTTCTTTACAATTTCATCCTTATATCAAATATAAAATTTATTTTTTTATTTTAATCTTGATCTGCATTCTTTTAATTTGTATTTTTTTATCCTTTTGTATAATTAAAATTCTTTTTTCAATTTCATCCGTCAATATTTGAATGATTGAAAATTGAACTTCATTGTTTTTTCAAATACAGTGTTTCAAGTCTAATGACCTGGGTCATGGGTTTGAAAAGTTTACATGTGTTTTTTTTAAAAAAAATCTTTATAATTCTCTTTATTTTTTTTATCAGGTTAGTTTAATCTCATGATCTGGGTTACAGGTTTATCAGGATATTTCAGGTTAGTTCAACCTTATTTACCAGGGTTACAGGTTTATCACACTAACTTGGATAAACAAAAACATGTTTTTTATGTGCTTTTTTACCCTATTTTGCTCTTTTATATTTAATGGATTGTGGATTAAGATGTATTGTGTGTTCTCTTTTGAAAAAAAAATATTTTTTTCACATGTTATCATAATCACTTTTCTTTTTAAATGTGATCCATCTAATATCATTGTATTTTTTTGTCTAATTAAAATAAACTTTGCGTATTCAACCTAGTCAAACTTATAACCCGAGTTATATATTTTGCTTTAAAAAAAATATTTGAGAGAATTGAACATCATTTTTTATGCAAAAACATAGTCTAAACTCACAAGGAAGCGCAAACGCGAAGACTAATAAAAACTAATCAAACTAAACTAGGAACTAGTTTTTTCACATATAAATAATGAAGTCTATAATTTTGAATTTAATGATGTTCATAACTTTTTACTGGGATAACTATAAAAGAAAAACACATAAAGAAATCATTATATATAAAGACACCCCTTCAAAATATTTTTGTATCGAGAAAAAGTCAATTAAGTTCAATTATGATTTTTATTCTTCTGTTGAATCAGTTCCTAAAGTCACTTGTTGTTCTTGTTAAAAGTCATTTGATGCTTCTAATCAATTCATATAATATTTTCTTTAGAATATATTGTAAACACTTAATAATATTACTATAAAAATAACAATTATTTGATGTATTTAATTAATATTTTTAATTTTTATTTGAGTATTTGATTTTTATTCATTTTTTTTAAACACAACTCAATAACATGAAGTCTAGTAAATGTATCTAGATAATTCTTATTGAGTGCTCTAAAAGCTACAATGGCTTTTTTTGTTTATAAAACCTAAAATAACCTAGTGAGTGAACTAATTGAGATCCCAATAAATATATTGACCTAAAATGTATAATTATTTATTGAGAATATAGTACACATGTAATGGAGAAGAATGATGTGTTGTTTGACCTTTAAAGAGGTGTGAGAGAGAGAAAATATTGCCCATGTTCTTGCCAAAATACATGAAAAAAATATCATGCAGGTTGTCAAATGGGGAATAAGTACTATTCACCATACATGCCTAAAACAACATCGTTTTAACTTTTTTTTTTTTTGAATTAAAGCATGAAACAACGTTATTTTACCCAAAACATTCATTTCATTTAAGTTAGAATTTATATGTTTTTAAATTGGTTCCTCAAGTTTGTCATTTTTGCTAGTTTGGATTTTTATTTCTTTTATTTTAAGCCAATTTCAATATTTTCTCTTTATTTCTTTTAATTTCTTCTCGGGTTGCATTAAAAATAGTCCTTATGTTTTGCCACCCTTTCCAATTCAATCTTTAGCTTTTCAATTTTTAATTATTTAGATGATATCAACCTCTTTTTTCCAATTTCTTTTTAATCCCATCCTTGATTTTATTAAAATAGTCCCTCAATATTTGTGTCATTTCCAATTCAGTCATTAGCTTTTTAATTTTTAGCTAATTAACAAAAAACTAAAAGGCCTTAGCGAATCACTATACCACATGAGGAGAGCCAATTGCTTTGGTATTGGGGCAAAATCATATTTTTTATAGGATCCAAATGTCATTTGAGAATTGATAAGGTGCAAAATTGTCATTCAAATTTATAATGCACAGTAAAAATACTCTTTTGCCCTTGAAATCTGATAAAAAATAATCTTCTGTTAAGGGTTTTTTTCGTTCTTTTCTTTTAATTTGCATAGTGAAATAACGCTTATACCATTGGTTGTTCAGAAAAAATGGCCTTGCAGGGAGGGGTTATTTGTCTTTGAATTATTTTTGTATAGTAAATTTACATTGCTGACCTTTGACTTTCCAAATTTAAAGAATAGCTTATGAGGGCATTTTGGTCTTTGGACCACAGTTTTTTTTTTTGTAATAATGGTATGCCCTTGGGCCTTTTTCTGTAATTTGTCTTATTAAAATATTAATAAATCAATAAAATATGTTGACGGGTGCCACACATGCATCAATATGTTAGAGTCTTCTAAGCTATTCCAGAGGCACGTGTGGCCAATTACGGTGGAAAAAAACTGATCACTGTATCATCCGATGTGCAAGGAAATAGTGCAGGTGTGGAATGACACTTGCTCCAAGGAGGGTGACAATTGATGACGATGAGGTTTTTTCTCATGTGCTTTGTTTCTCTCTCCTGGTCTTGGTTTTCGTGCTAGGCTTTGAAAAATTTAGTTTTGTCCTCCATTTTGTATTTGTTTTAGATTTGGTCCTTATTCTTTTTATTTCTATTTGCTTTGATTTTAATGCTTCTTGAAGTTTTTTTTTCAATTCCATCCCTCTCTGCATTTAATTTAATTTGTTTTTTGTTTACAATCTGGTCCTCATTCTATTGATTGCTGTTTTTTCATCATTTGCATTTTTTTATTTTGTCCTTTAAAATTTTAATTCATTTTTTTTCAAATTTTGGTTGTTATTTTTTTCATTACTCTTTTTCTATCATTTTCTTCATTTATTTTGTTTTCAATTTAGTCCCTCATTAGTTTCTTTCAATTATTTTTGGAAGATATGGTCCTCATTGTTTATTTTTTTTAATTTTTTATAATTAAGGATTTTACTTTATAATTATTTCTCCCTTTTACAGTCCTGTCCCATTCTCATAACTCGGTTCACTAGTTTCAATGATTTACTTGGTTTGAGTTTGGTGTTTTTTTTAAATCCCTTTTAGAATTTGTTTTTTTTTTCATTTTTTTTTCATTTGGCATTGAATTATTGGGGTATGTGCTTTGTGATTTTTTCAACTTTTTTTTTTGTGAGGTTATCCCCATCTTATATCTCAGGTCGCAGGTTAGTCGGGTTAAGTTTCTTAGTTTAGTCCGGGTGTAAAATTTAACGATTTGCAGGTTTAAGAAATTGACTCCGATATTTAATGAAGTTGACATGAACACGAGTTTCCACATTTGTTTTCTTTTTTTAAAGCTTTTTCTTCTATCCTTTACCATTTTGTTATTTTTTTATTCGCTTTCTATGAGATTTTTGTGGTCTTTAAAATAACAGGGGTCACCTTGCTTTTAGTTTTCTTGGCTTTTTTAAATTAATTGATTTTATCATCTAACATTTATTTTCTAAATAAATTTTGTTTTTGAATTGAATTGAAGTAATTGATTTTATCATCTAACATTTAATTTTTTAGGTGTTAAGCTCCTAAGTTAAGCTCATGTCAAGAATTTAATGGATTGCAGGTTTAAGAGTTTAACCCAAGTTTACAAGATTTGTAGTTCCTTCTTCCTTTCAATTTCTTCAATTTCTCTATTTTCTAATAACTTGTTAAGGTAGAAACTTAATAATTTTATTTAAAAGATATTACTTTTTAGAAAAAATTACCCTGACCTTTCTATAATTTAATTATTTTCTTAATTTTTCTTGGTTTATATAGAGTCAAAGTAATTTTTAAAGTTATATCTCACAAATATATCTACAATTACACCATGCTCTTTTTTTTTTATTCTCTTTTTTCTATTTCAATTCACATTAGTTGTTTTATTATTATTTGTTTCAATTTGGATATGGATGATTTTGATTTTACTCTTTCTCTCTTCTAAGAATTGGAAAGTGCTAAATTACTTGTTTCATCCCTAATTGAAGTATAGGAAAATTACCTCTAATTTCATATAGTTTGGCATGTTTTACATTTACTCGCTATAATTTTAAAAATTATAGTTTATATTCTGAGTCAACGCAAATTTTTAAATTTGAAAAAATAACCAAATTACTCATATATATATATATATATATATATATATATATATATAATATAGAATCTCTTTTTAAACATGATTTCTCTCTCTTCATATACAATTTCTCTTTTATTGAAGAACAAAGATTCTAAAACCAATTATAATCATATTATTGTTTTTAAGCAATAGACCAAGAAATCTCATAAATCTTTCAATAATTTAGTTAGACTTGAATTTGATTTTTGCTTCTAAATAAACAACCCACAAATCAAATATAACATAAAATAAACAGAATAAATCAAAATACTAATTTGGTTTTCATATGTGATTTTTGAAATTTATAAAAAAAAAATCAAATCTCAATTTGTATTTACAATAAAAAAAATTCAATCATTTCCCTTCCCTCGCATTATCATTGAGGATGGAGGATCAGGACACAGATAGGTCCAAAAAAGATGACTCACCAAGAGAAGCAGCTAAGATGTTAAATAAGTGATGAGAATCATTAAACAACACCACATGATTCATTACATGTGTTAATTTGACCTATTACAACGTCATTGGCTAAAAAAAATTAAAAAAGCATTCATTGAGTTAATTTAAAATATCGAGTTCTTATTTTCTATAAGACTAGCAGATTCAATTTATTTTTTCTACTTACACGTAAATTTAATTTATTTTTCTAATATGTAGTTTTATATTAATAAGTATAATTTTTATTCGAATATTGAACCAAGCTAAAAATTTGCTAGATAATTCAAACTGATCTTTTTTTAATAGGGTTAGAATATTACAATGATCAAATATCAAGAAGTCCTTCCAATAAAAACCATAAGATATTGTGTGAGAATCGCATGTGCTGGATGGTGGGCTGTTTTCAACTGAAGGAGATGAATTGATGTGCGACGAGAAAGACATATTTTCCACAGGATCTGCTTCCTAGACCAAAATCTGAATCATAGACGCAATGAAAATGTCTTGATGGAGCAGGAAAGACTTGTTTTGACATGTTTACGAGGTTGTCTTGGAAAGCTCATCACTTTTGGAACAATTAAAGGTATGACTCTTCCTCTCGTTATTCTAAAAAGATACAGAAGCCACCACTTCTCATCAACAAAAAAGAAGAAAGAAACTTCCACTCTGAAAGTTTGTCAGCAATTCAACATTACAATCTATGCTACTCCAATAAATCTATCCTCTAGGAAGCCTGTCTAAGACTAGCTATAAGTAGAATCAGCAATTTGATGTTTGAGAGTTTGGTGGAAAGAACTTGAAAACTTTATTGAAAGCTGATTAACAATATGAAGCACACATTATTATCCCCAAGAAGAATTAATATAAAAAAAAAGCAGTGGATTAATATAAGGATTCTAAGATCAGTGACCTTTTATTCTGAAGTATCACCTTCATATCGAGTACTGATCTGTTTCAAATCTTCATGATTAACTCTATTTGGCTCATTGGAGGAAACATACAGCGAGATTCTTCACCATTTTCACCTCTGCTAACCCCTCTCATTGCACATGTTATAGATGAGGCTTTACAAGCGAGTCCAGTTTTCTATTCAACACGAAATAGCAAGTTGTGTGCATCTAAATGTTGAAGTGCCTTTTTTGTTACCCTGGTGCTTATAAGTTTCTGCTCCTTCGTTTGCCAATTGACCTATAAACTAGTGCGACTTGATCTCCATGTTTTTGCATTGCAGAGGAGTTGCTTTTCATCAGCGGTAGTTGTTGTAGAGAGTCAGTCGAATATCCTAGCACTTGCACCATCAAGGCGAGACCTGAAAAGTGAAATCTGATTGCGCATTGCAGAGATGAAACTGAAACATTTCATCTTGAAGTGAGGCTATTGCTTCTGTTGGTTAAAAGTCTCTACCATAGAAAGCTGTGTTTTCCATGGATCCCATGTACATACAAGTAACGTAACAATATATGTAAGGTTTGGCCAGTAGTTGGAGCTCGGATCCTGGTTACAACACCATAGAACATACACCAATCTCACTCCCTATTATACTGGATAAATTTGAAGCCTCAAATTTATTTATCCCAAGTAATTTCTGATATCCTTTCATCTCAAATGCCATACACGAGAAACTATAGGCAAAGTTCAGCCAACAATGTTTCAATAACTTACCTCTGTACTATGTGCTGAGATGTTGTTCATCTCAACTGTCTTGTTATAAACATCCAATATGTTTGAATGATGAGAACAGATGAGTGCCAGAAAATGAACATAGAATTGCTTAAACTTGATGCATCAAAAACTTCCACTACCAAATGAAAGTGTAGGTCAACTGGTCATTGCCACCCATATAGATACACGATATGCCAATCAGGGAAAGCTCTAAAGGTACACGCTTGACTACATTTCAAAGCATGATTCACTGGCCTAAGATATTGGCAACTGACTTCTTGATGATCTGGAATAGCTCTTCCCTGTGAGCCAAAAGGAACACAAAATATATTGCTGCAAACTTTGAATAACATATTAATCCAGTTTTAATCACACGTTGAACATCATAAACCAAATAAAAATTCATGCGAACCAAGGAATATTTTAGAAACATCAACAGCAACAAAACCAAATAGTCATTGGTATTACTTACCGATTGGGTTTGAACAAAAGATATCGATATATAAACCACTGGAATGGATGGAAAAGCTTAAGTCAGTATGATATATAGAAGACAAATGATGTTTTGTGAGGTAATAATTGTTGCAAGAGCTCAAAAGTTCTTTTTCATTTGCTCGCACATTCTCAGAAACCATAAGTTGAGGTATATTACTTACTGAAGAAAAAAGTATGCCAATCAATTCTAGCACGCTTGGGACAAC
>Ga0325401_1004972_pt1 | contig 12627 bp, 7 predicted proteins | sample PopdelMetagenome_FD_205666 | JGI IMG/M metagenome (GOLD analysis project Ga0325401, IMG submission 205666) | Populus deltoides microbial communities from Bellville, Georgia, United States - Xylem-PdKOR-R2 | ecosystem: Host-associated > Plants > Phyllosphere > Stem > Wood/Secondary xylem | place...
TTTGTTTTCAACTAGAATTCAAGGCTTGTTTGGATCAGGTTATGAGTTTTAGTTTAAGGTTTTGGGGTCAATTTTGTAATCGGAACAAATCAATCCACTAAGGTTAATTTTTTTCAAAAACTATTTAAACACATGTAATCTAAATTTCGACAGTCATTGATGAATAATATTTCTGAATTTTTCAATTTTAACATGTGAGAGTAATTTTTGCATTCTTTGGTTCTTGAATGAACTAAATCTGATTTATCGAAAATTAACCAAGCTTCGTGATGTCATTCGACTTCATTTCAATAATGTTGGTGCCTTGGGGTAAGTTCTCATTGTATCACACCCCTCCTACAGACCTATTCAGTTATCCAGAATCAAATCTCAATCTTGATTGTGAATTGTGTGACCATGTGATCATGAGATTCGCATCACGCGCACCTAGTGGTTAAACATGTCCATCTACCATGTAGTTAGATATGTCGTTGCGTCCTTTTTCAGTTGGTATAGCATATGTCATTAATGGTTGAGTGGTTTGTTGTATATGAGATTTTGTTCTTCTTTTCTCTCTCCATCCCTAAAAATTGCAGATTGATCTTCTTTATTTTTTGTATATGTGCTTTGGTCTTTGGTCTTTTAATTACTTATTTTTGTCCTTGACTCTAATAAGAGTTTTATTTCCTTCAATCTCAATTTGTAATATATTATGCTTTTAAATTTCATTCTTATTCTTTTGATTCATGATTTCTTTAGTTGACCTTTATATAAAAGTTTTGTTTTCTCAATTTTGCATTTCAATTCAAGTTTATTTAGTTTTATTGTTTTCAATTTGGTTCTCAATTTTTATTTTTTTCTTTTTTGTTGGAGTTCTTTTTCCTAACCCTCCAAATAAAAATTTGGGTCCTTTTTTTCTTTTAATTTATTTTTCTTTTTCTTTTCCTCTTTCCTTTTGTATAACTATTATTTATTTTCAATTTTGTCCTTTAATTTTCATTTTTCATATATTCTTTTTTATATTTTGTCTTGTCTTTGGATTTCTTTTTTTTTCCTTAACTCTTTCTTAAAAATTTTATTGGTTTTTAATCTCACCCTTCAATCCAAGTTTATTGTGTGTTATTTTTTTTCTTTATTTGTTTTCTTTTTGTTTGAGTTATTTTTCTTTTCAATTTAACCTTCCAATAAAAAAAATAGTTTCCCCCAAATTTATATTTTATTTCAATTTTCACCCTCATTATTTTAATTACCATTTTTTATTTTAAATTCTTATGTTTTTTTTTCAAGGTATCGTGATCTTTTAAAAAAAAATATTTGATAAATATCATTGTTTTTTTATCATTTAATTAAAATAAAACTAACTCATTAATCTCATTCGGAGTTATAACTCAAATCGTTAATATCATGTATTTCCTTAAAACATGTTTCATCATCTAGATATTACTAGTTGACATGCCCGAGCGTTGCCACGAGCTTATGGCATGCTTATGCATTGTCATGGATTTGTAAAAAAAATCATAAAAAATTTAAAAACAATATATATGGAGAAACACTATTGCAATCCAAAATATTTTCAAGAAAAATTAAACTACAAAGTTAAATTCTCAATCAGCTTAACATTAAAAAAATAAAATAGACAAAGATAATTTAGAAACAAATTCATTAAAAAAAGGGAAAAAAATCAGGAAACACTGTAGCAATTCATAGTGTTTTATGAGGAAATATACAATTGTAATTCACTACCAACTCAATATTAAAAAAATAAAATCAATAAAGATAATTTTAGAAAAAATCATACAAAAAACGAAAGGGAAAAAAACTATGTAGGAAAACACTGTAGCAATCTATAGTGTTTCATAAGAAAATCTACAGTTGTAATTTTCAACCAACTCAATATTAAAAACAATAAAATCAATAAAGACAATTTTGAAAAAAATTATAACAAAAAAAATCATGTGGAGAAACACTTTAACAATCAACGGTGTTTTAAAAAAAAATATTACAAAGCTAAATTTTCAACCAGCTCAGTATGGAAAAAATAAATTCAACAAAGATAATTTTGGGGAAAAAATCAATAAAAAAATGTGGAGAAACACTGCAGCAAGAAAAAATTATGTGGGGAAACATTGTAGCAATCCACAATGTTTTTTTTTAAAAAAAAAACTACAAAGCTAAATTATCAACCAACTCAATATGAAAAAAATTAAAATTGACAAAGATAATTCTAGAAAAAAAACAAAAAAAAAACCATATGAGGAAACACTGTATCAATCAATAATGTTTTAAAAGAAAAACTACAAAGCTAAATTCTCAACCAGTTTAATATTTAAAAAATAAAATTAACAAAAATAATTATGAAAAAAACACACAAAAAAGAAGACAATTTTGGGAAAAAAGCAAAAAAGCAAAAACAAAAATAAAAAATAAAAAATAAAGAAAAAAAATATACGAGAAAGTTAAAACTAAATTCTCAACCAGCTCAAGTTAAAGCACCTGTTCAAGCTCATTTTGGAGAGCTCGATAATTTTGTTGGCTTTTTCAGATGTTACGGTATGCCAATTTCTTTAGAGTTTGTTGACGCTAACTATCATCTGTTGCTTTCAATTTTACTTAGAATTATCAACTTGTCCTTGCCTGTGAGCTTGAGAAAAACTACTTTTTGTACTTTTTATATTCCATGTTGGGTACATAAATTTGCAGCTTCAAATTCCTCTAAGAATGAGAGCTCACTTGCAGGTTCCAAGTGTGGGTGGTAATCGCACTCTCAAACTGTAGCACTTGAAGGTGCACTTCAAGTAATTGAACACATGCAACCGTGGGAATTTTATCTTGAGTTATTAATATTACTGTTTTTTTAACTGATATAGTGACCAAATTTGATGTTGTTGATCTTCCTTATTTGAATTTGAAGAATAAAATGAAAAACGCGTCAAGAAATACAAGGAGAGATACATTACTGAGATAAACAGAATAGGTGAACAATGAAAGCTTACAGCTGAATCCCTAATAACTATTGTAAATTTGCATCAGAAGAGGGAGCTTCATCATTTTTCCTTCTCAGTCTTTTTTCTTCGTGTACTTTTTTCTCATAGTGCAGTTAGGCCTATAAATTGCCTTAAATCAAACTTTGGCGGTTAAGAAAATCAAATGTCAGATATGTTGGTTTTACAATACATAATGAACTTTCCTTTTTAACTATTATGAGTTTCTAAACTTGCAAAACAAAATGAACTATTGTTTTTAGCCATATGTTCATCTGATATCCTCATTGAGCTCACATGTTAGACATGTTGACAAGAACTAATTTAGCAATCAAATATTACAAATTAAAAAAACTAGAAATTATGAATAAGTTTAGGAAAGATTTTGGTATATTTCTATTCTTAGTTTTCCACCCTTAAACAAGATTGTTATTGTATATATATATATATATATATATATATATATATATATATATATAAGTTCTATACAATAAAGAAAGAGTATTGTGAATTGATACAATCAAAGTATTGTGAATTGATACAATCAATTATCTCTAAACTACCCAAACATTATTGACATGGTATCAGAGCTACTGATCCAATTCTAAACCTTTTTCAAATCACAAATAACCTAAAACAATGGCATAACCAAACCAACAAACCATGCTCAAATTGCAACCATAAATTTGAAAACCAACACTCAAACCAACTTTACCCAAAACCCCGACCTGCCAATTGTCGTCCCTAGAATCAAACTTAATGGTCAGAATTATGAACTATGGTCACAGATCATGGAATTGTTCATCTCCGACAGAAACAAACTTGGATTAATCACTGACAAAATCAGACAGCCAGTACTTACCGACTCAACATATAGTAAATGGAGAACACAAAATGCAATTGTTAAAGGTTGGATTATCAATTCCCTAAACCCAGATTTAATTGGGAATTTTATCAGATTTCCTACAACTAAAGGTGTTTGAGACGTCATTGCCACAACCTACTTCGATGGAGGAGATAATGTCCAAGTATATGACCTAAGATGAAAAGTTAGTCGAACCATACAAATGAGGGGTTCTCTAGAAGACTACTACACTGACTTACAATCTCTTTGGCAAGAGATCGACTACAAACACCCAAATCTCAAGACATGCAGTAAGAACATACAGAAATACAACATATTAATTCAAGAAGATCAAATTTATACCTTCTTGGATGGTTTGGATGATCAATTTGATCAGACTCGTCAAGACATTCTTTAATAGATCCCTTTATCATTGATCGAGCAAGCATTCGCTCAAATGAGAAGAGAGAACACCAGACAAACCATGATGATGGAGAAGGAAATGGGAGATAGTTGTTGTATACTAACAAGAGGCAGAGACAAGAACTGGGGTGAGATGACAAGGGGAGGCATGGTTGAACTTAGGGCTACAGAATGACAAAGCCGTCGAGAATGGTGTGAATGACAGGACAACTAATGAGGGATGGAATGATTTCAACAGCCTCACTCATACAAGCCCGGACAGACAAGCTGGACCTGGTTGCAACTTGTCCAAACCATTTTTTGGCCTATCATCATCTAAAAAACAAACCTTCGGCCCAGGTCTGGACCACATGGGCTGAATTCCAGTAAGCCATTTTTTTCTAGACTAAGAGCCTATGAGGGTGGGTGCACTTATTATGGAGGAAATAACATGTGTTTTCAGCTACACGGGTATCCTAAGTGGTGGTATGAACTGAAGGGGAAAAAAGATGAACGAAATGGCCATGCAATATTTGTTACTAATATAGATCCAAACACACTTGTGCCACTCGACAATCAACCTCAATCTATAACTCAAGACCTAGGTATTATTGGTTCCACAAACTTAGTTTCCGATGGTGAACATGTAAACAATTGGATTATTGACTCAGGGGCAATAGATCACATGACCTATGATCATAATGACTTTAAAACAAAATCAGTCCCTCGACAGAAGGCCATATCAAATGCTAACGATGATATATATCCAGTAATAGGGGAGAAACCGTGTAATTATCAACCACATTCACTCTCCCTAGTGCTCTTTTTGTTCCTTCACTCTCCACTAACTTACTATCAGTAGGGCATGTAATAAAAGATTTAAATTGTTGCGTACTGATGTATTTCTCATTTTGTTTGTTTTAGGAAGTTCTCACAAAGAATATTTTTGGTCATGGTACTAAGAGGGGATGGTTATATTATGTGGATGATTTGGACCTTGGAAAAGTTCATCCCACCCAATCATCACAGCAACAAGGACAATACATTTGGTTATGGCATTACCAGTTAGGACACTCATCATTCAGCTATCTACAACATTTATTCCCTACTTTATTTGAAAATGTATTGCTCTCTAGTTTCAAATGCAAGGATTATATCATGGGTAAAAGTTATCGAACAAATTACCCCATTAGTTATAATAAATGCAATGCACCATTTGAGATTATTCACTCTGAGTTATAGGGTCCTGCACCTGTTATGACTACTGCTGGCTTTACATGGTTTGTCACCTTTATTGATGATTGTACAAGGGTCTCTTAGGTTTATGTGTTGAAATATAAGAAAGATGTCCTACCATTTTTTTCAAAAATTTATCACCCTTATATAAACTCAATTCTCTATGGGCATTAAAATTCTTCAATCTGATAATGAAGGAGAATATATTAGCCAAGAGTTTAGATAATTTTGTGATAGCAGGGGCATACACTAGATTACTTGTCCACATACTCCTCGGCAGAATGGAATTGTTGAATGGAAAAACAAACACATACTGGAGACAGTACGGACCATTATAAGAGCTGTCTATATACCCCCAACAATAGTGGCATGATGCCATGGATGCATTTGTTTATCTTCTCAACCGCATGTTATCCCGAGTACTTAATTTTCACACACCACTCCAGACTTTGGAATGGTATGTTAAACTTTCAACATTCCATATACCTCCATAGATTTTTTTGTTGTGTTGTATTTGTACATGTTTCAAAGCACCAACAATCCAAGTTGGATCCATGTGATGTTCATTATAACTTTCTTGTCTATGGTTCTCATACAAAAGGATACTAGTGTTATGATCCCTTCACATGGAAACTCTGTTACTATGGATGTAACCTTTCTTGAGACTAAATATTTTTTCAATGAACCATCCCCGTCTGTTCTTTAGGGGGAGAATAGACATGAACAACAAATATGGGATTAGGTTCATCCTGACCATACTCAAACAGAACTGGTGATTACTGAACAGATCAACCACACCGACTTACATACTCAAGCCACATCGAATAACCCCCTCTCCAATATACAACACGACCAAAATCAGAATCGTAAGGACAATCTCGACACTACAACTGAGGTAAGATCTCGTGACTCTCCTAAATTACCCGATTCTATGACATATAGTTTACCTTACATGTATAATCAAAGAGTGCCCCCAAACCGGTACTCACTGAAAACAGAAGGAAGAAAGTCCAAATACTCCATTGCAAATTTTATCTCAGCCAATAATATGTCAAATGCAGTAAAGGTCTTCATGAGAAAAGTGTTTTCATAACAGGTTCTACGAAACATTTGAAGAAGCCATGCTAGATGAACACTGGAAGATGGTTGTTTATGATGAAATGAAAGCTCTTCAAAATAATAATACTTGGGAACTAACTATATTACCAAATGAAAAAAAACAGTTGGATACAAATGGATGTTTACTGTGAAATATAAAGCAGATGGGATAGTAGAACGATAAAAAACGAGACTGGTAGCTAAAAGATACACATATACATACAGCTAAAAGAAAATATGGTGTGCAGGCTTACAAAATCACTTTATGGATTGAAACAGTCTCCCTTAGCATGGTTTGGAAGATTCAGTGTAGCAATGCGGAAGCATGGATTTAACCAAAACAACTCGGACCATACACTATTTCTAAAAATAAATGGGGCAAAAATGGTAGCTTTGATTATTTTATGTTGATGATATAATAGTCACAAGAAATGATGAAGAAGGAATTTTATAATTACAAAGGAATCTAGCAAGTGAATTTGAAATTAGGGATCTTGGTGGGTTGAAATATTTTTTGGGCATCAAAGTATACATATCAAAACTGGGCATATTCCTCTCACAAATAAAATATGTATTAGCCCTATTAGCTGAGATAGGTATGTTGGATAGCAAACTTGTGGATACACCAATCATACAAAGTTATTGTTTAGAAGAATATCTAGATCAGGTTCCCACAAATAGAGAATAGTATCAAAATTTAATGGGAAGATTCATCTACCTTTCACATACATATCCTGATATCACATGCGAGTACTTAGATACTTAAAATCCTCTCCAGAAAGAGGAATTATTTTCTCAAAGAATGATCACCTTAACATCATTGGTTATACTGATGCATACTTGACTGGGAATTTGACTGATAAAAAGTCTACTTCGGGATACTTTACCTTTGTTGGGGAAACTTGGTGACCTGAAAAAGTAAGAAGCAAAATGTCGTTGCTCTATCTAGTGCTGAAGCAGAATTCAGAGGGATGACCAAAGGATTATGTGAAATACTATGGATAAAGGGGCTACTTAAAGAGCTAGGATATCCTTTGGAGACTAAGATCAAGATATACTATGACAAAAAAGCTGCAATTGCTATAGCCAATAATCTAGTTTAACATGACCGAACTAAACACGTGGAAGTAAATAGACATTTCATCAAACAGAAACTCGATGAGAAGATTACGATTTTTCCTTTTGTCAGATCTGAGGATCAATTGGCAGATATACTTACTAAAGCAGTATCTAGTAAAATATTTCATAGCTCTCTCAACAAGTTGGGCATATGAGATATCATTGCACTAACTTGAGGGGGAGTGCTGACAAGAACTAATTTAGCAATCAAATATTACAAATCAAGAAAACTAGAAATCAAGAATAAGTTTAGGAAAGATTTTGGTATATTTTTATTTTTAGTTTTCCATCCTTAAACAGGATTGTTATTGTACATGCATATATACAAGTTCTATACAATAAAGAAATAATATTGTGAATTGATACAAATAATTATCTCTAAACTACCTGGACATTGTTTACAAGACATGTATAATATTGAGAGCAGAGAAAACAGACAAGATTCATCAATATTAGTTGGTTGAAAATATTGTAGTATAGAAATGATCTACTGTTAAATTCAAGTTAAATTGTCTACAAAATGATGTTTCATGTTGTGCCAGCCTACGGATATTGAATGCATGATGATAAGATGGAATTTACTGATGCTGTTGTTAATCTTGATATTTAAGGCTGCCAAGACTCTGGAGGAAAAGCTGAAAGCATCAGGAATTCCGTATGAGGTACACATTTATCCAGGTAATGCACATGCTTTCATGAACAGGTCTCCAGAAGGTGTGAAGAGGAGGAAGGACATGGGAATGCCTGATGAGGATGAAGCTTCTTCTGAGCTGGCTGGTCCCGATTCAAAACATGGATGACTTGTTTCTTATCTGCATGAATGAGTGCTCATTTTAATACATCCATCTCGGCTATATGATTGCTAGCTTGCATGTAGCAGCATGGTATGTTGCACAGACACGAGCTGGGAAGGCCTGGCACAAATTATGTGCGATCCCCTCCTATGCAAGTCTGTTATTACTCATGTGTTGTTTGTAACGTGATTTGAGTTTGTTTTTAACAACTATTATTGTGTTTTGTGTAAAAGAAACAATTCAATCTAAAATTTAAGTTAAGCCGTTAGTTGAGGTCTCAGGATATAATTTATATTATTTTTTAACATACTTCTTTAAGTGAAAGTGTTTTAGACTTGAAATTGACACAATTTCACATTATCTTATGTTTAATTTTTATCAAATAAATAGAGATGATAAGATTTAAACTCATAACCACTTGATCATCAAGATTCTGATACTATATAAAAAAATCTAATCAACCTAAAATTTAAACTCTAATCACTTTTGCTAATTTGTATCACCATGAAATCCCAGAGAAGATGGAATGCATAAATTTGTCTTATGATTGATTATCATCATACGGCTCAGATTCTTCTATTATTATGTTTTTATGATCAATATGTAGCATTAATAGTCTAAGAGACTCTTATTCTCGAGTTTCTAGGCTCATTTGTCAATATGAATTTCTTACTTATTTTCGTTGGACACGAGTTTTTTTAGAGAGTACAATAAAAAATTTGTCATTTTACTCTCTGTCTTATAATTTTTATTTGAATTTTTTAATTCAGGTTAAAGTTAGCCTTTAAAAACTCGTAAAATTCTTCTTTTCTTTCATTTTTTTTTACTGGAAAAGGCAATGTGGATTTAATGGAATGACAGGAATCTCAATTAAAAGAAAGGGTGTTTTCGGTATTCAGTTAAAAAAAATATAATTGAAGTTTGAAATTGCCTCCTTGTTGAGCCTACACGAAGAAATGCGGTTGTTTTTTTAAAAATTTGAATTTTTTTTACATAATTTTTTTTATATTTTTTATTATTTTGATTTATAAATATTTTAAAAATATATTTTAAAAAACAATCATTATTTTAATAACAAACAAAATATAATATAAATATTCCAGGCATGAAGAACCTATAACAATTTTCTACAAAGTCAAGGTTTACTTGACTCTATACCGGAATACAAAATAGAATAGGAAAGTTAAAGTTAATTTTGGATGATTTGCTGGCCATTGAAATCTCTAATGGCTCCTTATAGGCTTTCAAGTTAATAATTTTTATTTTTTTAAAATTATTTTTGATATTATTACATCTTAATAATTTAAAAATATAAAAATTATTAATTTAAAATAAAAAATTTATTTTTAAAATACAAAACAGTGACAACGCCTGTGGGACCAGGAGGAACTAGTTGATGAACTGTGTCAACGGCTCACGGTGTTGTAAGACGCTGCTCCTCAATTAGGAGTTACTGATTAGATATGGATCCTTGATTGTACCACCGAAGTTTATGGCTGTCGTGTACGGGATGTTGAAAGCACCTCCGATGAAAGGGAAACATGATAGATTTAGATTCTTTTTATATTTCAATTTTTTTTAAGATTATTTTGATGTTTTGATATTAAAAATAAATATTAAAAATAAAAAAATATTATTTTGATATGTTTTTAAATAAAAAAATATTTTAAAAAACAATTATTATTATAATTTTAAAAATATTATTAATATCAAAATAAACACGGTTGCATCGCAGTCGCGCAATCTATCTTCCACACGGCATCTTAGATAGAGTAACTTGTGATGATGCATGAAACTCAATACTAAAGGTTTTTTAAAGTTGAAGTCCACCGCAATTTTGACACGCATCAAAATGGAAAGAATTTTAAATAGATTTCGGGGTTATTTATGGTTATTTTTTAAAATATTTTTTTATTTTTTAAAAATTATTTTTAATACCAACACATTAAAATAGTTTGAAAATATAAAAAAATTAAATTATTTAAAATAAAATTAAAACATAACTGACCTATTTGTTTTCGTGTTTTAAAAATGTTTTTGTAAAAAATTAATTTTTTTATTTTTTTCTTTACTTTAAATTAATATATTTTTGGTATTTTTAGATTATTTTGATGCGCTGATATTAAAAATAATTTTTTTTAAAATAAAAAAATTATTTTAATATATTTTTAGATAAAAACTATTTTAAAAATCAACTACAAACTGCTTAGTAAAAGATCTTAACAATAAATATGGTGATTGAAAGATTTGGTGAGAAGAGGAGGAAAGGAAGTGGAACCCGTCTCTCTTCTGTATTTCTTTAATCTCCAGCTGGTAATTAATGTGAAGCACATAGCCCTAAGAAAAGGATGGACAGGCAATGCAATTTGGACAGCGCACTGAATATTTTTTTTGTTTTAAAAAGTATAATTTAAAAAAATAAAAAAAAACATTTTAAAAAACAACATGCTTAAACTCCTTTTAATCAAAATTAGTTCACACTCAATGTATCTTCAAATGAGCCACGTAGACGTGGAGCTTGAATGGTTTTCAACCATTCATGCGTTTATATAAAAAATAAATTTAAAAAAAAAATAAATTATTTTTATATATTTTAAAGAAATAACACTTAAAAATCAATATTTGCCGCAGTTTGCGTGGCAAGATGAACTTGCAAGTAGCTAGCTAGAATACAAGATGGGATAGTCAGGATCAACGAGAGAGGCGGAGTTCTGAAAGTTGAGTGCAGAATCTCACTCTTTCACATGTCCCGTTACTTATGATGGGCGGTGGATATCAACCCTTTTTTTTTATTTTTGTTTTATTTTTATCATAACAAGTTTACATAATTTATAAGCCTGAGTCCACCTAGCATGTTTTCGTGTAGTGTTTGGTGTGATTTATTAAGAATGTTTTTTGTTTTTTTGGGTGATTTTTATGGTTGTAATTTAAAAAAAAAAAATTTTAAAAAAGTATAGTTAGTTATGATTAGTTGGATTTAAATACGTGTTTGATAAAAATTATGGTTGAAGTTTATGTGTAGCAAAAAACATGTATAAAATATTTGTGTTTGAAAGTGTAATTGCAGTTGCTTTTCAAAGTGATTTTTACTTGAAAATATATTAAAATAATATTTTTTTATTTAAAAAAATATTTTTGATATCAGCGTATCAAAATAATTTGAAAACATCAAAAAAATATTAAATTAAAGCAGAGAAAAAAATTAAAAATTTTCAATTTTTTTCAAATTATAATATTTAATTTGAACAAATTGCTATACAATTACAATATTTAAAAACATGTAGGGTTACATTCCTGACTTTATGTTTTCTTGGTACTTTATTGATTTTAAAACACAATTATTTTTAAGTTATTTTAGTCTAAAAATAATATGTTTTTTTAAGTTTTATTTTGTTTTGAAACAAAAAAAAAACATGATATTTTTTTTTAAAAAAATATACTTTATGTTTAAATCAAACCAAAATATTCATTACAAAACTCCTTAAAGAGAAGATGGGATAATTTATGGTTAAAGGATGAAGTTATGTGCCTAAAGAATGAAACCCTTGCATGAAAGTGAAAGTTTGAAGGTAATTATGAGTATAATTAAAAAAATATATCAAGAAATAAATTGAATTGTGTTCAAATTTCATATTAAAAACCCTAATTTATCAGAAGTTAACTTAGACAACACGCCTGTTTCATGTTCAAAACGCACAGTTTGGAATAGATGGTAAATGACGTGTTATGTATCTTCTTTTATGGCAGTTTTAAGCTGATCAAATTGATATTTTTAAATGAATGAATATGAAGCTACAGACCAAACCTCTAAATTGAGCAAGGTTAGATCCAAACGAAAGGTATGTTTTCCCTCTACCAACCTCAGGCGGTTTCTAACGATGATGACATCAAAGTTGCTCCAACAAGATTTTGAAAGTGGTCAATTAATTCAGTTACAAATGTGATACCCATTGTGCAAAATCATTAATTTTTTTTTGTGTGTTCACACTTCCAACCTTCTCAATGTGTTCTTATCAAGGGTTAACCATGTTTCTCTCAAGATCAAAAGGCCAGAAATAATTCATTGGTCTCCAAGTTTAGCAAAACCACTGAAATCTCCAAAATCAAGTTTGTCACAAAACCACCAAAGTATATAGCTTCTAGTTGTTAAAACCATTCAAAATCATCCTCATTC
>Ga0325401_1004973_pt1 | contig 12627 bp, 13 predicted proteins | sample PopdelMetagenome_FD_205666 | JGI IMG/M metagenome (GOLD analysis project Ga0325401, IMG submission 205666) | Populus deltoides microbial communities from Bellville, Georgia, United States - Xylem-PdKOR-R2 | ecosystem: Host-associated > Plants > Phyllosphere > Stem > Wood/Secondary xylem | place...
AAAAATTAATCAATACATTTAAAGTTGAATTTCTCTCTATTCTCGGTAAATTCCATATTTATAAAAATAAAAGAGAAGTGATATATTTATAATTTATAGGTTAACCTTCATATTTTTTATTCTATGATTAATTCTTTTATCTAAACATCTACAGCTAACTATGTTTTTAAAATTATAATAATAATTGCTTTTTTAATTTTTTTTAAATACATTAAAATAATACTTATTTATTTTTTAAAACTTGTTTTTTACATTAGCACATTAAAATAATAAAAATATAAAAAATTAATTTCAAATAAAAAAATATTAAAAAAATACAAAAATACTTTTTAACAGCAAAAACAATCATCCGTGCATTCATTAATTGTAAGAGGGACCATATGTGAACGAAATAAAAATATAAGGATTGTTATGTTAAAATCAAACTACAAGGGGTTAATTTAACAGATTTCCGAAACCTAAGGGACAAGATGATGATGCATTTGTCCCAAAAAAACAAAGAAAGGGCAAAGAAAGAACACAACGTAATTGGAATACAAACAACACATGATCAAAACAAAAAAGAAAAAAAAGAAAAGGGGGAAAGGAGTGGGAGAAAATCTTCTCACTCAAATCTTGTAGGGTATTAGTATCATCCTCCCTCCCTCCCTCCCTCCCTGCCGTGAGTGAGTGAGTGAGTGAGTCTCCAGGTATCTCTCTTTCTTTATCTAGCAAGTACAACAGTCACCACTCAGATCCTGCTTTCTCTCTGTTTATTATCTTCTATTTTTAGACAATGTGTTGATGCTGCAGATCTTGAGAGACAGAGAGAGAGAGAGAGAGAGGGACATTTATAGATCTAGGTTTTTCTTTTTTCGGAAATGTCGTCGTCGGTGCCCTATCACATTCCAGTCAATGCTGCTCAGGTTCGTCCGTCCGTTGGCTCCTTAAAAAACATATATTTTTATACTCTTTACGTTATCATTTGTAACTGAAAATAAAGAAATGTTTGGTTGTTGTAGGTAGGGACTTACTTTGTGGCACAGTACTATCAAGTATTACAGCAACAACCCGAGTTTGTCCACCAGTTCTACAGCGATGCCAGTACTATGCTTCGTATTGATGGCTCCATCAGGGAATCCGCTGCTACAATGCTCGTCAGCAATCTTCCCTTTCTTTCTCTCTCTCTTTTAATTGATTTCTATAATATTTGATTGGCCATTTTGCAGTTGCTTTACTTGTGCCATAATTGTTTTTTTATTTTATTTGGTGTCTTTCGATTTCTTTAACGAGAAATTCCCAGTTTTAATACAAGCTAAAATTTTGAGTACCCTTAAATGTATGCATGTTTTGAATCAAATTAGCTACTAGAAAAAAAAATGGCAACAAGGTAATGGCTCTTTTTTAACGCTAATTAACTAAAGAAAAGAAGGAAAATTATGCAAACGATGATGTCCTGTGTATTCTTGTTTAGAATGGTCAGCGATTTACGATTTGGTTTTACTTTCCATCATTATAGACATAGCTTTAAGTTGTGTGTGTGTGTTTTCTTTTTTTCTCAATCAGAAAAGAAATGTTTCACTACACGAGTACGATAGTGACAGTATTTTTCTACTTCTTTTATGCTGTGTTATGCATTTTGTTTGTTACAACCTTGAAGCAAAATTTTACTGTTTATTAGGGATAAATTTTTGATAACCATCTCCAAGGAGACATAATATGGTCACAGAGAGCATTACATAAAACCAACTTGTAAACTGAACATTTGTGTTTGTGTCAATACATGCCGTGTTTGTGAGTGTGTGTTGAATCCAATGTGGCTAGCGCAGAGCATATATGCATGCATGGAGTTAAGCAAGGCACACACATTTGATATACAAAAATATGTGACTCATTGTAAAATTAAAGATAAAAACTATAGCTTATTTAGCCACAAACTCATATTAAGGATCTTTTTGTAATTTATTATCAACAAACAGAAATATTCATAAAGAGAAAAGAAAAGAAAAATATTAAATTATTTATGACCTAAATTATAAACATTTTCTTGAAATTTTTTTCTCAATCTATGTTATAAATTACATTCTTCTTAAAGAGAAGGTTAGTTCATTTATTATGGGAAATTATTGTTCGTATTCCATCGTATAGTGATGAATTTTCACAATTTGATTTTAGCTTTTCTTAGAAGACAACCTAGGGTCTTGTTTGGTGGTTTGTTAAGCTGATTTCAAGTTGCTTCCTGGTTGCTGCATAAAGTTTAGTAAGGGTTTGGTTTGCTTTAAAAGTAATTTAAAGTTAAGAGGTAAAGAGGCTCAGAGCTCGCCAGTGGTGATTTCACAAGGACAGGATGCACAAATAGGTTATAATCTCAATAAACTTTTCTGTATGAAGAAAGGTTACTCTTGTACCTTTTATTTACCAAAGGATAAGAAAACACATTATTCTTTGTTGTAGAAGCTTTTTTCAAAATCATGCCAGCTAAAACATCATAAACTCCTTACAACAACCTCTTATAAGTGCAGAGCTTCTAATTATAGTACTTTTATATAAGCCACTGCACTAGCATATGGGCCCTTGGAATTTTTTAATTTTTATAAATATTATTGCAATTGAACATTTAGGCTCTATTAATTGAATCGATTTGGGAAACTGTAGTTCCCTTTCTGTGCCTTTATGGTGGAATGTGATTTCCCTTGCAGGCACACATATACACACACAGACATTCTTTCTAAGCTTTTATGTTACCTGAAATCAAGTATGCTTTATTAACATTATGTCAGTTTCTCTTCTCCCCCCTCCCTTGCTACTTGTATTTTGATAAAAGACCGTTACCAATTAAAGTTCATCTGGTCTGGGGTCCTGGACAAAGAATATGGAGATACATAGTCTTTAACATTGATGCATAATGATGTTTGGTTGCAAACCTGAGAAGTTTATAGTTTTCCAGGCAATGACCCCTTTTTTTGTTCTGTACATCTCTTATATCATGCATGGATGTGTATTAATTAGGACCCTGATAACAGTTTCCCTTTCCTTTTCTTTTTTGGCAGCAAATCCATGCTCTCATCATGTCACTCAAGTATACTGGAATTGAGATCAGGACAGCGCATGCCCTAGATTCTTGGAATGGAGGTGTTCTTGTGATGGTTTCTGGTTATGTGCAAGTAAAAGGCTTTGATAATAAGAGGAAATTTGTAGAGACATTTTTTCTTGCCCCTCAGGAGAAAGGCTATTTTGTTCTTAATGATGTTTTTCACTTCACTGACGAACAACCAACTCATCATCATCCAGCAGTCTTATTAGCCCAGATCCATCTTGATTCCAAACTCAATTCTCCAAGTGCCAATCCTGAGCCAGGTATTATGGATTAGCCTGAACTGTCTATATGATGAATACTGGATTTTGTTCACATATTGCTTTGCTATTCAACATGGATGGGGAGGAAGTAAGTTACTGATGTTGTCATTGTTCTTTGATGGAATCTGTGTGGTTGACATTCGAGTTCTAAGCAATAGAGTAATGGCAAGTGTACAGCTACTGGATGTATATTTACTTTCAAGGTCAGGAGTTGTGAAGCTATGACTGGAATCTAATTATTCTACAAAATATCTCTAGTTAAAATCGAGTGTGGCCAAAAGTCAATTTCACCAGATACAGAAAATAATTTTTTTTTATCTACAACTTTACAGTTCCTACCTATTTAATGGGTGGAGAAATCCAGGCTAGGGAATTTGTGGCCCCTGCTGACGCCAAAGAAAATGGTCCTGTTGACAGCTATACTTTCCCAGAGAAACGGTTGCAGCAAGTGTCTGACTCTGAAAACATTCTGGAGGAAAGCTCTGTGGAAAAGCCAAATGGCTCACTTAAAAATACAGCAAGCAATGCACCAGACCGCCAGCCTGCCTCTGTTGAGGAACCTGCTAGAGAGCCCCAAAAACACACATATGCTTCTATTGTATGTACCATACATTGTAGTTATGTTGATTCAATATATAGCACATATATGCATAAAATATGTATCTGTAGTATTTGAGATTCATCTATATATAGAAGACTGAATTTTCTTTTTCCTTTTTCCTAAATTGTATTGAAAGTTACGTGTTGTTAAGGGGCAATCTGCCACATCAGTGACTCCCCAGCCTTCTGTCAATAAGAATGTACCTCCTGCTTCAGAATGGAATCACGCTTCACAGGCCCCTGTTCAACAATCAACTGTGATGTCAGATTCATTTGAAAGGCCAGAGGCAGAGACAGCTGAGGAAATTCATGAAGGTTATATTTGAGCTCTGCCTTTACATTTTATCACTTTGACACAGTGATTGATATTTCCAATAAATCATGCCACTTTCAACATCTACAACAATTTGATTGAATTGATTATGACTTTGACCCCCCCCCCCCCAAAGTAGACCTGCACAAGTATTTATATTTATATTTATATTTTGGAACTTGAAAGCGACTTCCTTAAATTTCTGGAGCATTCAAACTGATTCTTTTTTTGGTCTGGGGTGGGTGGGTGTGTGAATCACTTTCAGATGAAATAAGGTCTGTATATGTGAGAAACTTGCTGCCTACCTTATCAGAAGCTGAGATTAAAGAGGAATTCAAGAATTTTGGTGAAATCATGCCTGATGGAGTAGTGATTCGAAGTCGCAAGGTTAAATCCATGCACCTGTTTTGTCTGTATATTTTTGCTTTTCTTCCTTAAATTTGTTGTGCTGAAAGGTTGATTCTTGTTTACATGCAGGATGTTGGTGTATGTTATGCATTTGTTGAATTTGAAGATATGGCTGGTGTTCATAATGCAGTCAAGGTCTAAATAAGTTTAAATAACCTTAAAATCAGCATTTTTATCACACCTTGCTTTTTCATCATGTGTTACTCTTTCTCATCATTCAGTTTGTAATTAAGAACTTTCACTGATTAACCGTGTTCCTTTCAAATGTGAAGGATGTGTAACATCCACGGTTTCTCTTAAAAAGAAAATTCCAAAGTACATTTTGGAGTCTCAGTTTAAATTTGTACAATTTTGAGGCATTTGGTGCTATTTTCTACCAAGCTTTCTGATGTAGGCATTTTGTACAATTTTGAGGCATTCTGAACTTTTTCTCATGTCTTTCTACTTTGTAATTCCACATCAGAAACAAGTTTTCTGCTGATCATTTTCTTGATGGCGGGGAGGCTGATTTTTTGCGAACTGATTGCCAATTCATTTGTGTTTCCTTTTCTCCCTACCTAGTAGATTCTTGGGTGCTTGGTTTTTTTTTTTTTTGAAAAGCCATTGTTTCACTTTGTAATGTCTTTTTAATTCTGGTTATATTATTGATGTGAAAAAAAAACCTTCCTTAAAGGCAAGTATTTTTTTTTTTGAGCTAGCAATACATCCTTATATATTATTGTATATCTATAGGCGGGTAGTGCAATTGTTGGTGGACGGCAAGTTTACATTGAAGAGCGAAGACCAAACAGCAACATCCCATTTCGAGCAGGAAGTATGTATTTTTCCCATGCCACTATCATTAACACTAATATTATGTTCCTTATTAGCTTGCTATTGGTTAATTGCTGCATAAAATTAGATTTGCATGGTTTTATTATATATAATTTAAATAATTACCTGGGAGCTTTTGGATGACTTTGTTTATGCCAAGTCCCCAATTTGACCTGTCACTTTTTTTTTTCTTGCCATCATTTATTACCACTGCTTTGCTTTCTATTGATCATAATGATAACAAAAGCTTGACAATGATATTTACTATAAACCTTTATTCCTTGTTTCTCCCTCTGGCTTTCCTTTTGGAAGCATGGTGACAGAAATGTCTAAATGGCAATAAATATCTAATCTGTCCAGCATACCTGCAGAGTGAATGATAACATCTTGCATTGGTATAAGCAATATATGAACAGTTTTTGTTGTCGGGAATTTTCTCTCTTTCTATGTTTTTAGGATACGCATTGTTGGAATGTTGAAGCAATACAAAGCATCTGGTTCTCTATTGAGCAGTTATCTTGTATGGTATTGCATCTTTGTTGTAATTTTGTGGTGATTGAAATGTTCCAAACAGGAGGAAGGGGTAGAGGCAGGGGTGGCTACCCAACAGATGCTCCAAGGGGTGGTTTTAGCTCTCGGAGTTCTGGTAGAGGAGGTAGCTATGATGGAGGTGACAGGGACTCCAACAGACCAAAAGGAAATGGTTATTACAGGCCTGGTCCACGCCAAGATAGAGGGTTCTCAGGTCACCAAGTATCAAGAAATGGACAAGATCAAACAGATTAGATAGTTTAGGTTTCCTAACAAAGGGAGAGCAAAAGTTTTTGGTTTAGCAGTTGCAAATCAGTCACATTCACATTTATTAGTTTTAAGAAGGATGTGTTGATATTTTCAGGGCAGGTTGATTTAGATGTTGCCCGTATGAATCACTCTTCTGGGGTTTCCTGATACTTGTTTCTAGTGAACATTCATTATTCTAGGCAGTATGTTTGCAATTTTGAGATCATTTGTTTGATGTGAATCGAGCTCCTCTGGTTGATGAAGCTCCTTGAGCTGGATCTATTTGTTTATTCAATTTTTTTCAATGTTTCTAAGGTTCTTGAGCGCTCCTACGGTCATTCCATTTCCCACGTGTTATGAAATAGTGATGTTAGCATGCAGATCATATGCACAGGTCCAAAAGTGTTGATTTCTGCACAGGGCAGGCATGGAGTGCTTTATCTCTGTTCAACTCATGGCAGTATTGTATGCGTGGTTGTAATAATACTAACTCTTCCAACTTTCAACCCCAAATAGTTCTTAAACACAATAGCTTTATCCTTCGGCCTGTAACCCAACGTTTTCCATGCCCCAAAAGCAAGGTGTTGGCATTTGAGGAAAATGGCAGGACTAGTTGTCCCAGAAGTCACTACATCATGCATTGCACAAAAATGGCCTCACCCTCCTTTACACAGTCTGTGCATACATAACACAACACTATATCTGTAAATATAACGGAAACCCATTGATGCTATGGAAATGTTGTTCTAGACTGCGGGGAACTGAATAAAGCAGGTGGAAAAGTCATCAGAAAATGCTGTTAATTTAGTCGCAATTTTTCTCAGTTTTAATAATATTTTAATTTATTCAGTTGGAGCTTCCATCTTAACACATTATTGTTGTTTTACTTCCGATAAAGTATTAGTAACTATACTCCTGGCTTATTATTTATGATGGATTTAAGCATTGGCAGCTGCTGCAGCACCTTCATGGTGATTGGGGATCTGAAACTGACTTGTGCTATCTTCTTCATTTTCTTCTGTTTCCCATAGGAAACTAGCATACGCCGCGAGAACATTGCTGGAAAGAAAGAAAGAAAAAAACAAGGCCAAGAATCAGTCAGTCTTGGAAGGTATAATTTGGCTGCTATTCCTATCAAACAATCAAAGCATCTTATATCATGCAAATCATCGGACCAGTAAAATACACTTGCCAAAACAGAAAATTTTTCTATAGGGAAACCAGTGGCTGGTAAACACGCATTAATCTCTAAAACTAGACTCCTTTATACCATCTCCCTTTTCTTCGAGAGAGTCTCTTCCTTGTAGTGAATGTTCATTTATAGACATACATGCAGAGAGTAGTAAGGAAAAGAAACAGGAGGCCCAGCATCAATACTGTACATTTTCCAACTGAAGACCGTAAACTTTAGAGCTCTGAAAGGACCATCTTATGAACGTTAAAGAATATCAAAACCCCTCTGAGTTCTAAGAATTCTAAATTATGGAGAAAGGGATGTACCTGTCCGAAGGAGTTGCTTGAACTGCTTCCTCATAGAAACTCAAGGCTTTATCATGATCATGATAAAGTTCCCACACCAATTTTGCGTACTGCGACAGGATTTCACCATCACTAGGATCAGCCAGTATGGCTCGGGAGTAGTATTCCTCAGCCCCTTCAAGGTCTCTCTTGGACTGTCAGTTGAAAACAATTGTTATAGTCAAGAATGACAGTGGACTAATGACAACTCCAGACTCCAATGTAGATGTTCACAAGAAAGAAGTAAACAACATAGTAAACGAAGCATAACACGCAATATACTATAGTCCACAGCATAGCTTGTTCCCACAACACCTAATAAAAAATTTGCACTGTGATCTCCGCCCCATGCTGCATGCTTTCTTCAATTTTACATGGGATGTTACTCTAAACACAGAACACATTCGCAAAATCATCCTTGTCATCATCATAAACTTGTATTTATGTTTTTGCATTAGAGATTACATGGATACTGCTTGATTTTGTTTACAAAAGCCTAAAATAGAAGACTTATATATCACTAAACATGTTTCTTAGATTTGGTTAACATGTTTATTTACCTTTCTCACCGTTTGCAGCTTTTTTCAGATTTTGATTTCCAGTGCCAAACCCTTGCATCCTTTTACAGAATGATTATCTTTACCACAATTTAAGATCTGCCAAGTCCTAAGCCATGTCTTAACTACAACTCACGTATTTGCAAAACTTGCTTTACTTGAATTTTTAACTAGACATGTGATACATGTTGTGTATTTTTGATTAATCTTTCAAGATAGTGTTTTCTAACTACCCTTCATGATGAAGTGCAATGGCAGTTGAAGGACAACTCGATCCATGATGGGATTCAATGAATTTCGCTATTATAGCCTAAATATGTTCAAGTTGTAAATACGCCAGAGTAACAAATGGATGCATTGAATGACTTTCTTTATCTTACTCCCATGTCAGAGCTACATCTATAGTAATGTCTCTACCCTCAACCCAGGAATATTGTCTCAAGAAAAATAAATGGTGACTAACACCTAGTCCTTAATGGAATGTGTTCCAGGTGGCATATTGAATTATACGTTTAGTCGCTCACCCCCATTGGAAAGATCTATTTCCTTGGATTATAAGATAGACTTTCCTCTTTGATGATCGACTTGTAGTTGTATGCCATGGTCATGGAAAAGTGTCCTTTACCTAGGTTAGGTATGTCTTTATCAAACTACTTGTCCTCTATTATATCTCTCCAGATCTTCCTGACTTTTTTGAAACAGTTTTTCAGGCTAGCAAAATATCCCTCCACGTATTCAAACTGTTAAAAAGAATTAATTAGTCTAGAGGCATCAGTACAAAGATATTCCATACAACAGTTTTGAAAGCGAGCCATAAATCTCTTCTTCCACCATGCTTCACCTCTAGAGAATGAAATCTGGTGAAAATATATCCAGTTATGAAAACAAAGCTCAAACACGAATCGTAGATTTTCCTTGTATTCTACAACAAGGATACTAACTGAGTGACCTTACGAAGAAAAGAGATAAAAGTGGGCACAGATCTCACCTGATACAGAAACTCAGCATAATTTTTTAGAACCAAAGAGTTGCAAGGATTCTCCTCAACCATCCTCCTACAATACTCCTCAGCATTGCCACCCTCGTTGGCATCAGATGCAGCATGGTCTTCCACGTCAATATTAAGTTCAGATGGAAGCTGCAAGAGTTTAAAATCTTAGTTAGTGGCTAGGCTGTCAAGCTTAGTTAGAATTGCCTCCTCTCTAACCTTCAACAAGTTCAAAACGACATTAGAACCATATGATAAAACATTCACAAATTTATGACCCGGAAGAGACACCTGGATGTATTCTGGTTGAGATGTATCCCCTTCCCCATCGTCTTCTATTTCCCAGAGAAAACTGGCATAAGCTGCAAGAACATCGCTGAAAATATGGAAAGGAAAGTTATGCTTATTCACCTCAATTAAAATACGGTTGCGATCATTTTCAAAGTCCATGCAGGATAATCATCTTGTGGCACTACAGCTGAAAGAGCTTTTTCACTTAAATCATCAAATTGATGCCTGGGGTGTTTTTCATGCTTTTCGCAACACCATATCAAAAGCACACAAATGCATCAATATGGTGCATTTTCAGCACAAAAGCACTTTGTAAAAGTACCTCCACCGCAATAATAGACAGGGTGCTACTACGGGTAATTAGATTTGCAACACTTTGCAAAGGAGCTAGATGAAAGCAAGTTATTAGTCACCTGTTCTGAGGGGCTGCCTGAACTGCACGTTCAAAGTTAACTAATGCTCTGCCTTGATCATGGTTCAGCTCCCATTCCAGTTTCGCGTACTGCATCAGAATTTCACTATCTGTAGGATCTGCTAGTGTGGCAAGATGATAATATTCCTCAGCTCCACGAAGCTCTCCCTTAGACTGTTAGAAAAGAGAAGCTTTACAATGAAAAACCGATCATTTTCTTTTGACCTCGACAAAATATAAATGTCCATTCTCAGAATGTTTGAGCAATTACAATATTGAAGAACAACACTATCAACAGTATGCCTGTTTGAACACCATTCTTATTTAAATGAGAACTTTTGTTGGAATGCTTCGTTTCCTTCATAAAAAAAGAGATGGGCATTCTTACCGGTTAGAAGTACTTTAATATTTTATCGATTGTTCTGCCATGTAGCGAACAGACATCCAAAGATTTGCATAAAGCAAGAGTACAAAAAGTACCACCAGCAGCAGGAATAATTTAAAAAATAGCAGCTAGCAAGCCAAGCCAACCTTACAATTTACTCCAAAATTGACACAGAAGCACCAACAAGAAGACATTTACTTTAGACACTCAAACCTACTGAAGATGACCGAACTTTATCATTAAATAATCCGATCTTGACAAAGATCTGAACATAGAAATAACAATCATTTTTAGGACCTGATTATTCAAAGTTTAGATCACATGTTCTACAATAAGGAGGTCAAAAAATAACCGAGCAGCTATTCTGGTAAACACAACGACAATTGGTGATGAATCAATCACGGTAAGATTGATAGATCATAATGCAGGTGTGAGTTATATTAAATAGGGATTTGAAGTGACAATTATTCAAGAGTAAAGTCAGAAAAGAAGAAAACACCAATCATACCTGCAAGAACCGAGCATAGTTTGATAGAAGCAAAGGGTGGCAGGGATACTCATCAATCATTTTCTTAAAGTACTCTTCCGCATCACCACCCTCGTCAAAGTTTGGAACACTTAAATGAAAACCGCCGCCGCCGCCGCCGCCACTATCACCACCGAAATCTATATCATCAATCCCAAGCCCTCCAGCAAGATACATGGAAGGACTAACCGGATCCTTTACTTCTTCATTATCAAAATTCTCAATCCCATCTGAACCTTGTTTCTGCTCCTCTCCTTCCTCTTCTATTAACCCCATGCTCTTCTTTCCAAAACTGAAATCCCCACTACCAATAGATTCTATGTTTTCTCCAATAGTAATAGTTCTCATCAATTCCTCTTCTGTTCTCATATCTAGTCCACTTTGTTCTTCATCCTCTGGCCCTTCATTTTTGTTAAATATTGATAAAGAAGGTGAAGAAAGCAACATTCTCTTGTGATGTCTATATTGAAACTTGTTTGGTGTGGTAGTCGAGTTATGAAACTCTTCTTGATCACAAGATGTATAGACTAAATTTTCCAAGTTGATATCCGACCAAGCTCTTCGAAAGCTGTCAACTCGCAAATTAACTACCCTTTTCTTGATTGAGTTCAGACAGTGGAGATGAGCTGCTGCCTGATAAATGATAATGGTGTCAAGTTGAGGTGGGGCAAACCATGACGGAATGATAGTTTGTGGTGTTCGATGTGGTTGGTGTGGACGTTGTTAATATTAGTTTCTAAGTCTCTATTAGGGCCGTGTGAGAAGGGTGAAAACAAGTGTCCAGTTGCTGAAGCTGAAGCGGTGACCTCCTCAGAAGCATTTTTATTGGATCTTGTCTTATGGCGGCTCGTGATTCCTTTGACCTTGCACAAAATAACTACTGGTGAAAATTGTTCCTTACGTAAAGAGCTCTTTTTTACTTTTTTGATTGTTTCTTTTATTTCAAACTGTACAAGAAAAGATGACCATAAATATTGTCACGAGCGAGTAATATTTCTTTTCATGCTGGTCTCCTCTCTCTTGAGTTGTACAATAGCAAGATGACCGTGAGTGTTTTCTAGACCAGTAAATGAGGCCAGGGATGTTAGGTGATCTCGAGGCCATTCCCTTCTCAAAAACCAGTTCATGAAAAGAGGTTTTCGCTACCACTTGCGAAGTCTCTACTGGTACGGGATAACTTCAACGATCTCCTTTTCACACATCTTTCCCGGGATCGGAGCTGAAACAAATCAATTTAGTCCTAGTCATTAATATATGGTCATTAACATATTTACCTCTGAAAAACTAGTTCATAAGGTAAGGTTTTCCCTTGTAAACTCTCTACTAATCTTTTCCATAGCCGAATAGCTCGAACAAGAAAAGGTAGCTAGCAAGGCTTTACATGATGAATGACGAGGGTTTTCACGAGCATTGTCGAAGCCTCCACTGATCTAGGATCTGACCCACGTTTTAGGCCACTTGGTTTAAGTATGGCTCACTTCATTTGTGATTTTCTTGTTAGTATTTTATTAATTTTAATCTGACAGGAATTCAAAGATTTCCTTGCTTAAAACACTGCCTAAACTAATAAAAGGAGGGGCAATTAACAATTCTTTTTTTATTAGGTGATAAATATTATAAAAGAATGAAGATAAAAATAAAAAAAATAGTGATAAATAGTTCAAGTATAAAGTAAAAAATATATATAAAGAAGAAAAAAA
>Ga0325401_1004975_pt1 | contig 12626 bp, 6 predicted proteins | sample PopdelMetagenome_FD_205666 | JGI IMG/M metagenome (GOLD analysis project Ga0325401, IMG submission 205666) | Populus deltoides microbial communities from Bellville, Georgia, United States - Xylem-PdKOR-R2 | ecosystem: Host-associated > Plants > Phyllosphere > Stem > Wood/Secondary xylem | place...
GTAGTTAAGAACACATATAATTATTCTTATATCTTGGAATACTTAAATTCATTACATATTTCTCATTAAATGTTCATGGTTGTAATTCATGTACCAAGTTTATCAATTGAGATGGAATGTTAGTGTTACTTTAAATTTATTATGACTAGGTCCTGAAAGAAAGGTGAAATGCTATAACGGTTATTTCATCAATGAACATGTTTTTTATATTGAAGAGTATGGTCATAGCAGAAAAACATACAATAATGAGATTTATGTTAAAGGATCGACTTCTAATAAATTTGAAGTTGGCTATTATGAAAAGTTAGAAGAGGATATTGAATTGCAATATCATAGTGAGCACGATAAATTCTTTTTTTAATTAAAATGTTAATGGTATGATATCACCAACAAAGAAATCAAAGTAAATCCTCATCATGGTTTGGTTAAAATCAATACAAAGGCTAGACATCACAATGTTAGTGATGTTATTGTTCTTTTTAAGCAATGCCAATAATTTTATTACACAAAAACTTCTTTCTTTTAAAAAAGATTGTTCTAGGGTTGATTGGTTGTCCATAGTTAAAACCAATCTTAAAAGTCGTGTTCATGTTGTTCAGGATGGTACTGCTGAAGTAACTGCAGGAGATGATGTTTCTCAACTTGATGAGCTAGTTGATCCATATTGAGTTGCTTCATCTATCGACATAGAGGAAAATTTAAGTTTTCACGTCGCTAAGAATACTTTTGTTGATGTTAACATTGAGGAGTTAAATGATGTTTTGAGAACCAACGAATATACAGAAGTCAATGAAGATGATGATAGCTATGAAATCAATATAGAAGATTATGATGGAGATGATAATGATGAAATTGAAGAAGATGATGATGATGATGAAATCTGAAAGAGGTCTTTTAAGTTGGAGAGACATGACAGTTTGAAGAGATTTCAAACCTCCGTACATCTTAGAGGTTATATAGGTAGAATATATTCAGAATGTGATGTCCAAATATTTTGTGTGGTGGTAGCAGTCTAGTGCGGAGAACTGGAACATGGATATTCCTGATTCCATTATCATACAAACTGGTGGATCTATTCTATTGTTTTACATGCGAATTGGATGGTAAGATTCTTTTTTATTACATATATTTTTAATTTTTTTATATGAAAATATTTAACTAAAAATAATTTTCTTTTGCAGACTACAGTTCTTGGACACGAACCAAAATTGATGGAGCTTTTTGTGGAAACTCATGCGAAATGCTAACCGTCGAAAAGGGTGCAACATCTCGTGGATAATTGAGCTCAAAAGTTCATGGTATGTTGGATTTCAATAATTTATTTTCTTAAGTTATAATTTTTTTGAATTAGATGACTTTTTTTTTCCTGAAGAAACATATAACACCTTATTGTAGGAGAGAAACGACGACGATCCTTCGACATATCTGAAACTCAATTCGGATTTGTGGTTGGAGGCAAGATCATCTGGTGGATTCAATAGAAATTGAGTTTATGATATCTCAAATACTATAACCGAGGAGTTACAGACAACCCAAAGTTTATCTACTATTGGATGCTCCTAATTGATTTCGAGCACTCAATCTTGAAAATTTCAGACGATTTTAAACCAACAAGTTGAAGCTCAGATTACCCATCTTATTACTGAGATAAAACAACTGTGTGTTGAGATGGTTGAACTCCAATGATTGTACATGGAGCTAAAATCACAAATAAATGATACATGTGCTCTTTTTTATTGGCTCCATGGTCTCAATGATGATTGACCTCTTCCTCCTCCTTTTTCAACCCTTCTATTCTAGATGAATTGTATTTAAATTGATAAATTTTTAATTTATAATAAATATTTGACTTTAAATTTTTTAAATGTTTTTCTACTCTGTTTATTATATATATTTTTAAAAAAAGAATTAAACAAGTTATTGGTGGGCTTACCAACAGAATAAGTCCATTAATATATTCTAGAAAGTTGGAAAAGAATTACTTGAAATGTCGCTCATACTATTTACTCACCGATAGGTTCATTCCATCAATAATTTAGACATAAATCACCGATGAAATTACAAATGATCTTTTTATCGGTGATATGCAATCGTCACCAATAGAAATACCATTGGAATTATGCGGGCAAGTGTTTTGTTTGGTGCACTTATTCCGTATGTAAATTCATTAGTGATTATATTACTAACATAACAGGTATCACCGAGGAAAGATTTATTGATGAACAATAACCATCCATGATCCCGTCGGTAAAAGTCAGGCTGACGAAATTAATGTCTAATTATTGACAAAATATTTTGTCAGTAAATTGTAAAATCTTGATAGCGCTTTCTTTTCAAAAGATTTCAGGTTTTATCTTTTATATATATAAAAAAACAACTTGGACTCATATTGTAATCATCTAGTTATATATAAAAGACATAACTTGTTATTCAAATAGTTGATATTGTTAATATTGTTAAAAGTAAAATAAATAAATAAATAAAATTTTTAAAATCTTTTAGTTATTCAAGTTGTCTTTTCTTTTTTAATATTTTTTTTCTAGCTACCTTTTTATTTACTTAAGATTGTAAATAATTTTTAAACATTTAATTGCTTTTGAAAAGTGTGTTTGAATGTGTGTGTGTATATGTTTCGTGAATTTGTGTTTATCTATGATGGGTGTTTTTAAAGAATTCTAGCTATTTTGTTTTATTTTATTTTAAATATATAAAAAAAGTTAGAAAATATATAAATTTTAAATGAAAAATAAAACATCTCAAACACATAAAATCAAAACTTTCATGAAAAATTAAATAAAAAATCATGTATATAAAAAATTATATTTTGCCACCATCAAGTGTGTTACATCACATCATCTTTACTTCATCATTTATTGAATGTTATTATACCATATTTTGATTTACAAAACTTAAATGATCACTTCAATAAGTTTAGTATTATTAAAATTATGAATAAAAATTAATATATATATATATATATATATAAACTCAATCAAAATTACCTTGATTTTTAACATACCAAACCAATGGTATCTAACTACTTATATTTCGCCATGACTTGGTGGGGTTTAATGATATTAGTGGTGTATTGATTTTTTTATAAATACATCCAAATGGTTTCAATTTAAGTAGTTAGATACCATTGGTTTGGTATGTTAAAAATCAAGGTAATTTTGATTGAGTTTATATATATATATATATATTGAAATTAGTTTTAAAATTTTGAAATTCATTTAATTTGAGTTAGTAAAACTAAATGATTTATCCAACTTCTCCATATACAAAGTATATGGTTATTATTTTTTTATTGTTATTTTTAATTGTTCTTATCTTTTTTTTAATTGAAATTATTTTTTTGATTTCATCCCTTATGATTTGGTTTTATTTTTTTTGTAAAATTTGGTTTTTTTTTTCAAATTACTTTTTCTTTAATTTGATTTTTCAAGTTTATTCCTAATTATTTTGGTTGGTTTAAATTTTATATTACTATTTTTTCGGACTTGCCTTTTACTTTATGATCCTGCTTCATAATCTATGTCACATATTCTAAAAATTGAACCGCGTTGGCTTCAGTTATTTTTAATTATTTTTAAAATTTTCATTCATCATTATCGAGTTCGTTAGAAATTAGTTTTTTTTGTTTTTTTGTTTCGGATTCTTTTGTGAATTTGATTTTTCTTTTCGATTTTGCCCTTTAGTTCAATAGTTTTTCATATTTAAGGTTTGACTCTCAATGTTTTGATTTTTAATTTTAATTCTTAGCCATTTTGTCAAATTTTAATTTGTTTTGAACTTCTCTTTAGATTCATGATCTTGATTTTTTTTTGTAGAAATGTGACCCTCATTCTCATTCTCCATATTTTATTTTTTATTTTCGATTCATTTGTTAATTTGATTTTTTTCAATTTCGCCTTTCATTTCAAAATTTTAGTTTATCCTCTCAATTTTTTTTTCAAATGAGGTTCTTAGTATCTTAATTTCTATTTTTTATCCTTTAATTTTTTTTATTTCATCATTCGACATTTTATTTATTGGGATTTGGTCTTCTTGTTTTTTCCCATTGTTTCTAAGCCCTAACACAAAAGTCAATCTGGGATAATTATCGGTCACAGGTCAAGTGGGTTGGGTCGAGTTAACTTAAGTTAATCAAATCTTTTTGTTTTATTAAAAATTCAAAATTATACCAATTTTTTCTTAACAAGGAAAATAGTAAACGAGTTTGACCCTGTTTTGATTGGATTTTTCTCGGGTTAACCGAAATATTGGTCAACCCAGGTTTTTGACCATATTACTCTAGATTCTTATAAAAAATTCAAAATTATACCATTTGTTTTTCTAAATAAGAAAAATAGTAAACGAGTTTGACCCTGTTTTAACTGGATTTTTCCAGGGTAACCGAAACATTGGTTAGCCCAGGTTTTTGACAGTATTACTCTAGATCAATTCTCCCCTAATTTATTTTGAAACTCGGGCCGATCAAAGATAAGGATCACTTAGGACACGGGGCAACTCATTGGATCCAAGTTTTTAAATAGTTGCTTTCCGGATGTGGTGCTTTCAATTTAGTCACTAACTACGGTCATTGGTTTGAAAAGTTAACACGAGTTAATGTCATTTTCTTTCTTAGTTACATCCTTCGAAGTTGTTAGTTTTAAAAAATAAACTTCATTATTTTCTTTAGTTTTCTTTTCAATCAGGTTATCCCTATCTCATGATCTAGATGAGAGGTTTTTTCGAGTAGCCTAGGTTGTTTTTAGAAGTTGTTTTTTTTTATCTTTTTTTTAATTTTGTCCTTCAAAATTCAAATTCTTTTTAAAATTAAACTTTGTTATATATATTTTTTTACTTCTATTGGATTATCTTGTTTGTATGTTATTACTTGCGGGTTTTAACAACGTCATTTGGTTTTGTTAGTGCTTTGTTTTTTAATATTTTTTTTCACTGATTTTTTTATTTCATCATTATTTTTTGTAGCTTGATTCTTGGTGTTTGAAAATCATAATTTTTTTTTAGTTCTCTTTTTATTATGTCAAGATGTTGATTTTTTTTCTTTAAAATTCAATGACAACGCTTTAGCATCATTTTTTATGCTGTAAAGAAATTGGCTTGGCTTACGGCAAAACGTGGGCCATCAATCTAATCAATTCTAAAGCAAATCACACATCTTTTAGTATGATTTCCAAATCTATAATTTTTATTTGTTATAGAATCCACGTATATTATTTAAAGTTTTTCAAAGACTAAGATTAGATAAAGTTTCAAAATTCAATATACTCAAAAATAAGGTTTTTTGGTGATTGAGTTATGGGTTAATCAAATGCTTATTTAAATAACTCTATTCTTTAAAGTAAAGAAAAATATCTCTTGATAAGTGCCTTTGGATATCTATAGAAAGTTTTTTTTTTTTTAAGGATTTCAGGACCCTTAAGTGGTAAAGTTAATAATTTTATAGAGAAAAGGAGTAATAAATATGCTAGAGAGCATTAAATTCTAAGAACAACGTTGTTCTTGTGTTGAATATGATTGTGTTTTTTAATGTAAAATCTTGAATCTCTTACCTGAGTAGTTTAAGGGGCACTTATAGCTCATGAACCTTGTTTTTTTTTTTTTTCATTGAAAGGGTTGGAGAGTTATTTTACCCTATAACATTAATGAGAGATAAATATCTCTTACACATGCTAAAAAAAATGAATTAGGTTTAAGACACTAATTGAGCCCATGAATATCAAGCCATGTTATTGGGCTAAAAATAAAGGCTTGGGCCTAAAAAGGCCATACACACTTCTTAGGGTTAGGCTCGGGCACACTGTCCTCAAGTCTAAAGGGTATTGGGAACTTACATAGCATATAAGCTTGAGTACTCCGCTTAAGCTTATAAGGTGTTAGGTGTTCATCAAATACCTGGATTTGGATGCATAGCTGAACTTATAAGATGTTGATTGGTCGCTCGCTAGCACCTAAAGCTTAGATTATTAGCTGGAGCCCATAAGGTGCAAGATATGAATCAAATGACTATTTTAATTTTCTTGTAAAAGTGAATGAATGTCTTTCAAACAAACATATATATATAAAAAAATGGATAAATCTTGGTACATCACATTTTTACCAGCATCTTAGGTTTTCAAACAACATTTTAACCTCTGATTCTTAATTGGGAATAAAAAAATCACCTCGACGTAACAATCTTTGATAAGACACTGCTGTTTTTAATATCTATAAATACAAGCAGTCGAGAGTGGTGTTTTGCTTGCAAAGATAACCATAATATATTAGAAATCGAATTTTGAAGAAAAAATAAATTCTTTGGGAAGCAAAAGGGAGTTGAAAGCATCAAAGTTATTTTCTAAAGAGCCTTGACCATTTTGTCTCAAGTTGGCCCTTCCTTTGCTCCACTCTTTAAATCCCCCACCAGTCATCCTTTCTGCTCTTCTTTAATAATCAGAAGTCTCTACCCTCTCCAAAGATCCAGCCCCAACTTACCCCTCTTGTAAAGGAAAGATAGAGATGGTGGGTTCCTCTTCCTCTCCTCTCCTTTTCTTTTCTTTTCTTCTCTTTTGTTTGTTAATTAGTTTTTGCTTCGCAGTTCGCACTCCCTCTTCATGGTTGGTTTTCTTTATTCATATCAAAAAGAAAAAAGAAAAAAAATATCATACTATTTGCTTTCGATCTCTCTTTGGCTCCTGATCATCATCACGGGTTTCTTTCTTTTTCTTGTTTCTTGGTATAGGAACTGGAACACCAGCCGACCAGATGGGAGGGCTATGTGGATTGGAGAAACAGGCCTGCACTTCGTGGCCTCCATGGTGGCATGCTTGCTGCTTCCTACGTCTTGGGTCTGTTTCACTGATCTTCAATAATGTTTTTTTTTTAAGTCTTTCTTCTATACCTGATTAAATACACCGATTACTATGTTCAAGAAACCCCATTAATTATGTTATTATACAATGATCGATAATTATGTAGGCGTGGAGATATTGGAGAACCTGGCGTATCTAGCAAATGCTAGCAATTTGGTGATATATTTATCTGAGTATATGCACTTATCTCCATCCAAATCGGCCAATAATGTCACGAATTTCATGGGGACGTCTTTTCTTTTGGCCCTTCTTGGAGGTTTCCTAGCTGATACTTTTTTCACGACTTATCACGTCTTCCTGATAAGTGCAGCTATTGAATTCCTGGTAATTGCAGTCTGTGCTCTCTCTCTCTCTCTCTTCCTCTCTCTTTTGGGTGGGGATGGGGCTGTTTGAAACCTATTTACTTGTCTAATTAACTCTCTAGACGGACCAGGCTGTCTTCTACTTTCACTAGTCGCCCTTGTTTTTACTGGAAAACAAAAACATATATTACATCTGCGACTCATGATCACGTCCTGACTCTAATGAATCCCATCTTACAACAACTGCTAGATAGGTCATGAATTTTTTAGAATATTTCGTTAATTAATTAATTTCTCGATCAGCTGGCTCTATAACTTGATTCTTGCATCGTTCCTAAGATAGAGGAATAAGACCACCCTAAAAAATCCATATTGTCAAGGAAAAGGAAGGTTCTTCTTAAGAGAAAAACAGTGCCCAGGAGTGGGTGGCTCCCAAGGCGCCGCTATAGTTGAGTGACTTGTATTCATTTAATTAATTTTCTTAAATCATTCATCCAGTAGGGAATTGACTTTTGCATTTACGTAATTGAATTGAAACACTAAAATATCCACAAGGACTTCTCTCCTCTAATTTCGGATCGATAGTGATCCTTTGAGAACACGGTAACTAGCTGGGCACATCTAACAAGGCATATAGAGCCCTTGACGAACGAGCCGGAGCAGTTTGTCAGTTAGTTTGTAGAACTAGAACCTGAGCTCTCTCTCGTCCTAGTTCCTTAAATCGGGGTTTGATTAAATGACCATGATGACTCCTCTTCTTATGTCAGAGGAAGATTATAGCAAAAAACAAACAAACAAGAGTCTTCTCCTCATCCTCTTGCACATAAATGATCTTCTTCTTGTAACGTGAGACGTAGTAACTTTATTACCAAGCCTATCTATACCTACCTATTTTCATTCTAGATAGCATGACAAATCTATAAATCTTATCAATCTAGTTTTTATTTTTTATTTATTTCTCAGCTGTATCTTTTTTGGTCAGTTCTCATTGTTAACTTGAGCCTAATTTTACATATTTTACGCCATTACAAATTTATAAATTTTATCAACTTTATTAGAAGCATTTCCAATTTAATATTTTAAGTATATTTTACACATTAGAATTTCATTCGATGAACATCAATATTTGTGGCCTGTATTGCATATTTATCCGCTAAGACACTATCAATTTATAGAATAAAAAAAATGATAGTAATATCAAAGAATCTCAGTAAAAAGACGCAATCAAGAATATTTTAAAATCAAATTGATGTAATTTATAAGTTGTTGAACAGAGAATTAATTTTCATTAAATTCTGTTTATTTTTATGTTTTAAAAATTATTTTAAAAAAATTTAAAATATTTTTATTTTTAAAATAAAAAATTACTTTTTTAATATATTTTTAAATAAAAATATTTTTTTAAAAAACTATAATCATACTTTAAAGTAGATCGGGGTGCGGGACCAGAAAACACGTTACTCATTCAACGTGTCCAATAAGAGCAGTCGTATTTCTTAGTGTAGGGACCCGCAAATAAATCCTGTGTCTTTGCTAGGACAGAAAAATAATTTCCTTATCTTATTTCTGCTTGCTCATAATTTTGTCTCTTCCAAAAGGTCACAAATTTTGTGGCCTACGTGCCAAAGTGTCACATCATTCTCTACGCTACGTGCACCTCAATTTCTGAATGGTGCCTCAAAGTACGGTCCTTGTCTTTAGATATGCCAATTTGGGTCTGCCAATGGCTAACCAATATATAGGATCCATTTACGCTCTTGCCCCTCCGTTCTGTTGATGGTGCCTTGTAGCTGACCTTCTTTATAGGCAACTCCCTCTTAGTCGCATGTTGGTAGTCTTTGTGAAATTAATATTAATTGATGTTGTTGTTAACAGCTGTCATATTAGTTAAATTTAGGATGAATTGGTCACCTTGTTATTTAAATTTGATGATTGGTTATACTAAAAATAAATTATAATTATTAAATAAATAATATTTTTTAAAAATCTTAATTAGAACATTAAAATAATTAACTGATTTATATAACTCTTGTTAAAGAATTATCTCAACCTAACAGTTTAAGTTGTTAGGTAAGGTTCTAAAATATAATTTATATTATTTTCTAATACATCTCTTCAAATAAAAGTTATTTGAACTTAAAATTTAAATAGATCTATATATTATCTTGTATTTAATTTTTATTAAATAAATATAAATAGATTCGAACTCATAATTATATATTAAATTATTATGGTTAAAAATAATAACATTCAATAGATGCTGCACGTGATGATATGAAAATATTGTATTTCAGCGAATCAATCTTTTAAAATGATATTATTCTTTCCAAACTTTTATCTTAATATGTGATAAATTTTTGTTTTAAAAACTCCCGGAATCGTTGTGGATGAAGTTGACTTTTAGCATAACGTCATCATCTATAATTGATCAGCGTGAAAGTTGATGCGGCCATTAACACGTGCTAAGGGACCCTCTTTCTTTCTTTTTTTTTTTTTCCTGTAGACTTGCCCTTTAAATTCAAATACTCGCTCGCTGGTGCGTCATCACTGGCAGGTGAAGTTAGCCAGTTTCGGCATGTTGGATGGCTAACTATGATCACTCCCTCGGTATCCTTAAACCTTGGTATCTTAGGGATAAAAAAACCGGGTTACATGAAATACCCGATCAATCCAGATAATTCATGCAAAAAAATTCCGGTCGGGTAAAAGGAAAGGAAATTCGGATATTTCGATTAATTACTCACATCAATTTAATTAATAAGTATTATTGGAGAGGAATTAGCTCGAAGAAACATAATATCCGGACAATATCTGATGTAGGCTTTTTGTAAGTCTGGAACAGGGCTTGGTGATACTGACAGTGCAAGCTCGGTCATCTTCCCTGAAGCCACCAGCTTGTAACCCAAGCAACCCCACAATCCCATGCCAGCAAATTGATGGTGCGAAAGCAGCAATGTTGTTCACAGGCCTTTATCTGGTGGCGCTAGGCGTTGGAGGGATAAAAGGATCATTGCCGGCTCACGGGGCTGAGCAGTTTGACGAGAGCACTCCACAAGGAAGGAAGCAGAGATCGACCTTCTTCAATTACTTTGTCTTCTGTCTCTCATGTGGAGCCCTGATCGCAGTCACATTTGTTGTGTGGGTTGAAGATAACAAAGGATGGGTGTGGGGCTTTGGAATCTCTACCATTGCAATACTCCTGTCTATCCCAATCTTTCTTGCTGGATCAGCTGCTTACAGGAATAAAATACCTTCTGGCAGTCCACTTGCAACCATTTCCAAGGTAAATTAAGCTTCTGATATATATATTATGCATACATATCCTAATTAACTATGGAAAGGAGTTCATATAAGAAGCCAGAGATGCAGAAGAACTGTGTGATCAACGTGCTCCCTGGTGGACACCACTCAAACTTGCCATGGCCGTCAAACAGTTTTGAATGGTTATACAGTCTCTATACCGTATGCAGCTAATCACCTGTTAATGGATTTGATTGAACAGGTTTTGGTTGCTGCTGGAGTTAACACTTGTATGAGCAGAAGTTCAGGCAATGCCATTGCAAGCCTGACAACGAGCCCTTCCAATCCAAATCCAACCAGCAAGGATGCAATAGATAATTCCATAGCAGTTATGCCTGCTGAAACCCCAACAAAAAGCCTCGACTGGCTTAACAAAGCGGTGGTAAACAAGCCAATCCACTCCGCATTAGAATGCACTGTACAGCAAGTGGAAGAGGTCAAGATTGTGATAAAAATCTTTCCCATATTTGCTTGCACTATCATGCTCAATTGCTGTCTTGCTCAACTCTCCACGTTTTCTGTACAACAAGCTGATACCATGGACACCAAGCTTGGTTCCTTGAAAGTTCCGCCAGCTTCCCTTCCCGTGTTTCCTGTGGTCTTCATTATGATGCTAGCACCCGTTTATGACCACCTCATCATCCCATTCGCTAGGAAATTAACCAAGTCTGAAATGGGAATCACTCATCTGCAACGAATTGGCATCGGATTGGTTCTTTCCATAATAGCAATGGCAGTGGCAGCTCTTGTTGAGATTAAGAGGAAGAGAGTTGCTGCAAATTCAGGGCTAGTTGACAAATTGCCAATCACGTTCTTCTGGATAGCCTTTCAGTATTTATTTCTAGGATCAGCTGATCTTTTCACCTTGGCAGGGTTGTTGGAATTTTTCTTCACCGAGGCACCCGCAGGAATGAGATCTTTGGCTATGTCTCTCTCTTGGGCCTCCCTGGCAATGGGGTACTACCTCAGCTCAGTGATTGTATCAATAGTTAACAATGTTACAGGTAACTCCAAGAATAGGCCATGGCTATCAGGCACGAACATCAATCACCATCATCTGGAACGATTCTACTGGCTCTTGTGTGTGTTAAGTGTTCTGAATTTCTTACATTACCTTTTCTGGGCCACCCGGTATAAGTACTCAACAAGAGTCAAGAACTAAATCGAAGTGATAAAGGAGAACAAGTAATTGCTTCTTCATACCACATCAAACGGTCTTGCTCAGCATCTCGGAATGCAAAATCTCCCGGCTGCATATATGCAAGAGCTGCTGCCTGACTTGATTACAGTCCGGCTAATTCATACTGATAGCTGTTGCGGGTTCTTTTGTTTCCTGCCTAGGTTAAAAAGACTTCGACAGAAGAAGATGGAGGGTGTTACTCTGGGTACCACAGCATGTACAATAATTTAAACTGATTTAGTTGTTTATGAATTGAATTACACTCTTGTAGCTACCGAATTTAACAAACAAGAATCATAATTAATACGTAGTAAATTAAACAACAACAAGAAGAAAATCTTAACAAACAAAGGCAATATGTGACAGGTACGACAACGCTATGATCAAGGACATTCAATAAATTCTTCTCCTATCCGTTAATAATATAATAAATTCAGTCCCTTTTCTGTAAAAGTTTTCAATTTAATTCCAGCAAATTAGATTCATAGCATTTATCGTCATGAATTTTCCTCCGGGACACTTACGGTTTGTTTTGGTTCAAAATTTTTTAATTTGATCCTCATAAACCTGATTTTTGTTTAAAATAGAAATGACACTGCACACTACTAGAAAATTTGGCAAATATAAACAAAAACACTAACAGAATTTTTCTATTGGTAGATTGCAATAAATTTTACTGACAGATTTTTCCATCACTATATCCATCGGTAAACATCAAGGGAATTACAGTGGAAAAGAAGGAATAAAAAATTCAGAAAAGTACGATGACATGTAACTTTTACCAATAGCTTTATTGATAGTACTAACCTAACGTTAAAGTTCGTCCGTAAATATACCGACAAAAATAATATCTCGGTATATATAAACGGAATTACGAATGGTATTATAGTGAGATTCAAAAAGATAAATCATATGGTGACGTGACACGTTTTACCAACAGAATGACCGATGGAATACCCGACATAATAATTTCGTCGGTAAATCCAT
>Ga0325401_1004978_pt1 | contig 12623 bp, 10 predicted proteins | sample PopdelMetagenome_FD_205666 | JGI IMG/M metagenome (GOLD analysis project Ga0325401, IMG submission 205666) | Populus deltoides microbial communities from Bellville, Georgia, United States - Xylem-PdKOR-R2 | ecosystem: Host-associated > Plants > Phyllosphere > Stem > Wood/Secondary xylem | place...
ATCTATTAACCACACCCTCCTCCTTTGTCCGGGCTTGGGACCGGCTGTGATGTGCAATGACAAACCATGAAACAACACAGGCGGAGTTACTCTTGTGCTATTAAAATGGGCAGCAAACATTGTGCGAGGAAAACCGAACTCTAGATGATGGAACAGACTAATGTATTTTAAATCCTCTCCTTTTCTCAAATCCAGAGCATTGCCATGGAGGTTCGTAACTATGTACTCCTTTCGGGGAAAGGACTATCCACCAACGAACCATGGTATTGATGCAACCCTTTTGATCTCGCATTGGAACTAATCCTAGCAAAGGACACCATGTGGCGACCTAGAAAAAGAGTGTCCTCGTTGCCAATATCTGCTAGCATTCATTATTAACATTATACCAATACAACACGAAAATAAATACCATGTATATTGGGCTTTCCCAAAGTGTTCGAACCACTGAACCACTTGGTCACCTTATTTTGTGCTGCAAGAAAGTCAAATGTTCAGAGCTTTAAAAAATGTCTCATAATAAAAGAAGCCACATTAGTCCCTCAACTTCGTCACAATAGCGGCCAATTTCATCTGTCGTGGCAATGTCTGTCGTGGTGAAACAATTCTCCTGTTCCTCTAACTACTAGATCACATAATTATTAATTGTGAACCGGGATTGAATTCAAGTGTTAAATCAATTTTTGTATTTGGAATTTTTGTTTTAGGGTATGGATTTGAATTCCGAATAGAATTCAATTTTAAAGATATATGTAAAAGCAAATAAGCGGGTTTGCTACATTATCTCTCTTTGGAATTGACAATAAAAACAATATTAAAAAAAAATACCCTTAATAACACAAACCATTTTTATTTTTTTTACAAAACCCCCCAACCATCTCTTTCCTTCTCTTCTTCCAAGTTCTAACCCCATCATCTCTTCATGTTTACAGAGCGACTAGGATTCTAAAAAACTCAGCACGAGATCATATTGTAAACAATACCAAGAAAATTCCTAAAATACCTCGACAGAGCAAACCAAATTCACTGGTGCATCGGTTATTTTTAGAAGGTAACATAAATGTGCAACAAAGAAACATACAAGGAGAGTATTCAATAAAGATGCGGTTCATTCTGATTTTATTGGAATATTTTTCATTGAAAATTTAGTAAAAAAGATGGGTTGATAGTATTTTATAGAGTTAAAGTTAAGCATGAACATTAAAACTAACATTTATATAATTTTCACAAACTTATTTATACAATTGTCAAAAACTTATTTTATCCGGTGATCTTTGAATTATTAGAACTAAAAATTATAATTCTTTATAAATTATTAACATTGTTAAAATCACGTTCGTCATTAACTTGTCTATTTAGTAATGTGATTTGCATTGATTTGATATTTATCTATTTAAACTTGATTTGAGAAAAATGTTAGAATTTTGTTTGAAATATTTCTGGAATTTTTTTTCTCAAAATTTCAATGAAAAGATTAATTTGATTGAACTTTTTTTAACAAATACATATATATATAATAAAAAAAATTAATATGAAATAGATCCATTTATATCTTCTTTAAAATATCTATATTTTATATCATTAAAATAAATATAAGGTGCTTGTAAAAAAAATGTTTTTTTAACAAAAAAAAATTATTTCTGAATTAAAGGCAAAATGATCAAGATTACTAATTTAATTCATTTCTAAATGCATCACAAAAAATATAATTAAATTAAATTCCATGGTTTAGTATTTTATTTCAAACTTTGTAATGGTTATCAATTGAATTCCTCGTATGATTTGGTTACAAAGTGTCATAAAAAAAATAAAAATAAAAAACCCATCAACTAATGTCTGCCTAAAAAAACAACTTTTAGTCAAGCCTAACTTGGTTTGGATTTGAGATTTGATTGAGTTAAATTAGGTTTAAAAATTAATTAAAGAACCCCGGCTCTCGACACTTGCAGTAATTAATTATAAGAGAAGTATGTATATGCATGAAGTTTGACCATGATTTTATAAATTGTTATCAAATTAGCAATTGCCATTGGTTGGTACCTTCCATAACTGCACAAACCAACATGGTAGTGGCCACTGGCGTTAGCTTTTATACATAGGAGAGGAGAAGCAGACACATACCAGGGGGCACAAGGAAACCTCCGCCCCAACCCAGCAGCTACAGTGAATCTCTACCAGATGCACTCCTGCAGCCAAAAAGAAATGTAAGGAAAAAGATGAACAATCAAACACTTACCCAACACCAAAGAAAAGCTGTTGCATGAAACTATCATGTACCAAAGGCTCAAATTTCAATATTAAACAACCAAATTATCGTGGGACAATGGTAATCAACATTCCCATTTGATCTCTTTTTGGTGCATCGCCACTTTTAACCACATCTTCAAATTGTGACCAATAAATCCTAAACAATTTTTCCCTTGGTTTCAGCGTCTTTCTACCCTAGATGTTCCATTTACCTGGTAAAATTATGGAACTCTCATCATGACGGTGACTTGAAATATTTAGAAATTATAATCTAAAAGCTAGACTGCTAGGGTGGCGTCAGTTTTTATCTCACAACTTCGCTAGTCAAGGCACAAAGACCGATAGGATTCAGTAAATGGCAAAGCGAAACTTAAAATTGGTTCCATCATGCAGCAGGATTCATGTCAGCCCTCAAATTGGCTACTCATGAGTATTGAAATGACAGAAAAAAAGCTGAGAACCATGCCCTTGAAAAAATGTTCACCAACTGACAGCTAGTCCATTGATGACCAGGTCCCTCCTGTAGTCAATATTTGGTTCAATGGGCGTAAGCACCACATGCTCCAAAAACTCTTCTGTTTCTCTAATTTAATTTTGCAACAAAAAAACATGTTGAAGCAGTGATCACCTACTAACGTTGTTACCAATAGAAGAAAAAATTAAATTTATTCACAAGATTCATCATCTATATTATATTTTCACTTGTATTGAATTAATAAAAAAAAATAATGCATGTCTGTACAACAAATTGATACTCCAGAAATGTAAAGTACGGAAACAATATATTGATTTGGTGTTTCTAAGAGGAGAAACTCATCTGCAGCAGAGAGATCTACAAGAATGCACAGGTCACTAATTCATCTTCGACTAGTAGGGAGGGGAATTCAACATAGAAAGATCTCCACAATCACACCATCCAGCTTTTATCAATACCTACGATTCACAGCCTGAAACAACACAATAATTCAATCAATGATTGAAATGCACAAAAAGCATCATCCTCTCAATAGATAAACCAAGAGGCAAAATTAACCGATTCTTGGTGTCAATTGAGGATATAAAAGCGACTGAACTCAAGATGCCTTGATACCATTTTATTTTTTCCTTTGGCCGTCAGCCATTCCCAGTTGCTTGTCCTCAAGTCCAGACTTCATCCTCAAATAGCACTTTGGAACCAGGGGATATGCCATCGTGCCTTCATGCCAACATATTTTCTTGTTTTCACATTTGCTTTCTGAAATTGCACTTATCAACCTCACATCTATAAGCTAAACTCACGCAAGACAAACTGCAGGTATCACATGTAACATTCCAAGTTATTATTGATCTCAAAATTAGTTCATTAACCAGAAAAGGATGCCAAGAAAAAATTGTAAAGTGGTCGATAATAGGAGTACTATAAATTACTCATACACAAAGTGATCAGCAATTAGAAACATACAATGGAAGATAAACCATGCTAATGTTCTCTGCTGCTAGTCTGCACCCCCATTCATCTCATCTGAACACCAAAGAAATCTTTCAAGCAACAGTTTGTGAAGGGTTTCAAATCTCAAGAAAACAATCCCGGCTCTTCCAAAAGCATCAAACTACAACAAAAAACTGAATTGCTAAATTCTCAGTTGCTAAAACATGAAATGAAATAGCTAGATAAAATTTCCCCATTCCAGTTTTGAAAGGAAAAAAAATTGTAAACTAAGAAATCATTCCAGTCAAATTACTGCAAATCCATTATTTATCCCCTACGTTTCAAATAATATAAAATTTGCATTTATGTCCTATTTTTAATTTTACAAAATGTGATCATCCATGGGGCAATTATCTGTCATGTGGATTACAAAAAAAATAATAATAATAATAGCCACATCAGCTGTATCCTACAGTAGATCTTAATCAGATGCAGGAGGTGAAAGAGAAAAAAGAAGCAGCAGCTAAACTGAACAAATTTAATTGAGTAAACTATGCACATGCATTGAAGATAAATCAATAAGATAACATACCTATATACTGATTCTGTCAACCATGCAAAGTGAGACAAAACTCTAAAATACAGCCTACAAAATAATACATAGATCATATGACATCAGAAGGCAATGAACAAAATTCATGTCTCATAACAAACAATAATGAAAACTACGCTTACAATAATTGGCATCTCAGGATAATTCCTAATTCAATGATCCCCGGCACCTGAACAAAAAAGATGTTGAATTAAATGTAAGATCAAACTTGAAGAACACAAACAAGATAACAAAGTTATAGTCACATCTTACTTCCTAGAACCACAGTTGCAAGGTATCTTTTTATCCTCCAGAGGAAATTTGTAATTGTAAGTAATTTCTTCACCAGCAGCTATATGGCGTTTTGCATAGATGAAAATTTTTTTCTGACCTTCAACGCTTATAACCTTGGTGTAGCAGTTGGGCTACATATGACGGTCAATTCATATCATAAGAATTGATAAATAACAACAATTTTAGTAAAAGAAATCATCTGCAAAATAATTTATGTACCTACCTCGCAAGAATGGTTTATAAATCTTGCAATCCCACCACGCTTTGTGGCATCAACCTATACAATTTAGGAAGGGCATACAAAAATAACTTATTTGCCCTCATAGTTCATAACAAGCATCAAAGAAGAAAATTCAATGGTGATAACAGCAGGTCATAGTTGCCCTCCAATCCCAATATAAACTTTTGTGGTTTGCATACAATGGTAGTATTCACTAGAGGGACCACATGCCAGAAATAAATTGAAGCACAGTTTTGCAACAATAAAATAACATGAAAACACGTCTTAAAAAGATCATCCATCTCCAATTAGGTTTTTATATTTTGTATTCAACAGTTGATGCCACCCGCCAACAAACCTTAACCAGAAGCCCCATTAGGCAGTCCATTAATATGAACATTGCTGGGGAAGAAAACAAAGCTATATGAAAATCCTGGGGTTCAGTATACCAGAGATCTGGGGTACATTATAGACTTGGTCCACATGAATAGGTCATTAACTCAACATATGGTCACATAAATTGATTGGGAAAGAGGGCACTTCTTGCTAAAAAATAGCCTTAAAAATCACAAAATTGAAATTTGGTAGCAAAATCATAGACATGACATAATATTTGATCTACTTACCACATAACCATCATCAAGTCTAAAAAGATAACTGCTGCCAATTCCCATCCTCTCATAAAGACGTTCACGTATATCAGATATCTGTGGAAAGTAGAAAGACAATGAAAGGCCATCCATGAAATTGCGAGAAAATAGCAAAAGAAAATGAATAATTAAAAGCTCAAAGGAATGGGGTAAAAGTTTAGGAATTACAATTAAATTATGTTAACACACTGCAACCATTATTTAAAATAAGTCAAACTTACTTGTGGACGAATCAGTTCACCAACATATTCAATTACAAAGTCCTCAGCCTCAATTGGCTCAAGAGCAACAAGACCCCAGTCATGTATTTTGCTTCGCTGGAAACGTAAATGCTTTTTTCTTGCCTAAATGAAACATGAAATAATTATAATTTGAAAAAACATAATATTAGCAGTTCATAGATGAGCTTCATTTTTCAATTACCTTCAACTGTGTTGCTTTCAAAAGCTCAGCACCTTCTGCAGCAGCAACAAGATTGCGAAGCTTCACCCTGTTTGTCCTTGCAGAAAGGGCCTTGCCATTTGACAACTGAGATGTGTATGCCTCGGGAAATGAATACTTGGCATGAATGTGTGGCACTCCCCTAACACGAGCTCTTTCAGCAGGACTAGCACTAATTGACCATGCATGCCATTCCCAACCATTAATTGAAGACCGAGCACAACCATCAGATATAGGGCAGGGATTTAATGTCCTGGATTTACTGGACTTTGTCTTCCGAACTGAAACCTGTCTACTTGCTGCTTGCTTGATAGCACTGTTTTCTACTTTTAGAAACTTCATAGGATGTGATACAGATCCACCATCTACTGTGCTTTTCCTTTTCAACTTTGACACCTTATTTGCTATACACAAGATGAAACAATCAATAACAAGGAGATAAAGAAAAATGTTTTATGCACAACACAACATAATCATAGCATTTCTTACTGTTTAGAGTCTTCTTAGAACATTCAGTAGTCTCTGCATTTTCAATTTCAACATCACAGCCATTGCAATCAAAAACTTTCCCAGCCCTCTCTCTTGAGGTTTTTATGGTTTCTTTGGCAACTTTATCATCTGAATAATAAATCATTAACAGTTGAAATTATATGACTTCATGATTTTTAAGGCTTTTCATCTACAAAGAAACAAGAAGTTTTAAGAAAGAATCATACCATTAACTGCTTGTGCAATCTTCATTACTTTCCGATGACCAGCATTTTTGGGCAATGATTGAACCCTTTTTACAGTGGCTTTTGAAGACCTGGCATTAACAGGTAATTCTGCGAAAGTGGCTTTTGAAGGCCTGCCATTAACAGATGATTCAGCCTGGCCCTTGATTCTTTCCTTCTTCTTAAGAGTCCCTACAGGTTGAACGACTACATTCTCAGAGACATTTCTAAGAAAGTTTTGCTTTCTTGACTTCTCCAAGAGCCGTTTCTGCAACCCAGCATCTGTAGTAGTAGAATGAGAAGATGAACCCCACTTCTTTCCTGCCAACTTTTTCTTCCGGTGATATGTGTATTTACTCGAAACCAATGACAACACTGAAGAGTCTGGACTGTGAAATTTCCTTGACCCTTCTGTGAATTTGAATGCTACTTCCTAAATTTTTTAAAACAGATATACACATCAATTCAAAGAATCTAAACACTTCAAAATTCCAAAGGGCATGCCATCAAAATACAGCAACCAACAAAAATGCAATATATGTAAAATCTGATTATTTTCCTTATAAAAGAACTTCAGTCAAAACTAACAAATCCCTACCTCATTGCTATCAGGCTCAGTATGCTTTTTTGAAGTACAGCATAATCCAGGAAATCGATGAAGAACATCATTGACAAACAACGATTTCCAAACACTAAGTACATCATCATGCAGCTTCTGCTTGCACATTGCAATGGCAACATAGGCTCCATTCTTGGAAGTCGATTCAAGTGATTTTGAAAGTTGGAATTTACTTATAGTGGGAGGGAAAATAGCACTATCTTTGAATCCAGGAGGTGGTGGCTCATCGATGTTTTCAACATCAATTGCATTGTCAACAGAAGGATGTGTTCTTTCAAAAGCAATTGCCAGAACATTGGATATAGCATTCCCAGATTGAAATGGAAAAAATGATTTTTCTGCTTGTAGAGAACTTTGAGAATCACCAGAAAAATTTATCTTGCCCAAAATTTGGTTGGAATCAATCATCCGCTCATATTTCATTTCAATAGAACCATACTCACTTGCCTGGCTGAATGGAATAGAAAAGTTAACAGTTTCCTGCAGCAGAAGTAAAAGGCATAAACAATAGAGATAAAGCTGCAAATTGACAACCATAATCAAGATCCCTTTATTTTCTTTAACCGCGATGGAAAAAAATTGAGAGAGAGCACAATATCCTTAATGTTACCTCATTTAATCTCTTCTCCTCTGAAAAATTAACTAATTTATGCATTTCCTCTTCCACAAGAATTTCAACATACTCAGCCAAAGACACCTTTGTGGACTTATGTAACTCATTTGCTACACTTTCTAAGAAGCATTTCATGTCATCATCTGGACACTCTTTGAGCGACAGGATATTCTGTTTGCATGGCTTTTCTTCCATACAGGCACATGAAGATCCAATAGATGATGGTGCAGTACGATCTGATTCAGTTTTGAGAAGCTCAAAACCAGGAGGGCAGTCAACACTACTAGCAGGAGATTCTTGACAAGAAAAATACTGCAAAACCATTTAAAACTGTTTCAGATTTTTTAAATACATGGAACTAGGAAAAAGAAAACCTGAATAAACTCCCAACATACCGGTTTATTGGGTAATTCTTCAATCTTCTTGCACAAATATGGATGACTGAACCAACGTTTGCTCTTTCTCCAGTAAGTTGTATACTCTGCTATGGTATCATAAAAAACAGCATTCCACAGGACTTCCATGCAATAATCAGAAAGAAATCTACAAACAACCGCATAAGACCCCCAAAAATCATCGATGTTACCAACAGATTTTGTACTTCTCAGTAACTGCGTGGACAACTCATCAACACATGCCTGTTCAGGGTTATAATTGCAGACAGCGGCCTCACACTTGGCAATAGAATAATCCATCTCACTGGCAAATTGAGACTGAAAAAAATATGAAGACATTAGTGAGGTAGGGCATGGAGAGGCATGAAGAAATTCAAGCACGTATAAAATCCCTAGAATTTCTAAGCATTACCATTCTACCATTTGCAGAAAAACTTATGGCAGCCTGATTATCAAGCTTATGATATATCTCTGTTCTCTTTGTATTAGCAAACTCTGAAATAACATTGCTAATTATCTCATCTAATACAACTCTACGAGCAGCTTTCAATATTCCAGAGTGCAGTTGACAGGAAACTTCTTCAGAAATTACGGACATGAAGCTCGGAGATGAGCCAGTTTCAGTGTTTGCATCAGTCTTGGAGAAAGATTCAGGTTTATCCAATCTCCAAGCATTCATAATAGATAGCAAAGGAAGGGGTCTAAACTTATTTTGAGCATGATATATCTGCCAAATGAAATGCACAGCGATGGTTAAAATACAAGCAAAAATGTATTATATGGTGAGAAACACGGTTGAACAACTTTGAGGCAACTGCTTACCATTAAAGAATCCTTAAGATATCCATACCAATACCAAGAATAAAGCTGCATAAGAGAATGTGGCCCATGTCTCCTCCCTTCATCATCCTTGAATAGCCAACAGGAATCCTCACCTGACTGGGAAAAAAAAGTAGAGAAGCATTTAAGAGGTGGAAGTGAGCTGGAAGAGTCAGGGAGGAAAAGAGATAGGAATGAGGTATGAACCCGCAACCATCCAGGAAAAAAAAATTACAGTACCACAAGTGAAACTGGTGTAGCATAGCCAGCTGCTTCAGGGTTGGGGGTTGGTTGGTTGGAGCCATAAGTATGGTGTTGAACACAAGAATCAGTTACCGATTCTGCAACAGGATAAGTAGAGACTGGAGTAGCATATTGAACGCATTGCCTATATGCCACCAAATCTATGGAATTATTTGCTGGCATAGTTGTGCCTGAAGTACCAGAAGAAAGATATGTAAAACCAGTGGAAACATGGTCAGGAAACTGCTTGAAGTACTTGAGAGGAACCGGATTGATCAATGCTCCATTTACAATGGGATAAACAGGAAGATCCTCAGGCAGAAAACCCGTAGATAAGCCCTCGTACAGTTGTTGGTGGATATAAGGACCACACATTTGTCCATTTTCATTAAGGTACATCCATCCACTAACAAAAGCAGGTGGTAAGTAGCCAGAACAACTATTTCCCTGGTATGAAGCCCTGCCCGTAATAGACAACTCAGGAATACCATCACTGTTTCCATTAGAATTGCAACTCATCTCTGGTAGGGAATTTGAACTAAATATTTCATCATAAATGAAGCAGCAGTGGCAGACACAGACAGCCAGAGAGAGAATTAGATAAATAAAAATCAAGAAGTTGAAAAAAGAAAACGATTGAGAGTAACGCAATACCCATTGAATGAGCATTCTTCTGCGTTGTTCATCGGCATGAATGTGACGTCATCACAGTTGCCAATGGAGATATATGCATCTTGTTGTTCTTGGTGCTGAAAATCTGAAATCTTCAGCCTCTTTCTAGAGGAGAAAGGGAAATCGTCTTCTTGCTCGAGGAGGAGTGTTGAGGAGACCATGTTTCTCCTTAGACCTCACCTGGATTAGGACAGATCCTAATAAGCTTGGACAATAATAAATTGATAAAACAAGATGGATGATCAGAGATCCTATGTGATATTAAATTAGTTAGGGTTAAGATTACCCACAGAGAAGGAGCGAACGAGCATGAACAGTATATTATTTGTTCAGCCGATCGCAAATCTTTGATCTCAATGAAAAACAAAATCATCTCCTAACCTAATCTAATGAGGACCGAAAGAATAGTAGATAACTCAAGGTTAAGTCGGCACAGGTTTACCTCGTGGCGCTGCTGTTGTTTGAAGGCGATTAGGGTTGGGCTACCGGAGGACAAGAGGATCTTCTCGCTCACACGCACCAGCTAAATTAGTAAGGGTTAAGATTATCCGCGGAAAAGGAGCGAACGAGCATGAACAGTAAATTATGTGCTCAGCCGATCGTAAATCTTTGATCTCAATGAAAAACAAAATCATCTCCTAACCTAATATAAAGAGGACCGAGAGAAAAATATATAATTCAAGGTTAAGTCGGCGGCAGATTCACCTGGTGGCGCTGCCGTTGTTTGAAGGCGATTAGGGTTGGGCTACCGGAGGACAAGAAGATCTTCTCCCTCACACGCACCCACTATAGCAACACCCAACATTTTTCTTTAATCTTTGTTATTGCTATAATCAGAGATTTTGCTTCATTCCAGCCTCCGTCTTTATATATACACAAGTAAAAGAGTGTTTTTCTTTTATTATGATATTTTTTTAGGTATCATTAAGTGTAAATAGAAACTAAGTTTTTTTTTTTTCAAGCGTTTTTAAGAAAATAAAATAAAAAATTATAAATTTTGTTTAATACTGATTCAAAATTTAAACTTACATCATGTTTGTTTCTTAAAATATAGTTTTTGAAGAATTACCTTTCAAATTTTTCTGTGTTTGTTTACCATTAAAAAAATTGATCAACGAAAAATATTTTCCGTACACTTTCCAGTCAACAGAAAACACTTTTCGGTCAAAGAAAAATTTGGTTTGATTTCTAGGAAAGTGTTTTCCTTTTTGGTTGTGTTTGTTTTCTAGAAAATGGTTTCCGGGAAATCACTTTCCAAACTTTCCTGTGTTTGTTTGCCATTAGAAAAGTTAGTCAACGGAAAACACTTTCCAATCAAAAGAAAATTTGGCTTGGTTTTCAGGAAAGTATTTTCCTAGAAAATTTGGGAGGAAAATACTTTCCGGAAGTTGTGAAAAATTTAGAAATGTTATTATTTGCTGATTATACCAAATTTGATCCTCAAACTTTTGATTGCTATATATAATTTGTTTTGAATATTTATTTTTCAATTTCATTTCTTAAAATTTAATTTTTATATTAACACTGGTCCTTATATTTATAATTGCTATTTGCTTTTTCCTTATCATTTTTTTATTGAAATTTTTTATCTATCAAATTTTGTCATCATTCTTTTGATTGTTACTTATTTTATTTGAAATAATTTATGAAATATTAATTATTATTATTTTAATTTCTTCATCTTTCATTTTTTTAATTTTTTTAGATTTGATCTCTATTATTTTGATTATTATTTATTTTATTTGAGATAATTTATGAAATTATATTTTTTTCAATTTCATTTTCATTCAACTTTTTAATCCGTAAGATTTGTTCCTTATTATTTTAATAAACTTGAAAAATATAAAATATTAATAAGTTATTTTCCAGCTTATTTTCCATGACATAATCAAACAATGAAAAGTATTTTCCAACTTATTTTTCATTACACTATCAAATATCGTAAAATACTTTCCTGAAATTCACTTTCCTGAAATTTACTTTTCCCGAAATTCACTTAAAAAAAAAACTATTTTCCAGCAAACAAACGGGACCTTAAAGAATTAAGGGGGGAAAACATTAATAAGTTGTTATGTTTGTTTTTTTTTTTTTCCTTTCAGAATTATTTTACCATGGTTATTGAATTAGTTCTTTTTATTTTCTTTTATATTATTGGTGCTAACAATATTTAATATTATATTCCAAAAAAAATAAACAAATACAATTCTTGCTTCTCCTAGATCTTCTTCTTCTTCTTTTGATTTGATGTGCGACTTTGTGTATTTTCCTTTATCTCTTGGGTGCAATTGCGATACAGAAGATGGTTTTTGTTTGAGAGAAATTTCTAAACGGTGTTCTTAAGAAGGCAAATAAATACAATGCGTTTGACCACAACACTACTTTTTATCACCTAAAAATACATTAAAAGGAATTTAGCATTCTAAAAATAAAATATCATGTGGTTAAAAAATTAAAAATAAAAACTCTTTTTTTAAGAACAAAGGTCCATTAATGCAAATGACATAACAATTAACTCATACTAGCTATCTAACAATTAACTAAAATAAAATACTTTTCAAAAAATACCGGTTATGCAGATTGTTTTGATATATTTTCTTACATAAAAAATTAAAATTATAAATTAAAAACTCAATACAAGCATTTAATTAAATAAATCAATAATTATTTATGTAAATAAACAAAAAAATAGTTAACAATAAC
>Ga0325401_1004985_pt1 | contig 12614 bp, 10 predicted proteins | sample PopdelMetagenome_FD_205666 | JGI IMG/M metagenome (GOLD analysis project Ga0325401, IMG submission 205666) | Populus deltoides microbial communities from Bellville, Georgia, United States - Xylem-PdKOR-R2 | ecosystem: Host-associated > Plants > Phyllosphere > Stem > Wood/Secondary xylem | place...
GGCCAGCCGGTCGGCGGTCGCGGCGACGTGCGCGGCGTCGAGGGCGTCGTCCTGGCTGACCACCGAGCGCCGGCCGGCGCCGTCGACCAGCACGATCGCGGTCGAGAGGTAGCCCGACCGGTCGGTCCAGGAGGTGTCGACGCCCTCGAAGGCCAGCTGGGCGAGGAAGAGGTCGCTGGCCGGGTCGGTGCCGACGACGCCCGCGAAGACGGTGGGCGCCCCGGCCCGCGCGCTGGCCACGGCGGCGTTCGCGCCCATGCCGCCGGGCAGCTGGTCGATGGCCGTGGCGTGCACGCGCTCGTCGGGGGCGGGGAACCGGGGCACCCGGCCCACCACGTCGAGGTTGGCGTAGCCGCAGAAGACCACCGGGGCGCCGGGCGTCACTTGCCGGCCGCCCGGGCGACGGCGCGCACCTTCTCCGGGGCGACCCTGCCCCACCAGCGGCCGTTGTCCTTGGCCGCCGAGGCCACGATCGCGCCGTCGCACTCGGCGAGCAGGGCGGCGGCGTTGGTCGGGTCGACCCCGCTGCCGATGATCACCGGCAGCTGGGTGTGGTCGCGGATGCCCACGACCTCCTCGACGCTGGTGGCGTGGCCGGTGCGCGACCCGGTGGCGATGAGCACGTCGGCGTCGAAGAACTCGGCGTCCTCGGTCTGCTCGGCCAGGGTGCGGTCAGCGACGATCGCGTGCGCACCGTGCTTGACGTGCACGTCGGCGAACACCTTGAGCGGGTCGGCGCCGATGCCGTGCCGGTAGCGGGTGGTGCGGGCGGCCTGGCCCTCGATGAACCCCTCGTTGGCGACGTAGGCGTTGACCCACTGGTTGACCCGCACCCAGCCGGCGCCGGCGGCCCACGCGCTGGCCACGGAGCACTCGCCGGCGTTGGACAGCACGCTCACGCCCACCGCGGGGCCGAGCTCGGCGACGACGGCTGCGGTGATGACGCCCATCGAGGCGGCGACCTCGTAGCCGTGCTCACCGGGCTTGAGGAAGGGGAGGTCCCAGTGGTTCTCCACGATCACCGAGTCGAAGCCGTTGCCGGTGTAGGCCAGGGCCTCCTCGACGGCGTAGCGGGCGATCTCGGCCACCGGCTGGCCGCGGTAGGTCGGGCTGCCGGGCAGTGCCGGCAGGTGCACGGCGCCGATCAGGGCGGTGCCCTCCCCGAACAGCTCGGCCGTGGCCGAGGGCTTGCGGGGGTAGACCCCGAGGGGGGAGGACACCGTCGTCACCATCCGTGTAATCGATTGCCAAGACGTGACGGACGCTACAGCGCACTCCCCTCCCGGCGTCAATGGGCAATCGATTACTTTCTCGTTGCGGCTGGTCAGGACGACGACACACCACCGACACGAGCGCCTGCGACCGCGGTCGGACATGATGGGCGCGCGGCCCGGACCCGGGCCGGGACGGGGGGACCGTGGGCCGGGTGACCATCCGGGACGTCGCCGAGCGCGCCGGCGTCTCCACCGCCACCGTCTCCCGCGCCCTGTCGGGGGCCCGGCCGGTGTCGCCGTCGGTGCACGAGCAGGTGACCCGCGCCGCCGACGACCTCGGCTACTCCCTCAACGGCATCGCCAGCGCCCTGCGCCGCAGCCGCACCGACACCGTCGGCATGGTGGTGCCCAGCATCGCCAACCCGTTCTTCACCGCCCTGGTCGAGGGGGTCGAGCACGCCCTGCAGCAGGCCGGCCGGCAGCTGTTCCTCTGCTCCTCGCGCTCGGACCCCGACCTCGAGGCTCAGCGGCTGCGCAGCCTGGTGGCCCGCCAGGTCGACGGCATCGTGATCAGCCCGGTGCACGGCGTGCGCAGCCTCGAGGCCGTGGCGTGGGCGGCCGACCAGCTGCCGCTGGTGCAGGTCGACCGGTACGTCGCCGGTGTCGACAGCGACTGGGTGGGCGTCGACGACGACATCGCCCTCCGGCTGGTCGTCGACCACCTCGCCGACCGCGGGGTGCGCACCGCCGCCTTCGTCAGCTCCACGCTCACCAACTCCTCGACCGAGCTGCGCGTCGCCGGCTTCCGCGAGCACACCGCCCGGCGGGGCATCGCGGTCGGGCAGGTGCTCCTCGGCGACTACTCGATCGGCTGGGGCCGCGAGGCGATGCAGCGCCTGCTGGCCACCGGCCCGTTGCCCGACGCCGTGGCCTGCGCCGACGACCTCATCGCGCTGGGCGTGCTGCAGGTGTGCGCCGAGGCGGGGGTCGCCGTCCCGGCCGACCTGCTGGTGACCGGGTTCGACGACATCCCCTACGCGGCCCTGTCCGACCCACCGCTCACCACGGTGCGCCAGCCGCAGGACGACATCGCCGACGAGGCCGTGCGGCTGCTGTCGGCCGCCCTCGGGCCCGACCGCGCCGCCCCGGCCCGGTCGGCCCTGGCCCCCTCGCTGGTGGTGCGAGCGAGCACGGGGCTCACCCCCAGCGGCTGACCACCTCGCCGAACACCCGCACGGCCTGCTCGAGCTCGGCGACCTCGACGTACTCGTCGCGGGCGTGCATCACCGCCGGGGTGCCCGGCCCCCACACCACGACCGGTGCGGCCCCGGCCACCGGCCCCAGCACCGAGCCGTCGGTGAAGTAGGTGGCCGGCTCCGGGCGCACCGGGGCCGGCAGCGCCTGCACCCACGGGTCGTCGGCGGCGGTGCGCAGCGGCGGCAGGTCCACCCGCACCTCGACCTCGGCCACCTCGGGCTGCGCCCGCCACCAGGCCTGCAGCGCGGCGCCGTCGCCCACGGTGCGCATGTCGACGACCACCTCGGCGGCGTCGGGCACGACGTTGGGCACGGTGCCGCCGGCGATGACCCCGGGGTTCCAGGTCTCGGTGCCCAGGAACGGCTCGGTGGCCAGCGGCAGCTGCGCCCCGGCCCGGGCCAGCACCGCGACCAGGTCGAGCACCGCGTTGTGGCCCAGGTGCGGGGTGCTGCCGTGCGCGGCCCGCCCGGCCGCCCGGACGGCGAGCCACAGCGCCCCGCGGTGACCCAGCACCACCTCGTTGCCGGTGGCCTCGGGGACGACGACCGCGCCGGTCGGCGCACCGGCCAGTGCCCGGGCGGCCGCCCGGGCGCCGGTCGAGCCGATCTCCTCGTCGCTGGTGAGCAGCAGGCCGACCGGGGTGGTGGGGTCGGCCGCGGCGACGGCGGCGACCGCGGCCACCAGCCCGGCCTTCATGTCCGAGCCACCCCGGCCCCACACCCGGCCGTCCTCGGCGTCGGCGCCGAACGGGTCGCGCTGCCACCGCGCGGCGTCGGCGGCCGGCACGGTGTCGACGTGGCAGGCGAACAGCAGCCGCGGGCGGCCCGGGTCGGTGGGCGTGGTCAGCAGGGTCCACGGCTGGTCGGGGTCGTCGCCGTGCCGGCGCTGCAGGTGCGGGGCGCGGGCGGTGAGCACCTCGGTGACCAGGCCCATCACGTCGCGCTGCGGGCCGGGGTCACCGGAGACGGTGGGCCGGCGCACCAGCTCGCGGACGAGGTCGACGGGGTCGATCGGGCCTTGGTCGGTCACCGGCCCCACCGTTCCACGTGGAACGGCGGGTCACCAGCGGACGGCTCACCAGGCGGGCGGGGCCTCCGCCGGCTGCTGGGGGCCGGCGCGGCCGGCGCGCACGTGCTCGACCCAGCCGCCGACCACCGGCAGACCGGCCAGCACCGCGGCGATCGTGGGCACCGGCAGCAGGAACACGACGAGCACCGCCTGCCCGAACGACGAGCCGTACGACGTCGCGGCGCTCACCACGGCCTGGGCGAGCACGGCCAGCGCCAGCGCGGCACCACCGCCGACCACCAGCCACCGGTCGGCGCCGGCCAGCAGCCGCGTGCCCCCGGCGATCAGCGCGGCCCCGGCGGGCAGGCCCACGGCCACCCCGAGCCAGCTCGCGCTGCCGCCGTCCGAGCCGGCCAGCAGCACGATGCCCACCAGGCCCCACATCAGCGCGAGGCCACCGGCGACGAAGCCGAGGGTGGCCGCCGCACCGGCCTGCTGCGGGCGGCCGGGGCCGTTCGGCCAGGTGGCCGGGGGCGGGGTGGGCGGCGTCCACCAGCCGGGCTGGGCACCCCACGCGGGCTGGACGCCGTAGCCGGGCTGCGCGCCGTACCCGGGCTGCGCGCCGTACCCGGGCTGGGCCGCGTACCCGGGCTGGCCGGCCCAGGGCTGGCCGGTCCACGGCTGGCCGGCGGGGAGCGGCGGGGCCGGGGGACCCGGGGAGGACGGCGGCGGGCCCGCGTAGCCCTGGTGGTCGTCGTAGCCGTGGTCTGCGCTCACCGGTCCAGTCTGTCCGACACCCCGGGCCGCGGGTCGTCGGCCGGGCCGGCGGCGGCCTCGTGGCGGCCGTGCGGGTGCACCAGCTCGGTGAACGTGCCGGGCTCGCCCTCCGGCGCCTCGTGCGCACCACGACCCGGAGCCCCACGACCCGCAGCGGCACGACCCGCAGCCCCACCGACCGCAGCCCCACCGACCGCGGCGCCGGACGGGGCGTCGAGCTTCGCGCCCTCGACGTCCAGGTCGGGCAGGACCTCCTCGGCCCAGCGCGGCAGCCACCAGGCCGACCGCCCCAGCAGCACCAGCACGGCCGGCACCAGCGTCATGCGCACCAGGAAGGCGTCGACCAGCACGCCCACGGCCAACCCCAGCGCGATCGACTTCACCACCGGCTCGTCGATGGTCAGGAAGCTGGCGAACACCGAGAACATGATCAGAGCCGCGGCGGTGACCACCCGGGCTGCGTGCCGCATGCCGTCGAGCACCGCCTCGCGCGGGGACGCCCCGTGCACGTAGGCCTCGCGCATGCGGGAGACCAGGAAGACCTCGTAGTCCATGGCCAGCCCGAACAGCACCGCGATCAGGATGATCGGCATCAGGCTGACCACCGGGCCGGTGCTGGCCACGCCCAGCAGGTCGATGAGCCAGCCCCACTGGAACACCGCGACCACCGCGCCGAAGGCGGCGACCACCGAGAGCGCGAAGCCCAGTGCGGCCTTCACCGGCACGAGCACCGAGCGGAACACCAGCAGGAGCAGCACCACGGACAGCCCGACGACGACCAGCCCGAACGGCAGCAGCGCCGCGCCGAGCTGGTCGGAGACGTCGATGGCCACCGCGGTCTGGCCGGTCACCGCCAGCGTGCCGCCGGTCTCCTGCTCGAGCTGCGGGGCCAGGTCGCGGATGTCGCCGACGAGCCGGGTGGTGGCCTCGTCCTGCGGGCCGCTCTCGGGGATGACCTGGATCAGCCAGGTGGTGGGCCCGATCTGCTGCGGCGCGGCGTAGAGGACGTCGTCCAGACCGCCGGTGGTCGTGCCGGGCAGCAGGCCCGGGGTGCCGCCGATCGCGGCGGCGACGGTGCCGGCGGCCTGCTGCCCGCCGGCGGCGTCGACGCCGTCGAGGAGGACGACCAACGGGCCGTTGAGGCCGGGGCCGAAGTACTGCGCGACCGCGTCGTAGGTGGTGCGCTGGGCACTGCCCTCCGCGGCGCTGCCGTTGTCGGGCAGCGCCAGCTCCAGCTTGCTGGCCGGCAGTGCGACCACGACCAGCCCGACGAGCACCAGCAGGGCGGTCAGCCACGGCACGCGGGTGACCAGGGCCGCCCACCGCACACCGAGCGGGCGGCCGCCGGACGCGCTGGCCTCCTCGAGCCGCGCGGCCCGGCTGCCCGGCTTCGGCGTCAGCCGGGACCCGGCGATGCCCATGAGCGCCGGCACGAGGGTCAGCGCGACGGCGACCGCCACGACCACGGTGCCCGCTGCGCCCAGGCCCATCACGGTGAGGAACGGGATGCCGACGACCGCGAGCCCGGCCAGCGCCACGACGACCGTGAGCCCGGCGAACACCACGGCCGAGCCGGCGGTGCCCACGGCCCGCCCGGCGGACTGCTCGGGGTCGGCGCCGGCGGCGAGCTGGGTGCGGTGCCGCGAGAGGATGAACAGCGTGTAGTCGATGCCGACGGCCAGCCCGATCATCAGCGCCAGCGTCGGTGCCGAGGACGAGAGCGTCGTGAAGCTGCCGACGGCGAGGAACCCGGCCAGCCCGACCGCCACCCCCACCAGCGCGGTCAGCAGGTTCATCCCCGCGGCCAGCAGCGACCCCAGCGCGATCGCCAGCACCAGGACGGCGACGGCGACGCCGACGAACTCCAGCGGGCCGACGGTGACCGAGGTGAGCTGGAAGGCGTTGCCGCCGACGTCGACGGTCAGCCCGGCCTGCTCGGCGGGCGCGGTGGCGGCCTGCAGCTGCGCGAGGGCGTCGTCGGGCAGCTGGGTGCCGTCGACCGTGTACTGCACGTTGGCGAGCGCTGCCTGGCCGTCGCGGCTGATCGCCTGCGACTGGAAGGGGTCGACCACCGCCCCGACGTCGGCCACCTGACCCATCGCCTGCACCGTCTGGCTGACCGCCTGCTGGAAGGCCGTGATGCTCTGCCCGTCGGGGGCGATGAACACCACCTGGGCGCTGGCACCGGCCGCCGCGGGGGACACCTCGGTGAGCTGGTCGAGCGCCTGCTGGGACTCCGAACCGGGGATGGTGAACCGGTCGTCGAAGCTCAGGCCGCGCACGAGCACCGCGGCGACCACCCCGGCCAGCACGACCAGCCAGACGGCGACGACGACCCAGCGGTTGCGGAACGAGGCGCGGCCGAGCCGCTGCAGCAGGGTGGACACGGGGGCGCTCCTACGGGGTCGGGGCGGTCGGGGCCGTGACGCCCCGGACGAGGGCGAGGAAGGCCGTGCGCTCGAGGTCGCCCAGCGGGAGACCCCGGGCGGCGGCGAGGGCGAGGCCGTGGTGCAGGGCGAGGAACGCCTGCGCGACGTCGGTCGCCGGGGCGGTCAGCGTGATCCCGAGGGTGCCGGCGGCGCGCACCAGCACATCGGCGACCTGGGAGGTCATGCCGGCGGCGAACCGGTCCAGCAGGGCGGCGGCGTCGGCGTCGCGGGCGGCCAGCAGCTGGTACTCGGTGTGCACCAGGGTCCAGGTGCGGCTGGCGGTGAGCAGGTCGGCCACTCGGTCGACGGCGGCCGTCAACGGGTCGGCGGAGCCGGAGACGGCGGCCACGAGCTGCTCGGCCGCGGCCAGCTCACGAGCGGTCTCGCGGGTCATCAACGCGGCGAACAGCTCGTGCTTGGTGCTGAAGCTGGAGTAGAAGGCGCCGCGGGTGAAGCCGCCGCGGCGGCAGACGTCCTCGACGCTGGCCGCGGCGAACCCGGTCTCGGCGAAGGTCTGCAGCGCGGCGTCCAGCAGCCGCTCGACGGTGACCGCGCGGCTGCGCTTCCCCGGGGCCGTCACGATGCACGACTGTATTGGATACAGCCGTGCATCGTCAGGTCAGAGGCGGCCCAGCGCCTGCTGCATCTGCTCCTCGACGTCGTTGCCCAGCTTCTCCAGCGCGGGCTTGAGCAGCGGGCCGGCCAGCGCCGCGACGCCGTGGAAGTCGAACTCGGCGTGGTAGGTGATCTCGGTGCTCGTGGCGTCGACGGCCCGCAGCGAGATGTCGTCGGTGCTCGTCACGGTCTTGTTGTCCCCGACCACCTGCACGTGGTCGGGCTCCCAGCGCCGCAGCTCGTACTCCAGCTCGGTCTCCCGGCCCATGAACTCGCTGACGTTGTGCCACCGCTTGCCCACGGCGACCGGCGAGCCGTCGACCGGCGTGCAGGTCTTGGTCCCCGGATCCCACGCCTCGGCGTTGGCGAAGTCGGCGAGGTAGGGCCCGACCTTCTCGATCGGGGCGGAGACGGTGAAGGTGCGCTCGACGGTGGGCATGGGCCATCAGGTGCCCGGAGAACGCCGTCCCCAACCTCGTCGGGACCCGTCCTCACCCACCAGAGGTCGTCCTGCCCCGGAACCGTTGCCCAGGGAGGAAGCCGTTGGATCGACGTCGTTGATCCAACGGCTCACCCCTCACACCAGGGCGCGGCCCACGGCGACGGCGCGGGTGTCCGGCGCGGCGACCCGGACGGCGTCGGCGGCCTGGTCGTCGGCCTCGGTCTGCGAGCGGCGCTCGGCCTCCACGCGGGCGGCGTAGGAGGCCACCTCATTGGCGACCCGCTCGTCGTCCCACCCGAGCACGCCGGCGACGGCCTCGGCCACGGCCTGCGCGCTCTCGGTGCCCCGGTGCGGGGTCTCGATCGAGATGCGGGTGCGGCGGGCCAGCAGGTCGTCGAGGTGCAGGGCGCCCTCGTGCGCGGCCCCCCACACCATCTCGACCATGAGGTACTCCTCGGCGCCGGGCACGGCCTGCAGCAGTGCGCGGTCCTCGGCGGCCAGGGCCAGCACGTCGGGGGTCAGCGAGCCGTAGCGGTTGAGCAGGTGCTCGGCGCGGTACTTGCCGATGCCCCACTGCTCGGCCAGCCGGTCGAGGGTGTTGACCATCGCGTGGTAGCCCTCGGCCCCGACCAGCGGGATGTCCTCGGTGACGCTGGCCGGCACCGAGCGGGTGACGTCCTCGGCCACGGCGTCGACGGCGTCGGCGGCCATCGGGCGGTAGGTCGTGTACTTGCCGCCGGCGACGGAGATGACGCCGGGCGAGGGCCGCGCCACGGCGTGCTCGCGGGAGAGCTGGCTGGTGTCCTCGGACTCACCCGACAGCAGCGGGCGCAGGCCGGCGTAGACCCCGGAGATGTCCTCGTGGGTCAGCGGCGTGGTCAGCACCTTGTTGACGTGCTCGAGGATGTAGTCGATGTCGGCCTTGGACGCCGCGGGGTGCGCCTTGTCCAGGTCCCAGTCGGTGTCGGTGGTGCCGACGATCCAGTGCGAGCCCCACGGGATGACGAAGAGCACGGACTTCTCGGTCTTGAGGATCAGGCCGGTCTCGCCGTTGATCCGGTCGCGCGGGACGACGATGTGCACGCCCTTGGAGGCCCGCACGTGGAACCGGCCGCGGCCGCCGACGAGGGTCTGCAGGTCGTCGGTCCAGACGCCGGTCGCGTTGACCACGACCTGGCTCTTCACGTCGATCTCCTGGCCGGTCTCGACGTCGCGCACCCGGGCGCCGACGACGCGGCCGCCCACGCGGGTGAAGGAGACGACCTCGGCGGAGTTCAGCACGGTGGCGCCGTACTTGGCCGCGGTGAGGGCGACGGTGAGGGTGTGCCGGGCGTCGTCGGCCTGCGCGTCGAAGTAGCGGACGGCGCCGACCAGCGCGTCGGGCTTGAGCGCCGGGAACAGCTTGCGGGCGCCGGTGCGCGACAGGTGCTTCTGCGAGGGCATCGGCTCGCTGAGCGCGCCGAAGCGGGCCAGGCCGTCGTACAGCGCCAGACCGGCGGTGACGTAGGGCCGCTCCCACACGCGGTGGGTCAGCGGGTAGAGGAACGGCAGCGGCTTGACCAGGTGCGGGCTGATCCGGTTCACGGCCAGGTCGCGCTCGTGCAGCGCCTCGCGGACCAGGCCGAAGTCGAACTGCTCCAGGTAGCGCAGGCCGCCGTGGAAGAGCTTGGAGGACCGGGACGACGTGCCGGAGGCGAAGTCGCGGGCCTCGACCAGCGCGGTCTTCAGGCCACGGGTGGCGGCGTCCAGCGCCACGCCGGCGCCGGTGACACCACCGCCGACGACCAGGACCTCGAACTCCTCGGCGGCCAGCGCGGCCCAGGCCGCGGCACGCGCTTCGGGACCCATCGGGGGGACGGCGGACATGCGCACTCCTCGGTTCGGTGCGGCCCGGGAGCCTCGGTGCAGCCCGGTCGCTCGTCCTCCACGGTAGGACCGGGTCCGTGCCGCTGCGACGCGGTGCGTACGACGATGTCGCACAGGCACACTGCCCGTGTGCCTGCTGACGGCTCCCTGCGGCGACGGTTGGGCACCCGTGACGCGGCCGTCCTGGGGCTGGGCTCGATGCTCGGCGCAGGGGTCTTCGTCGTCTGGGCACCGGCCGCGGCGGCCGCCGGGTGGTGGCTGCTGGCCGCGCTCGCGCTGGCCGGCGGGGTGGCCTGGTGCAACGCCACGAGCACCGCCGCCCTCGCCGTCCACCTGCCGGTCTCCGGCGGGGCGTACGCCTTCGGCCGCGCCCGGCTCGGCCCGTGGTGGGGGTACCTGGCCGGCTGCGCCTTCCTGGTGGGCAAGACCGCCTCGGCCGCGGCGATGGCGTTGACCATCGGCACCTACCTGTGGCCCGACCACGCCCGGGTGGTGGCGCTGGCCGCGGTGCTGGTGCTGGCGGCCGTCGACGCCGCCGGCATCACCCGCACCGCGCGGGCCACCCGGGTGCTGCTGGCCCTCACGCTCCTCGCCCTGGCCGTGGGCACCGGGCTGGCCCTGACCGGTGACGGACCGGTCCGGTCGGCACCGGCCGGCGGCCCGGGAGGCGTGCTCACCGCAGCCGGCCTGCTGTTCTTCGCCTTCGCCGGCTACGCCCGCATCGCCACGCTGGCCGAGGAGGTGCGCGACCCCGCCCGCACCGTCCCGCGGGCGGTCTCGGTGGCGCTGGCCGCCGCCGTGGCGGTCTACGCCGTGGTGGGCACCGTGCTGCTGGTGTCCGTCGGCCCGGCCGCGCTGGCCGGTGCGCAGCGCCCGTTGGCCGACGCCGTCGCGGCCGGTGCGGCACCGGGCCTGGGCTGGGTGGTCACCGTCGGGGCGGTGGCCGCGGCCGGCGGGGCCCTGCTCGGGCTGGTCGCCGGGTTGACCCGCACGGCGCTGGCCATGGCCCGCGAGCGCGACCTGCCCGCCCCGCTCGCCCGGGTCGACCCCCGCCGCGGGACCCCGCTGGTCGCGCACGCCGTGCTGGTGGTCGCCGTCGGCGCCCTGGTGCTCACCGGGGGGCTCACGGCCGTGGTCGGGGCGTCGTCGGCCGGGGTGCTCGTCTACTACGCCGTCGCGAACGCAGCCGCCTGGACCCTGCCCGTCGGCGAGCGGCCCGCCCGGTGGGTGCCGGCGGCCGGGCTGGTCGCCTGCCTGGTGCTCGTGGCGGCCCTGCCGGTGCGGTCGGTGCTGGTGGCGCTCGGCGTGCTGGCGGTCGCGCTGCTGCTGCGCGTGGCCGTGCGGCGCTAGTCGGCGCCCCAGGCGATCGACAACCGCACCGCCTTCTCCCAGGTGGGGTACTCGGCGTCCAGCTGCGCGGCCCGCGCGGGCACCGGGCTCCACTGGGCCGAGCGGTGCCAGTTGCGGCGCAGCGCCTCGACGTCGGCCCACAGCCCCACGGCCAGGCCGGCGGCGTAGGCCGCGCCCAGCGACACCGTCTCGCCGACCATCGGCCGCACCACCGGGGTGCCCAGCACGTCGGCGACGAACTGCATGAGCAGGTTGTTGGTGGTCATGCCGCCGTCGACCCGCAGCGCGGGCAGGTCCAGGCCGGAGTCCGCGGCCATCGCCAGCACCACGTCGCGGGTCTGCCATCCCGTGGCCTCCAGCACCGCGCGCGCCAGGTGCCCCTTGGTCACGTAGGAGGTCAGCCCGGCCACCAGCCCGCGCGCCTCGCCCCGCCAGTGCGGGGCCAGCAGCCCGGAGAACGCCGGGACGACGTAGCAACCGCCGTTGTCGGCCACCGTGCGCGCCAGCGTCTCGATCTCGGGGGCCGTGCCGATCAGGCCCAGCCCGTCGCGCAGCCACTGCACCAGCGCCCCGGCCACGGCCACCGAGCCCTCCAGCGCATAGTGCACCGGCTCGCCGGCCAGCTGGTAGGCGACCGTGGAGATGGAGCCCGACCGGGTGCGCACCAGCTCGGTGCCGGTGTTCTGCAGCAGGAAGCTGCCTGTGCCGTAGGTGCACTTGGCCTCGCCGGGGGCGAAGCACGCCTGCCCGAACAGCGCCGCCTGCTGGTCGCCCAGCGCCCCGGTGATCGGGATCGGCTGGCCCAGCGCGGTCGCCGTCCCGAGCTCGCCCACCGAGGGCCGGATCTCGGGCAGCAGCGCGGCCGGGATGCCGAAGAAGTCCAGCAGCTCGGGGTCCCAGGCGCAGGTGCGGCAGTCCATGAGCGACGTGCGGCTGGCGTTGGTCACGTCGGTGACGTGCACGCCGCCGTCGGGCCCGCCGGTGAGGTTCCAGACCAGCCAGGTCTCCATCGTGCCGAACAGCAGCTCGCCGCGCTCGGCCCGCTCGCGGGCCCGGGGCACCGCGTCGAGCACCCAGCGCAGGCGGGGGCCGGCGAAGTAGCCGGCGATGTCCATGCCGCTGCGCTCGCGCACGATGCCGGCGTCGGGCCGGGCGGTGAGCTGCGCGACGAGGTCGGCGGTGCGGGTGTCCTGCCAGACGATCGCCCGGGTGATCGGGCGGCCCGTGGCGCGCTCCCAGACCACCGTGGTCTCGCGCTGGTTGGCGATGCCCAGCGCCACCACCTCGCCCGCGCTGGACGCCGCGTCGCGCAGCGCCTGGGCCGCCGTGCGCTGCGTGTTCGCCCAGATCTCCATGGGGTCGTGCTCGACCCAGCCCGGCCGCGGGAAGAACTGCCGGTGCTCGCGCTGGCGCACCGACACCATGCGGCCGCCGCGGTCGAAGACGATGGAGCGGGTGGACGTCGTCCCCTGGTCGACGGCCAGCACGAAGCGCTCGGTCACCATGCCTCAGCCATGCCAGCCCAGCTCCCGCGAGATGGCCTGCGCCGACTCGGTCACCATGGCGACCAGGCGCGGCCGGGGCCCGCGGTGCCCGTCGAGCACGGTCTCGCTCGGCCCGCTGATGCCCAGGGCGGCCACCACCAGGCCGGTCGAC
>Ga0325401_1004987_pt1 | contig 12613 bp, 10 predicted proteins | sample PopdelMetagenome_FD_205666 | JGI IMG/M metagenome (GOLD analysis project Ga0325401, IMG submission 205666) | Populus deltoides microbial communities from Bellville, Georgia, United States - Xylem-PdKOR-R2 | ecosystem: Host-associated > Plants > Phyllosphere > Stem > Wood/Secondary xylem | place...
ATGTTTAACCATGCTGACGCCTTCATTGCCTTACCAGGTGGTCTAGGCACATTGGAAGAGATCTTTCATATTTCCTCTTGGGCCCAACTGCACATTCACCATAAACCTATAAGTTTGTTAAATGTTAATGGTTTTATGATAACTTGTTGTCTTTTCTTGATCAAGTTGTGGAACAGGAATTTCTAATATCTTCCGCACAACAAATCATAATCTCTACTGCTACTGTTGAACAATTGATTGACCAACTACAATCTTTCATCCTTGTAATTGATCCCTCCATGAATCGCATAAATTGGTCAACTATGGAAAGCCGTAAAAAGCATAGATTGGATTTGAGCCCTCGTTTATGAAATCTTGTGTCTATTAGTTTTATTAATAGCATATTATTTTATTTTGTTATTTCTTATATTTGTTTAAATGTATTTCAGGTTTATCAGTGTTCGCTGTTTGAAGTAATGTCTTCTATACTATATCTTTCTACCTTATAACATTAAGGACAATGTCTCGTTTTGGTTGGGGGGGAGGATAGTAGTTGACATTAAAAAAAAAACTAGCTTACTAACTGTTTTTGCTATTATTAAAACTATTTGACAAAACTGTTATTAGAATGGCAGAGTAAGGAGGAATTTTATTGACTCTTGAGACGCATCTTAGTAAATATTCTTATCAAAGTCTATCAGAATACTTGAAATATTCAGGTTTACAAACTCTCGCATTGTTATCACTTGATTCTGCTCATATACTTATTTAACAAGTATTATTAAACCTTCATTTTCACACACACACACTTTAACATATGATTGTGGGCTGCATATTGAATTATTACATTATTTATGTTCTTTTGTTAAAGGTAACAACTATGGGAAAGGGATAGTATATAGTTTGCAAAAAAAAATATTGATGATAATAAAAACATAGATAAGTTTGGTTTCGTAGCCTCCCTAACTTAAGCAATTAAGCCCGAAGGGGTGTTTTAACACCTAATACCCTAAAGTCAACTGACTTGGGAGCTATTGACCCAGTGCTTGTTACATGGGTTAAGAAAAAAAGTTTAAGGGAATCAAACATTACATTATCTACGTATCAGTATCTGTAACCCGAGTTACAAAGCTCGTAGGGGTGTCTCAACACCTAATGCCCTAAGACCAACTAGTCTGGGAGTCATTAGCCGAAAGCTCGTTACATGGGTTAAAAATGCATTGTGTTTTAAGTTATATGTATATATATTTAAAAAAAAAGAAAAGAAAAAAAAAGATAATAATCTCAACCCAAGGAAGTTAACCTTAGAAAAACATTAGAACATAATATTGTTTTCTTCCAATAAAAGCTCCATCATCTATGTTTTCATACATTGAGCACATAAAAAGAAGGTTTATTAATATCTTGTTTCAAAAATATGCAACAGATATATAAATTTAATAAGAGTTTGTTTATTTGAATAGATTAATGGAAGTTGTATGATGAATGTCTTACTTTGTGGAACTTGCAAATTGTTTTTCTATTTTAACGCTTTGATTACTAGGGACTAATAATAAGCTGGTTGGGAGGTGTGATTAGTATTTAAAAGTGCATTTTTATCAAGGTTTTATATCATTGTTTTGCACTTGAAATATCAATAACTCCTTAACTAGAGCATATTTTATAATAACAAGTTTGATAATATAAGATACCTTTAATATATGGTAAATGTTCATTTTAAATGCAAGCCTATCACATAAATCAAATGATTGATTAATGAGTTTAACCACTGAAATCGAGAAGACAAAGAGAGGGCTAAGATCAGAAAAGAGATGCTGGTTGAATTCAAATTAGAACACCATTCAGTTATTGGATCATAACTGGAGCTGTAGAACTTGGATTTAGGTCTGGATAGAAAGCTAACACATAAGCCTAAAACTTTCATGAGAGTCTAAGATTCAAAATAACCGTTTTCAAGTTCAAATTGTAGCAACAATGGAGAAGTTAGAATCTGTCCTGCAACCCAGATATTGTTCAGTCTTCAGCCCATATCTCGAGTTCTATAAGTCAAAATGACCTCATTCTTGTTTTTTTGGAAAGTTGAGACAATACCCCAGAACTTTCATGAAGACTATCTATTCCAATTCTGATGTTAGCAATGACGTTTTCTGCAAACAAGAAGATAAGGATGGTTACCAAGTCAAGAGGTGGCCACCCACTCAACAATTAGTCATCAAATCAATAATTCTGAATTTTGGCCTATAAAAAAAGGCATTTGTCGTGCACTTAGGCATCTTGGTTTTCAAATCAAGATCATGTTCTTGCTCTCTCTCTTTATATTTTTGTAATGCTTAAGTTTTGTTTTCATTAATCTCTTGTTTATGCCTTTCATTTCCTTTATTATACTTATATAATCATGTTCTCCTCTTGTTTATTTATGTTTCTCTTATTCATAATGTTCAGATAAGTTTATTATGTTAAGGTGAAAAGGTTATGCTAATGGTGTAAGAATAAGTATAGTATAAACTCAACATGGACTTTAATGTGTGATACTAATATGTTTTATATTTATTATCTTACTCACTCTTAATACCTTGCTTGTTAAATGGTTAATCTAGATTTGTGTTGAACAACTCTTGGTACAACAAATACTTTTCATAGTCCAACTGTATGGTATAACCGACACCTATGCTATGAAAGGAACTTGATTTGTTGTTAACATAAGTTATCACCATGGATACCTGATAATATTTACAAGTATTGGCATTACTCAAATAAGATAATTAATGTAATCATGTTAACAATTTATAATCCGAGTGGAACCTCCTTTGTGTGTGATTTCTAGTCAAGTACTAAAAAGAGTTTATACTATACTTATTTGAAATACCATTAGTGGATCCTTTAACCTTGACAAATGTTTTTATCATTGTTTAATCTTCACATTGAACATCTCAAAGTCATCATCATCATCATCATCATCATCATCATTATTATTTATAATTTATATAGTTAACCTCCATGTGGTTCGACCCCAGTCTTGCCGGGTTTTTTATTACTTCGACACTCCTACACTTGGGATAAGACATCAACTTTTTGATCGTGTCACGTGTGTTGGGTCTTTGACCAAAGAAGCTTGATTTATGAATACCTTCAAAAAACCAACATCTCTAATTTCATTTCAATAATTAGACTTTGAATATATATGAGATTTGATCCCTAAACAAGAAATGTTGTCAAACAAGAACATCGGTCGAATTTGCAAAATCCTTCACAAGAATGACATCAACACTTCTCGACACTCTTTGAAACGTTGACCACCTAGGGCAATACAATGGATTTGAGAAGGAAAACTAACAGTATTTAGACAAATTGGGGGCAAAGAAAGAATCAAAGGATGAGTTGGCGAAGTCCATCAAAGTCAATCCTGGTGATCACAAAAGCCACTTGGTTATGGACAGAAGAACGAACATGTTCAGATCAACTGGGGGCAATGTTGTTTAAAAACATTCCATGATCTAGTGAACTCCAACAGCAATTGGAAACAACATTGCACTTGAGGAACAACATCATATGTCATCTTAGGTTTACCCCCTGAAAACATGGCCATGACACCCGACATACGCCATCACACAATTGCATTTGAATGAATGTTCAAAGGATGCACCTACCAAGACTGACTGTGAGACCATCTATTTTGAAGCTCGAAGGCGCACTTCACCATATGAATATGGGTGATAAATTGAACATCATTGATAATTCCAATGCATTTCTTTTCATGATCTGATTAGATGGGCCGAGAAGAAATTATTGAGAAAAACATTAAGCATACAACGATGAGCCTTTTACTGCAAGCTATGAGATGTATGTCTAAACGACATGATAGTTCTATAAAGGCTGATGATAACATATACTTGAAGAGTATTGTTTCAACTGGAGGCAAGTCTATGGCTAATTAACAATCTAAGGTGAGGTCAACGCTAAACAACCTCTTGATGGACATTGGCAGGAGGCATACAGCTAATCAAAAAACGATTCTCGAGAGAATCCAGGAGATGAATGATTGGTTCAACTCTTTCATGATGAATCAAGCACCACCACACTTGGGGGCATGGTCAAGCTTGATAACAACAAGAGAAGTGGATAACCCAAGATGGGCACTGCACTCGTATCATGAGTGGAAGGCTAGCACATAAATGAGCCGGTGAATCAAAAGAACAAAGAGGGCTTTGGAATGCAAACAAAGGCACCCTATGACGATGGGACATCAAAGAGGGGGGACCTATATTTCAAATTAAGTAAAGATACATGCATGTCATCTAACCTCAAAGCATTGCACATATATTTTTGATTTGTTACAAGAAAATCCTCAATGAAATCTAGCAAGATTGTGGACAAAGAAAGAATCATTAAGTTGATGATAACAAAGAAATCATAGTTTTGACCCTGGAACGGGAAGAAGATGAGATCAACCCTGCCATCAAGAAGAGTCTTCAGGTCAACCCTGCAATCAGGAAACACCAAGTTTTCTAGCCCAACCTTGTCATCCCTTCAGGACTTCTCTAGCCAAGTCTTTTTGCAGGTAAGTCACATTCTATCATTTAGGTAGGTCACCTATTATAATGAGATCGTTTTTTGTTTTTCATTTGAGTAGGTCACCCATTACAATGAGACCATTTTCCATCTAGGTAGGTCACCCATTACAATGAGACCATTTTCTATGTGAGTAGGTCACCCATTACAATAAGACCATCTTCCATTTGGGTAGGTCACCCATTATAATGAGACCACTTCATATCTTCCACCTGGGTAGGTCACCCATTACAATGAGATCACTTCACATTTTTATATTGGTTCTAGTTAAAGGAGATCGCCAAATGGGATCTCAGGTTAACCTAACCACACATAGAGTTTAGCTTTGGTTAAAAGGAATTGTAAGATGGGATTTCAGACATACACAGAATTTAGCTTTGGTTAAAGGGAATCGCCGGATAGGATTTCAGGTTGGCCGAGCTACACACCGATTTGGTTCTGGTTAAAGGAGATCGACAGATGGAATCTCAGGTTAACTCAATCAAAAGGGCAGGTCACCCGTGAAAATAGACCTGTATGAGTATGTGTGGGTAGGTCGCCCGTGAAAATAGAGCAGGGTAGGTGTGTATGGGCAGGTCGCCCGTGAAAATAGACTAGTGTAAGTATGTTTAGGCTGGTTGCCCGTGAAAATAGACTAGTGTGAGTGTGTGTGGGTTGATCACCCCTGAAAATAGACTAGTGTGAGTGTGTGAGGGCAAGTCGCCTGTGATAATAGACCAGAGTGAGTATGTGTGGGCAGGTTGCCCGTGAAAATAGACCAGGGTAAGTGTGTGGGGGCAGGTCATCCCTAAAAATATACTAGTGTGAGTGTGAGTGGGCAGGTCGCCCCTGTAAATATACTAGTGTAAGTGTGTGTGGGGAGGTCGCCCCTGAAAATATACTAGTGTGAGTGTGTGTGGGCTAGTCGCCCTTGAAAATAGACCAAAACGAGTATTTGTGGGCAGGTCGCCCATGAAATTAGACCATTTTCTTTTAAAAAGCGAAGTCTTTGGATGAGTGGATCACTCAGCAAGCCAGGAAGACCTTTTGTTTTCTTTACAAGCTTACTATACAAAACATTAAGGAAGTTTTGCTTCGTAAGCATTGTAAAGAGGGGGCATCTGTTGCTCCTCAATTTTTGACCTAATGTTTGGATAATTTTTTGAAAAAAACCAAAAACAGCAAAAAAACAATGAAACCCCCAAAAAAATGCATTCTTGATATATTTGCATCGTTCTTAGCATTTTCAACGTCATCTCAAAAGAATTTAAACGCGTTCAACTTTTAACGCGTTGTTTTTAAAATTATTGATTTTCCTCATGGAGGCGACGTTGATATTGCTTGTTTTTTTTAATCAAAATACAAAAAAAAGAAGAAAAATCAAAATTTGCAAAAAAAAAGGAAAAATTTAAGGGACTAGTTTGGAGCAACATTTTACCTATAAATATAAGTATACAACAGACAAAAAGGGGGGGAGAACAAAAGAAAAAAAGGGGGAATACCTAATGTAACATCCCCCATTCCAGGATAAAACGACAATCTCATGCCAATCGAAAAACAGAGTAATAAATTCTTTTTTTGTGTGTATATATATATATATACATGGTCTTCGTATTAAAATCTATCGACATTTCGACGGAGTCCCCCCTATACCAGAAGATCCCAAGTTATTGACATGGAATCTATTTGCACTTTTAATAGCTCGCATCTCATAACTTAATTATCGACCCAATCATCCTGGGTTTCAATTTCAGAGTTATACTCACACCTATCAACCACAATATTTATGATATGGATTATATAACAAATATCATTATGGATGGATAAAAATAAATAAATATAAATACATAGACATGAAATATGGTTATATGAACTACAAGGTTAAATTCATTCAATCAAGTTTAACATTAATTATACAAATTAAGTTATACAAACATTTTTATGTTTACAAAATACAAGGGTATACTCCCTAGAACCTAGATTACAAGAAGGGAACATAAGCTAGGGTCTACTCCTGTCATGCATGCGATGATCCTGAAACAAAATACATATTATTGAAAGGTGAATATTACAATAAATATAACAACAGGAATATCTAACAATTCCAATAGGGTAAAAAGCATTAATAGTTCATTCGTTTCTCCCTTCTCATTTTTATTAGAATCTCTTCCTTATTCAACTATTAATAATTGTTCCCTCTGCCACTTTCAACCTTCATTCTAGACTTTATGAGATCAACCATGATTATTCTTGCTTATCACAATACCGATACCAATTTCACTGGTATCATCATCATCACCGCATAGGAGTCGATGCAAGGTGATCCCCTTACCCGGGATCCTAACATACACTAAATGTATGCTAGCCAATACATGGTGATCCCCTTACCCGGGATCCTAACATACACTAAATGTATGCTAGTCCAATCGTGGCGATCCCCTTACCTGGGATCCTAACATATACTAAATGTATGCTAGTTTACACCTGAAATCGCACTTCTTATATTTCTTTTGTCAGTGATAATTTCATCATTTGGCAATTCACACAACAAGTTTTCACCTTTAATACACACATACATTCAGTAATTCACATTTCACATTGGTAATATAAATAAATCATGGAATTGACTAGGAAGTATAGGTGCGATACACCTACCTGCAATAGAAGCTCTACTCGTGCTCCCCTGCTACTGTTGCACCACACCTGTGGTCCCTCCTGCAATTCATAGGTTTATCTCATAAATTTTCCTCACCCAAGGATATGTTTTATTATAATCATATCAACAACCAATAAGTCTTTCTTTCAATCATTTCTTAATATTTTACGTTTTTCTCATTTCACCCATTAATATTGTCATTCTTTGTCGAACCACAGTTATCATTCCTTATATATATGTAAGATCCCACATCGGCGGGTGAGGGATGTGTTGCTGGCCTTATTAGTAGTGCTGGTGCTAACATGTTGTACGCGTTTTGGGGCGTCAGGCTCAGAAGTGAGCTCGCGTCACTAGGAACAAAACTGTGAGGGCGGTAAGGCCCAAAGCGGACAATATACAGCATGTTGGGCCAGGCTGTTACATTTGGTATCAGAGCCGATCTCACCAGCTGTCCGGTGGTGTTGACGAGGTTGTTGGGCTCCTTAAGGGGAGTGGATTGTAAGATCCCACATCGGCAGGTGAGGGATGTGTTGCTAGCCTTATTAGTAGTGCTGGTGCTAACATGCTGTACGCGTTTTGGGGCGTCAGGCTTAGAAGTGAGCTCGCGTCACCAGGAACAAAACCGTGAGGGCGGTAAGGCCCAAAGCGGACAATATACAGCATGTTGGGCCGGGCTATTACAATATATATATTTTAACCGTTTCTATTCAAATCTCGAATTGTCACTGTCTAGACATTGAACTGTTACTGTCTCATTTTTGAAATGTTACTGTCTAGATATTGAACTGTTACTGTCTCATTTTTGAACTGTTACTGTCTCATTTTTTTGAACTGTTACTGTCTCGTTTTTGAAATGTTAATGTCTTATTTTTTGAACTATTACTGTCTCGATGCTGAATTGTTACTATCTCATTTTTGAACTGTTACTGTCTAGATATTGAACTATTACTATCTTATTTTTTTGAACTGTTATTGTCTCATTTTTTTAAACTGTTACTCTCCGACCTCTCCTCAGATTTTTAACTATATCTAGAGTTATAGAACTCTGATTCAAGCGAGATTAGTCTTGTTGGAAAGCTAAGACATGAGGCTACAAGTTCTCTGAGGAAGGAGAACCCAGTTCTATCTCTAAGACAATCGAAATTTCTCATCAACGACCCAGTCCTACTACCCTATAGGGTCTGTCATGACCCAGTCTCGGTTAGTGACCCATAGCTGGAGTTCTATAAATCCAAATTGAGCAAGACCAATTTCATTAGTTAGCCAACATCCAAACCTACAATTTCTATGAGGAACCTGATCCTAATTCCTTCATCCAAATCTCTCTGAAAGTCAAGAGACGAAACTGTCTAGATTTATCAATCTTTCCATTTACATACAACATATGAAGTTCTTTAATTTAGCAATTCATACTTTTTCCTCAATTCAAGTCTAAGAATTCAAATCTATAAATTAACATCCAGGCATCAATTCATAATCGACTTGAAATGACTCATAAGAGCAGGTTTAGAATACTTTACCTGGTACGAATCAAGGTTTCGATGCCTCTTTTTCTTACTAATGACAGTCGGCCCTCCCATATTCTCTTCTTGTTCAATTTCTCTTGTTAATCCCTTTCCCACCAGTGTTTATTCTACCTATAACCCTTAATCTTGGATGGGTTTTTGAAATTTTGGTGTTTCTCTCTTGATTTGTAAAAATGAATATGAAAACTCCCTCTTTTCTTTCTTTAAGTTATCTGCAGATCTGGTTTTGGTGAGAAGAGGAGTACTTATGCTCTATAATTATTCTTATTTGCGTTTAGGCTCATTTCCTTTAATTTAATCCAGCCTTTTTTATATTTTTTTCTCAGGATTTACACCTAAACCTAAAACCTATTTCTTTGATAGAGATTGGCGACCTTTCCTTCTTTTGAAAAAAAGAAACTAGAGAGAGATCTCTCAGCCAACACCCTTATTTTGGCTCCTGCGATCTTCCCCTCTATCCCTATAGAGGCTGGCCGACCCCCTCCCTTTTGAAAAACCAGAGAACCAAACCCACACCAGCTCGCCAAGACCCGAACCCGCCGACCACGTCAATGACCCCTCCCTCTACCATTTTCAGTCGTCTCTCACTTCTCCCAAAGCCAGTCCCCTCACTCTCCTTTCCTCTCTGCTGCTAACAGCAGCGCATCGCAGAGAAGATGAAGAAATAAGAAGGGAGGCCAAAGGATAGTAAAGAAAAAGCAAAAAACCGAGACTTTTAGGGGTGCCAATCTCCCAACCATGGCAGCGACAGACGACACCGCCAGTGTAGAAATGAAGTAGGAGGAGGGAAGCCGCCGATCCAGCCATCCACACATCTGGTCTGTCGGCGACGTGTGCAACAAAGCTGCTCTCCTCTCAGCCACCGTGAACATCCACCTCCAGCATTCCCTTTCTCCAAATCTCACCAACCACCAACAGCTGCACAAACGTGACAGCGACCCAGTCGGTAGCAGCCCTTTGGTCACACTGTCGGGCGTCTGAAACAGAGAAGAAGGGGAAACAAAAAGGAAAGGAGTTGCAGAGAGAAAAGCAGATCTACAAAATAAAGAAAGAAAAAAAAACTAAAATCGACTGCTTATGCATTTTCTTTTGTTGCTGGTAACGATGGTCCTCACAGCCAGCAGGGAAGGGAAGAAAAGAAGAAAGCAGGCCAGATCCACCTGTTTCCGGGCGTTACCTGAGGCGGCGCATGAACCCATGCGCCACCAGTGGAAGCGGCGCGTGGAGAAGACGCACCGCCACTATTTCGGTGGTTGAGAAGACTTCCTAGCAGTTTCTCGGATTTTAAGGGTTATTTTGTAATTTTTTATTTGTGTAATGTGTTAGTTTGATTTATTTTGAATTTTAGTGATTAGTAACATGTAAATGCGGGTGTATGAGAAAAACATAATAAAAAGGGATGCGCGTGTGTGTTTGTACCTTTTTTATGTATGTTATTAAATTATAAAATAAAAAAGACAAAAAAAATGTTTTAATCTGTATATGGTCAGGTATCTGAAGGACAAATAAAATCATGTTGTATTTCCCATGAAAATGTAAGAACATGTTTCTACATATTAAAACCTTAAAAATTTGGCTAATTTTTTAATTTTTTAAATCACGAAGCAGCTTACCTCGGGTAGGGTGTGTTAGGGGTCCCAATACCTTCTTTAGCTACAACCAGTCCCTTACCCTCGAATCTCTGACAATGACCAGTACTCTCAGGTTTTCTAGTAACCTTTAATCAAATACTAGGTGGCGATGATTAGTACTTAAAAATGCATTTTTATCAAGGTTTTATATCATCATTTTGCACTTAAAGTATCAATAACTCCTTAATTAGAGCATGTATTATAATAATAAGTCTGATAATATAAGATACATTTAATTTATGGTAAATATTCATTTTAAATGTAGGCCTATCACATAAATCAAATAATTGATTGATGAGTTGAACTACTGAAATTGAGAAGACAAAGAGAGGCTAAGCTTAGAAAAGAGATGTTGGTTGAATTCAAATTGGAACACCATTTGATTATTGGATCATAACTGAAGCTGTAGAACTTGGATTTAGTTCTGGTTTATATGGACAGAAAGCTAAGAAATAGGCCTAAAACTTGCATGAAGAGTTCGAGATTCAAAAAGACCATTTTCAAGTTCAAATTATAGCAACAACAAAGAAGTCGGAATCTGTCCTGCAACCCAAACATTGTTCAGTGTGAAGCTTATATCTCGTGTTCTAAAAGTCCAAATGACCTCATTCTTGTTTTGTTGGAAAGATGAGACAATTTCCCAGAACTTTCATGCAGACTATCTATTCAAATTCTGATGTTAGCAATGATGTTTTCTGCAAACAAGAAGATAAGGATTGTTACCAAGTTAAGATGTGGCCACCCACTCAACAATTAGTCATCAAATCAATAGTTCTGAATTTTGGCCTATAAAAGGAGGCATTTGCCATGCATTTAGGCATCTTGGTGTTCAGATCAAGATCACTCTCTTTCTTTGTATTTTGTAATGTTCAAGTTTTATTCCATGTTATATTTTCCTTAATCTCTTGTTTATGCTTTTCATTTCCTTTACTATACTTATATAATTATGTTCTTATCTTGTTTATCTATGCTTCTCTTATTCATAATATTCAGCTAAGTTTATTATGTCAAGGTGAAAAGGTTACACTAATGGTTTAAGAATAAGTATAGTATAAACTCAACATAGAATTTAGTGTTTGATAATAATATGTTTTGTATTTATTATCTTACTCATTCTTAATACCTTGCTTGTTAAATGGTTAATCTAGATTTGTGTTGAACAACCCTTGGTACAACAAATACTTGACACTTTCATAGCCCAACTGTATAGTATAACTGACACCTGTGCTATGAAAGGAACTTGATTTGTTGTTAACACAAGTTATCACCATGAATACTTGACAACATTTACAAGCATTGGCATTACTCAAATAAAATAATTAATATTATCATGTTAATAAATTATAATCCGATTGGAACCTCCTTTGTGTATGGTTTCCAATTGAATAATAAAAAGAGTTTATATTATACTTATTTGAAATATCATTAGTGGATCCTCTAACCTTGACAATTGTTTTATATTTGTTTAAATCCTTCCAGCAATATCATATCTCAAAGCTCTCTTCAACTCTTTTTTTGTTATTATCTATTTCTTTATTTGTAGTTTATATAGTTAACCTTCCTGTGGTTCGACCCCGGTCTTACCGGGTTATTTATTACTTTGACACTCCTACACTTGGAAGAAGACATCAACTATTTGATTATGTCAGACAACTCCCAAATCAAGAAATGAACAAACAAAAATTGTCATCAACGTCGCGCGGGGGACGTGCAACAGTGTGAGCATTGTACTTGATCCTAAAAAGATCAAGATATAACCTAAAATTATGGATTGTGTATGCTTATAATGGTAGTGCATATCGATTTCTTGTACACAAGTCAAGTATTAAGGATATTCATCCTAATACTATTATAGAATCAAGAAATGTTTTATTCTTTGAAGATGTGTTTTCATGAAATGAAGCACAAGAAAAACATTCACTTAAAAGAATGATTGAGGCTAGTTTAAGTAGTTATCATCAATTGAAAGATGATGAAGTTAAGCTGAAAAAGACTAAACAAGAAAAAATGACCAAAACATTTGGTCTAGGTTTTCTAACATACTTATTAGAAAATAAACCTTAAACATACTAATGTCATGTTTGTAAGCTTTCTATTAGAAGAAAGTAGTCAATAATAAAATAGAATCCATTATGAATAATCATACATATAAACTAGTAAATCTTTTTTTCAGAAGTAAACCATTAGGCCATAAATAGATCTTCAAAAGGAAGATGATAGTTGATGATACTATTGACAAATACAAAGCTAGATTTGTTATTAAAGGATTTAGA
>Ga0325401_1004990_pt1 | contig 12610 bp, 4 predicted proteins | sample PopdelMetagenome_FD_205666 | JGI IMG/M metagenome (GOLD analysis project Ga0325401, IMG submission 205666) | Populus deltoides microbial communities from Bellville, Georgia, United States - Xylem-PdKOR-R2 | ecosystem: Host-associated > Plants > Phyllosphere > Stem > Wood/Secondary xylem | place...
TTTTTTTTGTGTTTTTGATATATTTCTACCTTTAATTTTATTTGTATTCTTAAGAATTAAATCCTATTTTTATACAACCTTAAAATATTATCTCACATGTATTTTGGCTAATGTGCATTCCTATTCTAAACACAAAATTAGGGGTCCTTGAATGATCAATCTGGCAGCAAGAATCATGTTTTTAGAATTGTGATAGAAGTATTTTTAAAATAGTTTTTTATTTAAAAATACATTAAAAAAATTTTAAAATTTTTTTATTTTACTTTTAAAATCAGCAAATTAAAATCATATTAATACTAGGAAAATATTAATTTAATATTTTTTTCAAATTGCAGAAACTTTAAAAGAGCACCTAGGAGATAAGCAAAAACATCTGAGAGTTTTCACGTTTGCTAGTTCTCGAAGACATCAAAATCAAAGCCTGTTGTCTGCATCAGATATCATTATTTCTTAAGCCCTTCTGTTACTGTATCATTTCAGGAATACAAGACATTGTCATCCACCAATCACGTACTGCATCAAACTTTAAAGGGTATCTTACCGAGTAACACGTTTTTAGAGAAATAATATACATTAAAAAAATACTTGAAAAATCACATTTTAAAACAAACGCTAATGCCATGTTTTCTAAAATGTATATTTTATATAAATTAATTAACATGTACCAAAAAAAATAACTCAAAATTTTATGAAAAATCAATTTAATTAACATATAAAAAAATATTAACATAAAAATTTATATGTTTAGAATCATCTAGTCAAAATTATGTGTGTCAAAAACAAAACTTTCACGTGTCATCTACCTTCTTTACCTTCTTTTTCCTAACTCATCAACTTATCTTCTCTCTTTCTTCGTCATTGAATTTTAAATTTCATGCCTTGACTATTTGATTATTTATCAAGATATGTTTAGAATCATCCAGGTAAAATCATTTAGAAGTGTCAAAAACAAAACTCTTTTTCAATAGTGATCACATACTTTCTTTACCTTCCTTTTCTCCTCTCATTTCTCTCTCTTAACCAATCAACTTATCTTCTCTCTCTTAACCAATATTTTCAATAGTGATTGTGTTGAAAGTCTGCTATTTCTCATATACCTTTTCAACTTGTGTTTTTACCAAAATATCAATTTAAAAAAAAAAATTCAACTTTGAAGGAAACCGTTTCCTGATTTGTTCAAAGCCTTGCCATCCCAATAAAATTCACTCAATTTCTAATTCAGAGAATATTAAATTGGTAAGCAACTAAGGAAATTCAACGTGTAAGATGCAACTTGTTGGGCATCCACAAACAGATGATGAATTATAGCAAGCTATGCACTGAAAAACAGGCTCAACAGTAAAGCAGTTCTGACCATCAATAAAATTCAAAACCCGAAGCACAGAAGCAGTGACATGACCCTGCTTAAAGGATTTATTATCACCAGAATGTTTGGCAAACTAACCGACCTTACAGGCTACAACCTGTGTACAACACAACCTGCTGAAAAGATGCAAATATTTACAAGGAAGAACACCAGACCTGACTTGATGCTGACTAAACCTACTTGGTTTTCCCACGCAAAGGTGTCGAGGATCTTACATGTTCTCTCCATTTGGACAAATGAACGAGAACAAATTCTAAACACCAACAGACTAAACCAAATAAATGTGAAGGGCCCAAACAGCTAAAAAGTCTTTCAATTGCTAAGAACAAATCAAACACAAAGGAAAGAAGTAATCTTACATCCAGTTCTGATGAATCACATATGATTTTCTAGGCTCTGATGGATCTCCAGCTACAACTTGGTTGCTGCTTGAGCCAACACCAAAACCACCAGCAATCATTGCCATCAAACTGCCACCACGCACCCTGCCTTCTGATACAAATACCGGAATTGATGAGAGACCTGCTTCTCTGACAGATATAGGAGTGCTTGAGTCTCCGAAATGTTTCAAATCAGTAGTAGTTCTGCCTGTTGAAGCCGCTGCACTAGTACCCATCTTCACAATATCAATGGTCATGTCCTCTGCAGTGACAACTTCTTTCATCTTCTCAGACTGGCTAATCTTGGGGTCCTGGACCATAGGTCCCAAGGTGACACCACCATGAACCCTCTTGTCCAGCACCAAGCCACTGTGAAGTGCACAGAGACCTGTCTTACCCCTAGCGAATGAGTTACAAGGACCAGTAGGTTGATTACCATATTCTGATCCAGGATGACCCCAAGAGCATCTCTTTCCTCCACCATGCGCCTTGCAGTAATCGGTGCTGCCTTGTGCACTTTTGCCACATCCTTCAAACTTGCACCTTTTTCCACCACCATGGCGGACACAAAAATGTGTCCGTCCTCTTGCACTTTTTGTGCACTCAGGTACAGCACACCTCTTTCCACCTCCATGTGCCACACAGAAGTTGGTCCCTCCATGTACACTCTTAGTACAAACCCCACCACCTTGGAAGGCACATCTTTTCCCTCCTCCATGGCCTTTACAAAAAGGTGTGCTCCCTTCAGCGCCCTTGCTGCATCCTGGAGCCGTGCAGCGTTTTCCCCCACCGTGTGCCTTGCAGAACATAGTGCTCCCTTGTGCTCCTTTGGTGCATCCTAAGAATTGGCATCGACGACCACCTCCATGCGAAATGCAAAGACCAGAGAGGCCTTCTGCACTCTTTGTGCAATTTTCTTTCTGGCACCTCTTACCACCACCATGTCGGATGCACAGACCAGATTTCCCCCTGGCAGCTCGAGTGCAGCCCTCATGACTGCATCTCCGGCCACCACCATGCGCAATACAAAAATCTGTGCGACCTTCTGCACTTTTTGTGCAACCAAGGAATTCACAGCGGCGACCACCCCCATGGGCCTTGCAGTACACTGTTCGGCCCTCAGCTCCCTTGAGACAACCAGCTTTCCGACACCTTCGGCCTCCGCCATGTGAAATACAACGGCCAGAAGCACCTCTGGCACCCTTTCCACAACCCTCAACCTGACATAACTTTAAACTAGTGCCGCGTTGATATGGCTGCTGCTGCTGACTTATCCCAGAAGTACAGGTGACTGAACTTTTTGGTATTGTTATCACACTAGATGAGTGGTCTGGAAAACTGGGAGTAGGATCCCTAGTTCTTGGAATCTGGTTGAAGAAGAAGCTAGCTTCTTTGTTGGAGGAAATCTGCGATGGAAGCAATGTAATCCCTGATTTCCAACTACATGATGTCGATCCTTCATTCACATTTGATGCTCCACCCATAGCCGATGGCATATCAAAGCCAAATTCAAGTGAACTTGAGGGTGGATGGATGCTCGTAACATCAGATTCAGAAGGACCAGTGGAGAGACCCAACTCCAAGTCAACCTTGGGCTCCATTCCCTTGAGATATGAACGAGCAGGCTTCTTCGGGCTCAGCATCTTCTCATTGCCAAGATGGAGAGAGAACTCAAGATCCATCGAGGACTCTTCATCAGTTTCTATGGCAGAAGACATTGATGTGCAAGCAGTTGCTGAACTCCCCTTACTATCTGAAGAGCTTGAGGAGCGGCCAAGCCCAAGAGATAGTGAAGAACCAACATTTTGGCCCATGGATCCATTAATCAAATTCCACTTCCGCTTAATTCCCTTCGAAGAAAAGCCATATGGTACTGAAGATCCTGGGGAGTCAAGGCGCAAGACAGTATCAGCACTGTATTTGGTGCCAGCTGCTCCAATAGACAACGAGCTGCCCAAAATCTTGAATGCATTTGAAGGGTAATCAGCGGCGAAACCCAGGTTCCGGATCCTGTTATCCATGAAGTAATGGCTAAACCTAGAGTGATTTCCAAACCTAATACCAATCTTAATGAACAGTGCACCTGACTTCTGGGGTCACTAAAATAAACTACAAAACTAGGTTAAGTGTTGAAAAAATTTAGCTACAGAACTAGGGTTAGATGTCTCTGAAAGGGATCGTCCCACCTCCACTAACGAATCCAGATGTATCACAACGATCCATTTTCTTATAATGTAGTTTAACCCAGAAGTTGGCTGATCAGTTGTAACAGAAGAGGATTAATCTGGGCACGCTAGATTCCTTCTTAACAGTGAGCCAGTCAACCATCCTGTTTCAGAAGAAGTCATATTGTTAGAAGTTAGAACAAAATATGCTGAAGCATTACCAAAAAGTAATTGCTGTCAGATTCATCATCATCAATGATCATGAGATAAGGGAAATGTTTGCATCTAGCTAGCAACACTTTACTCCCAGCAAAATGAAACAAAAGTAAAAATAAAAGAGAAATACATTGTAGCAAAGCAAGTTCCTTTGACAGAAAACCTGAAATACATCATTAATAAGGTAACAAGAATCAACATCAGAGCTCATGAATGCAAATATTCCCAAATCCACACGAATATGCCCATCAAGAATCTTTACATCCATGAAGCCAGTGGAATATCAGGAACTCTTATGGTGAGGAAAATAACACAAGAAGCTAATGCCATAACAATTATAAGCCATTCGGTCAAAACACAAAGGCTACTCAGAGTGAAAGGCATGAATTTGCTCTCAAATCGAACATATTTTCTGAAATGCCAACCAAAATAGCAGTACACAAAAGTTCTTCAAAAAGTTAAGCAAACCTCTCTTAAAACCCAAGAAGCGAGACCGAAGGCAACAACCAGGTGCCACTAGCAGATATAGGAAGGAAAATAACAAAATTCGGTAAGAAAATTAACACTGAACAAGTATAAAATAGCGGCAAAGTTGAAGAACAAGCCATAATAAAAGAAAGAAATATCAATTCCTATGAAAACAGAAGAACAGTTCAAAGAATCCATATATGTTTCACTAAATGAAACCAAGTACATTGGTCCTTGCCCTAATCCATATATCTATCCAAAAACCCAATGGGAAAACCAAAAAAATAATCACATGAATGGATTTTAAATTAAGATCTAATAATAAAAAAAGAAAAGGATTTTCTCAGTTCACGCAAAAAACGTTTTCGTTGTTAATAAAGCATCAAGACAACCAATGAAAAAACGAAACTTTGATTACAATTCTCAAGCATCCTCGCTAAAAACTAAAGAAACAATAACTCTGTTCGGATGCTTAAAAATCCAAAAAATTGAAAACAAAGCCCAATCGATAAAGCTGAACTCTTTGACTACCTGAAGCAAGAACTTCTTTATCTCAACTAAATAAAAAGACGCAAAAAAACATCGAATTTCCATGCTTTCCTTCAGTTTCTCAGCAACCAAACAGACCGTGAATCACAAGAATTTCGATTAAAAAAAAACAAAAATCCAAAATTAAGATGTCAATTAAGGAGATGAGATTATTGCGATTACCTCGAGATTTGAATGGGTTCAATATAATCGACGGTGGAAATCGCGCGGAAGGATCGAAGGATAGGGGTTTCTGAGGGACTTTGGAAGCACCGGCGGAGAGAGGGATAAAAAAGAGGAGGCGAAGAGTGAGAGGAAATAGGGAGACGCGAAAAAACGAAGAGAGTGCAGTAAACGATTTGAGGAAAAGAAGGAGAGGTGGTGGTGGTGGTGCACCTGTTAAAGTGAATACAACGCACGTGTCATTTTCTTTTAGGTTTTTTTTTTTTTCTCTCATTTAAAGCCATTTAAAATTAATCATTTTCCCTTTGTTTTTTATAAAAAGAAGAGGAAAGTACCTCGTATTTATTTGGAAAGATAAATTTAGTGATTGGTGTTGAAGGATATTAATTGTTGCAGGCAGGTATTTTCCCCGCATCTTCTTTCGGTATTTATGACGTTTTTTCGGTCACATTTAATCGGATATTAATGAATAATTAAGTATAATTTGTCTAATGTTTCTCTTATAGTTTACAGATAATTCTATTTATATATTAAAAAAATGATAAAAGATGAGAAACTATGTCATCTTTTATTAAAAATAATCAAGTTTTAACCTTGACGATGCAATGACGTGGAAGTATTGATACACTTTAATTTGAAAATGAGAGATGATACCAAGTTGTCCCATTAATAGCTAGTAGTTTACCGGTTCATGTTATTTTATTTTCTTTCAATGTCAAAAATGAATAAGCAAGTATTGGCAGCATGTTATGCAACATTTTAAAAAATAGATTATGAAGTAAATATTTAATGCATGCATTTACTTAAATAAATTGAGAGTCATACACATAAAAAAAAGAATATAATTTTTTTGAGTGATGTTCTTTATCGAATCAAAATCTATACTGATTACAATAAGTTTTAAAAATAAATGAATGATCTAGAATATTTTTTATTCAAAAATTATTTATTTTATTGATGAAATTTTTTTTCTATATTTTTTTAATATATATTTTTAATAATAATTTATCATATACATGAAAGCAAGTTTTAATATTCTATAACCTAAAAAATCATGTTTGATATCTTTAACCTAAAAAATCCTATTTTTTTAGCAGATAACATGTAGAAAAACATTTTAGAAATCTCTACAAACCTATTTATAGACTTAAAACATTCCATAATCGGTGGAAAAAAAAAAATATTTAGTGTGTGAATTATTTTAATTATTTATCTATAGAATTATCATTTATGGGTTTAACAGTCAATCCGAGCTTTATGAAATGAAAGGTGAACCAGGAAAAAGAAAAAAAATCTTTAGGGGAACTAATCAAGGCCGGTAAAGTTACGTAGCGCATGGCGATACGATGCCGAGACCTTCCAAAAATAGGCCCCACACTTCTTCCTCTGACACGTCAACGAGACAGGCTTTTATTTTATTTTATCGGGAAAACTACAAGCAAGTCTCCCAACTAAATGTATAATTTCATTTAAGCCTCTAAGTTTTCAAAACCATCACATGCAAGACAACTTTGCATGTACTTGTAACCTAACTAAAGAAATTAAATAAGTAGACGAATCACTCGTGCTGTTTCCTGCCTGCAGTATCAATCTCGCCCGTCTTACTTAATTAAATAATCGAGGTTCTTTAATAATCACATATATAAAAATAACAAATAATATTTACTGGGAAAATATATAACAAGAATATATACACACACCTTAATAAATCTCAACCTTGTATTTTAATTCTACCATGTTTAAGGAGTTGTTCGGGGATGCGGTGCGGCCTGGGTTTTGTTATATTTTTAAAAAAAATTTTACTTATTTTTTTACTTATTCTACTCAAGTTTAAATCATTAATCATGAAAACACTTGTTAAATTGTCTCAAAATATGTACATGAACCATCGTAAGATATGCGTTAAAGACTTATTTGGATTCATTAATGGGTTTGCATGGAGATACATAAACAAATATCACTTTTTATTTAAAACATGAACCGATATGTTATAAATTTATTTTACATATAAATATTTTTTTTAATCAATATAAAATATTTTTCCACGACTCATATCTATATATAAATTAATAATATTAAACATGCATGGTTTATTTATTTTAATCATGGATAAAAGGATTATGTAAAAGGTATAGCTCATCATGTCATTAATTTTCATTTTTTTTTATCAGAGATGACGACATTCACAGAAGTCAACCACGTTGCTTTTACTAATCATATATTAGTTTTTTAATCCTAAATCAGTTGTCAATGATAATTGAAAATAAATAATATTATGTATGCTACGAGCACCGTGTCAGTTATTGACACGCTTGGGGGACTTATTTGTAGTTTGGTTGTCTGTTAGAGGTCGGCAGTGGGTCGTAACCGTTGCCTCCTCCGGGAAACCAAAAGAAACAGAAGAAATATTGCGAAAAAAAAATAGATTTTTCCTTGCTTCTTCTCCATATACTATATTTTATAATACATAGCGTCCAACCGCGCTAAAAGTGGACGAAGACTTCATTTTAAAGGATAGAAAAACTATCCTCGCTGTCACTCGATGTTGATTTATTTTTACCGATGACTTTCCAACTCATCGCCGGTGATTTTTTAAATTTATATCAGGAGATTACGTGTTCAATTCTTAACAAATGCTAGAAATTGAACTTATCTGCAACTGAAGAGGTAGTCAAAGTTAGCCTTTCATTTGATGTAACGGATAAATTAATGTCCTGTGATAGAATACTAAACATGACTTCATCTTTCTCGTAACATTAAAAAAAACATCACGAGGAATCTTTATAGCTTTTCTTATATTTTTTATTCACCGCTACAATATATTGATTATTTTGTTATATCTAAAAAAAAAAATATATATATATATATATATATGTTTTTAGAGTAAGGTTATTTTGGTATTTTTATAAGACACGTTAATTATTACAAATCATCTATTTAATGTTTCGATGAAAAGTAAAATAATCAAAATACCCCGCAAGTAAAAAAAAAAGTAGTCTCAGGTGAGGATATTTAAGTATTTTTGTTTTTCATGCACGGTGGAATTACACGTACACCCTCAAATGCATAGCATTGAATTCATTGTTTCACGGTATTTGAGTTTTTTAGCTTCGATTTATTTTGTTAGTTTGAAATTTTGTTGAGGGTAGTGTTTTAATTTACTATTAAAGTAATAATTTTATATTTAAAAATTTGCATCGCATTAGAGCCGCCGCACACTTTGAGCTGCTCCTGCGGTGGTTTTCAGCGATCAAAAATGGATTTTCGTCGTCCCAGTTTATTCTTTATTGTCTCTTCTTCTATTATAGGCGACTCGTGTTTTCCAAATATAACTTGTGTATCATTGATGACCTTTTTTTTTTTTTTTCATTTCTCTCTTCTGCCCTAGGAACACACCATCATGGCGCTCATTGTTATTGTTATTGTTATTTCAGATTCAGACCTTTTAGTTTTAAATTACTTACTAATAGTATTGGTGATTTTGATTCTTTTTTTAATCGTTATTTTTTTAAAAAAATCTCTTGTATGGTTATAATATTTTTTTATTTCATCATTTAATATATATTGTTTTTGGTAATTGGACTTCATGATTTTTCTAGACCGGGTACTTTAAGTTTAATGACTCGAGTCGTGAATTTAAAAAGTCAACACATTTTTTTAAAGGCTTTATAATTTTCAATCGGGTTATTCCAACCACATAATCTAGATCACGTGTTTAATAGAAACTCGCTTGTTGGCTTAGCCTTGAGCATTGTTTTTACATATTTATCATAGACAGTTTTTCATATCTTTGTTTTATCCATTTCAAGTACTTGGATGTTTTTGGTTTAAAAAAACAGTGCAGCTCAGTGGCAAAGTGCGGGTATAAAGGCTAATTATATTCTAAATTAAAAGAAAAACATTATTTTTTATGTTTACATGAATAGTTAAAGAAGTTTATTTTTTACACTCTTTATACCACTTTTTTTTTCTTTTTCTTTTTATTTTTTTCAACTTTATCATTTAATACTATTTAATATTGATTCATTATTTGTTTTTCTACAAAACACAGACAGGTCAAATATACCATGACAATTTTTACTGTTTAATTTTTAAATCCAAGCAGAACATGTAACCTAGATTTTATAATAATATTAAATAACTCCATGCGATCTAGAAATACTTTTCACGTTCATTTTTTTTTTTCCTGAACTGTAGCATAAAGTTACCTGCAAAAGAGTCAATAACTAACTCCTATAAATGTGTACGGGTTTAGATTGAATGTTTTTGGAATGCACTATATATTTATTCTGGAAGGGCGAGAGGAGAAAGAAAAAAAGGTTACGCAACCGATCATGCGCACGTGGTGCTTGCTGAGCAAAAAGCGTGGTTCGGCAATCATGCTTCAAAGCTACTTCGTTTTTCTCCAGTCCTGTCTCGAGAAAGATAAGATTCATGCAATCTCGAAGCGCACAACAGAGAGCTAATCACCCAGAAACAGGAAAAAGCTTGTCCATAAAAAGCAGCGGTGCTAAGATGTTTTTTTTTTTTTTAAAAAAAAAAACATTTAAATTGAAACGCCAAGTAAGTCAAAGAATTCGATACCCTTGTGAAATCTTATCCCATACCGCTCGTTTTATCGAGCATGAACTAATACAGTAAGTTAATATTCTTGAATCAACTCATATGTTTTGAAATAATTTGTTCATTTTAATTATACCAAAAGCAGTGTAAATAAATAAATATATATAGGATACATTTATTCAGTCATATGGGATTTATAAACAATTAATCTTTAGCGATAATTATAAATAAGTATAATTATAGGTATATTATATATGAAAAATTTGATAACTTAAATAAAGACAGTAACATCCTATTAGTTATTTACTGACTTCACCTTGAACAAAAAGATCGGCACAATTAGAAGAAAAAAAATTGAAACTCGTGATCCTCAAAAAAATAATAAAAATATCTCTGTTTATAATTTATTTTTTTACTTGTATTTATTTGTTTGTTTAAAACAGACAAATAAAATAACTAATAAGATACCATTGGCTACTTCTCATCCACCATAAATTTCTTGATTATATATTCTATTATTTTTATCGAATTATGATAGTGGTTGCTTTTCAAAGTGTATTTTACTTATAAATACATTAAAATAATATTTTTTTTATTTTTTAAAATTTATTTTTGATATTAATATATCAAAACGATAAAAAAAACATAATTTTTTGAAAAAATATTAATTTTTTTAAAAAATGTTTTTTGAACATAAAAACAAATACATTGATCGTGAGCAATGTATAATTATAAAAGTTCAAATAACAATGTCATTTTCCCTCCCTTTCCAAACCATTTTTGCCCCGTCATTTTAAAGTTGCCACAACAGGGACGGTTAGCGGGGAAGGGTCGATTATGCTCCTTCTTCGAAGCTTTCTGATGAAAAATATACTTGAGATTGCAGTGCTTATTTTTTTTCAAAATAGCTCTACAAAGAATATGCCCTTAAATATTCGGTTTCTTAAACTGCACGTGCCAAATTCATTTTCACGTGACAAACCAAAGCCCCGTGTAACACTCTGTGCCTCTCTGGTACTGTAATTATTATTGTTGATTGCATTTACATGGTTATCCGTGTCGGGTTCTCAAGGTCACTCACATTGGGCATCTGCTTAAAGACTGCTCGTCTAACCAACCAGGTGGCAGTCACTTGGCAGGTGGAGGGTCGGTTTGTTGATTTTACCATTTTATATATATATATATATAGCTATGGTGGTGTATACTAGCTATCTGATACGGGCTTCCTCACTGTATAAATTTTATTCTCAACACGAAAAATAAATGTGAGAGTTTTTTCAATATGTTTTATAAGTAAAAAAATTGTAATTATAAATTAAAAAGTCTGATTGATATATTTAATTAAATAAATTAAGAATTATTTATATCAATAAATAATATATATACACACTTATAACTGAAAAATTAAAAAATAAATGTAGATAAAAAATTATAATATTTAACACGAGTCATGTATCCAATGATGTTTAATAACTTTGTTTCTTGAAACTAGAATTTTATTTTATAAAACAACAATAAAAAAGACCTGCTTAAAAAAATGATTAATAGAATTAAAGAAAAAAAACTTTGAAATCTTATTCGTTAGCTAAGTAAAATTGAACTTTATTACATTAAAAAACATCATAAAAATTTGTTAAAATAAAAACAATCCAATAAAAACTCAATATTAAATAATAAAATTGATAGACAAAAATAAAAGGAAAAAAAATTCAATGAACCAAAAAGAAAAAGCTCAGACATACGGGTTTGGCTCGGGTAGCCTATCGCACTTGGGCTTAAAAAAGCCTAGGAGAGCTGGCCTTTCAACAAAGGCCTCCACGCTTGGGCTATTTTTTTTTTAAAGAAAAAAAAGTTTTTAATGGGTGGGTGACTTATCATTCATCCTAAATATATATTTTTTTAAAAAATAAAAAGGTGACATGTCGTTTACCACTCTTCAAAATCCAGCTATTATGATAACTAAAAAATAAAATCAAGTGATTTTTTTATCTAAAAACTTATTTTGACCCAAGAATTTCTCTAAATAACCCATATACCTTGATAAAATCTATTTATGATGTCAAATAACTCAAAAACTAATAAAAAACCACATAATCAAACCGAAACAAAAAACATTCTCGTGCCTAGATCTACATTCTAGATGACAAGAGGACCAAATAATATTTAGATGGGACTCTCATAATTAAATAAAATCTATTAACACCAAAATGAATGTTTTTCATTATTGAAATCGTCATCAATCAAGACTTTCTTTATGTATCATCAAATTCTGTTTCTTTTTTTTTATCTCTCAAAACATGAACTAAAAAATAAAAAAATAAAGTTTTTGAATCAAAATTAAATTTGATAAAAATTGAAAGATTGTAAATATATAATTTGAAAAGTACACAACGGTGAAAGAATTAAAAAAATATAAAATTATCATTTATACATAAAAAAACCATTTTCTTTTAGTACAATGTACAATAAATTTAGGATTTTCTGGAAGCAAGAAGCAAGATGTTCAAATCTTTAGCTCGAGCTAGCATGAGATTTTCTTTTAAGTGAATTATAAAAATAGAGAAGGAGAAAGAAACTTGTCGGAGGAGAGTGTTGGATTAAACATAAAAAAAATGGGCACCCCTTTGTGCAGTATTTTCAATGCTCACTTTAACAATTAAATTTAGATTGAGTGCAGAAAAAAAAAAGAATAAAATCTTTTCAATAATTGCTGAAGGAAGGAGACTCGAGAAAAATCTGGC
>Ga0325401_1004994_pt1 | contig 12606 bp, 8 predicted proteins | sample PopdelMetagenome_FD_205666 | JGI IMG/M metagenome (GOLD analysis project Ga0325401, IMG submission 205666) | Populus deltoides microbial communities from Bellville, Georgia, United States - Xylem-PdKOR-R2 | ecosystem: Host-associated > Plants > Phyllosphere > Stem > Wood/Secondary xylem | place...
GGGTATAATATCTACATGGATGCTTTTGCTGATACAACAGCTTCATAAGACCTAATTATTAAGGTTAAATAAGTATGTTAAATAAAATAGAAAATAGAAAAAAGGAAAATATTATATGTTATTAAGGTTTGTTGGAAAAGCTATGGAAGATTTTATCCAGCAAATATGTCTGTAAATGAACTAATTAATATTTATTAAAAGTTAAACATCTATTTGTTGAGGAAACCGTGAAAGAGTTATTTCAAAAAACATGTTATTTTTTATTAAAAATTAGACACCTATTTTTTTGAGAAAATATTTAAAATATTATTAAAATATTGTCTAGCTATGTAGGTAATTTCAATGTTAAAATAAAAAATTTTAGTCTCAGATTTTAAAAAACATTAATTAAGAATTTTTATATATTTCTACAGCTTTCTATCCAAGTTATTTTATTTTTTAAATTAAAAAATGTCATTTTACATAGAACTTAATGAAAAATTGAAGTAAAAAAATCAAAATAGTTTAATGATAAAAATAGTATAAAAACAAACAATTTAATAATAGATTTGGTGTTTGTCATGAAAAGAAATATGGATCCTCGGATACCCAAGCCCATGCGTAAATGGCCTTATACCAAGCCAGATACAATCTGAATATCGTTGGACCCTACCCAATACGGCCTCGTTTATATATATTTTCCCTGAGCAGCTAACCAAAATGGTGCGCAAGTAAAGCGACCCTGGCAGGCACTCGTACAACAACAATTTTTGTAACATTTTTGTTCCTAAATAAAATGTTAACTTCCTTTAAAAATAATTTTTTTATTAAAAAATATATATTTTAGATGGAATGGAAAGCTTAACATATAATTTTGAAACTTGAGGAATAAAATTTACAGTAAAATTTGTTTGGGAGCAAAACTGAAACTATTTGAATTGGAGAGGAACACCACCTGTTTTATTGTTATATAAATAGTAAAGGGGGGTTTTTTTAATTTTAATTCTTTATTTTTATTTAGGGTTTTTTTTTATAATGTTGTAGAATTTGGTTGATACTTAACTTTATAATTATTTATTTATTTTACCATATAATTCATTAAAAAATAATTAAAAAAATAGAATTATTAAACCTAGTAAAGTCTATGACTTGAATTACGAGTTAAACTACAAAACTTGTTCAATTCATTAACCTCAATATTTTTATAAGAAAAAAATATATTATTTTAAAATTAAATTATATTTTTACTGATAATTTTTGATTCACCAATTTCTCAGGAAAACCTTTTTTATTTTTGTAAAAAATTGCTGTTTATACTTTTTGATAAAAAAAAAATTCAGTAATTCTTTAGTGTCATAAGAGCGGCGGGGACAAGGCTGAGCATTTCTTCATGTAGGAGCGTGCACTCGAAATGCTAAATATTAAAATAATCCGGATTGCTCTTAGATAGATTCTTTTGTGGCTCTATGGATCCATAAACGAAACTTACCATAATATTAACAGGAAATTGTTTAATATAATAATATGGTACATGAGAAAATAAAATAATATCATAAAATCTCAAATATATGAGAATCATATGATCTTACAATCACAAGAAGGTGGTAAGAAGTAGTCAACGTGGGAGATACTTTAGACCCTCTCGCCACATCATCCACTAAGGAGAAAGGGGAAGTCTTCTACAAGCTGACAAAAGCCAAGTTCAGAAACACTTTAATCCCCTCAAATGGGACCCTCCAAAACCGCCCATCTGAATAAACTATAAAAACGTCCTTCCAGCACTGACCCTTTCTGCGGATAAATTATTCTCCTTCAAAACACTAATAATTCCCCCGTTTGCTAATTAATTTATCAATTCTTGACAGTTAACCAGCGACCAGGCAGAGAACTTATACCTTCTTTTACTAGAATAATTCCTCAGTTAAAATCACAAATACATGAAATATACAGGTCAAAGTCTATATATATAAAGCCGAGTATACGTCAAAAGCAATTACGTATATAATTATATTAGTGCAGCGTCCAATATTCAAAGGATACGTATATTCATGATCAGCACACGTTACCTAAGGATCCCAAAGAGAATCTGTTTGCTTGTTGTCCCACTCCTCCTCCTCCCCAAGGTCAATGGAGGAGTAAATCATGGACTCGTCTGGCATTGCTATCCCTGACATTTGCATCCACATCTTTGGTGAATCCAAGGGTGACTCGTTAATGGCTTGGATTTGGCTAGGTGAGAGCCTAACCGTGATGGGACCAACGTTTGAGCTAGAGCTGCCACCTTGGGAGGACTCAACTGTAGAGGGCCTAAGGCTCATAGCTGCCTCATGGGCTGCTATGCGAATATCTTCAGCATCAGAGCTTGCTGGCTTTGGTAGGCTATGAACCAAGTCAGGGAAATTAAGTTTTGCATCATATCCCCTAAAATGCAAAGCAGCAACATCATAAGCTGTTGCTGCCATTTCTGGTGTCTCAAAACTCCCTAACCAAATTCTACTTTTTTTCCCTGGCTCACGTATCTCTGACACCCATTTGCCCCATTTCCTCTTTCGTACCCCTCTATAGCAAGAACTCATACCACCATGGCTAGCAGTGTTTCTCTCTTCCATCTATAGTTCCAGCTAAGTTAGCTAGTGAGGTTTGAGGGAATTAATGATCGATATAGGCTGGCACGAGGTGGTGTTATCCGGTTATATTACTCCAGTATATATAGATATTTGTGGGCATGCATATGATATCTAAGTTGATAGAAACGTGGAGACTCAGTAGGAGAGGAAGTGAGCTTCCAAGTAGTTGCATTGGTGACAGATGTGTTCTTGTGCATGTTCACAATCTAAATTTCTTCTGTTTTGAAACCTAAGGAATTGTAGATTTTCATGGACCAACCAATCACATACTTACAAGTGTATAATTTTTTTTTAACAGTTAGTATCACGTATGTTTACGCGTAATTTAATTAATATTTTAAGGCTTTAAAGTTAATGATGATATAAATTTTTAATAATTTTAAAATTTACAATACTTGAATTTATAATTTTTTTAAAAATAAATCAATAAACTCAAAACCTAACCGATTATACGCAATTTAACGTGAAAAGTTTTGAATACTGCAATTCATAGGAGAATGTTTTTTTGGAGGCAAGAAATCATGTTAATTAACAATTAGTACTGTTTATAAACGCGGTTTGAAACTTGGTGGAATAGATTTGGACCCACTTATCCTCCTACGGGTCTATTTAATTTTCTTGTTGTGCTTAGGTCATTCTGGAGATGCTGGTTTCATTTACTGGAGTCCATAGCCATGGCGCACCTTCCTTTTTTCACGAGCGAGTGACACATGCATCTCTTGGATCAAGAGAGCAAAATATCACTGAAAGATAAATTAGGAAATGCAAAAATGATATCATCAAAAGAATGACAGGTGAAGGATATTCATTTTATTAACCATGTGGACGTGGAGTCTTATCTTGTGTTTTTTTTAAAATATTCTTTTTTATTTTTAATATTAGTAGATGAAAATCATATAAAAATATTTAAAAATATTAATTTTTTCAAATAAAAAACAATTTAAATATTTTATAGAGTAAGTTAATTTTAACACAAAATAAATATTTTATATAAAAAGTGCTATATAGTCTTCAAGGGTATCTCTATGGTTCTAAATGCCAAGGCTTGTATACATTCTTGTAGGAGTGTTTATCGATGCAGTTGGGATGGGTTTCGATTGATAATTATATAAAATTTAATTTTTAATATTTTATAAATTATAAACTCAAATTATTCATTTTTTTAGGAACCAAATGAATTTGATATATCGGGCTAGTTAAATGTTTTTTTTTGAATATTACAGATATCTACAAGTTAATTTATATTTCTAATTTTCATAGGTTGAGCTTAATTAGAATTAAGATTTGGACTTAATAAATTAGCCTATAACCTATTATAAGGTGCAACAAAAAAAATTAGGTTTAATATATTAATTGAATCAATTGACTAAAATGAAAGAATCGATTAAAAAAAAAAGACATAACATAAACAATTAAATTAAGTTTCTTGTTATAGAGTTTATGAGTTAAATAGGTCGGGTTGACTAGATTTTTATAATCTTGACCCGCCATCTAACCCATGATATCAATTTTTAATTTTTTTTTATCCATTATCATGTATAATATTCACATTATTTGACTTTAACAGGTTGAGTGGAGTTAGATAATGTACATATTATAGATGAGCTAGTTTTTTTCAATACCCTTACATTCACATACATCATTTTTAACTTGAAAATCTAAATTATTAGGTTATAAATCCATATTTATATATAAGTAACCGCTTCAAATTTATCATCATAACTAATTAATATGAGGTTCTTTAATAACTTATTTAACTCAATAACTACTCCTAAAAAATTAGCAAATACAAATGGGATACCGACGAAAAAATTATGTTGGTAGATTACGATGAATATTACCAACAGAATAATCCCTCATTGTATCTATTGGTACACACCAACATAAATATATTCTCTGTATATACTGAAGGAATTACAATGAGAAAAAAAGAAATTAAAAAAAACCAAAAGGTACAATGACATGTTATTTATATAGATATAATTATCGATGAAATGAACTTGATGGTGAAATTTATCCATCAATCCATTAATAATATTTAATTCATGACATGACAAGTAACCCCGCTCTCCTCCCTCGTTTATTCTTTTTCCTCGCTTCGCAACAAACAACATAACCCCCTTTCCTATTTAATCATAAATCAACTCCCCACGACAAATTCAGCCACCTCAAGTTATGTCAGCATCCCTATTCGAATTCAATATTTTTTTAGGACTATCCACATCAAGTAAGCAAAATTGTCCAATTTTTTTTATTTGAACTCAATTTTAAAATGTTAATTTTTATTGCATATTTTTGTAGTATATGTAGTTTGTTTGTGTGTTTACTTGTTTTATAGCTTTTTCCCATATAAATTTGTTGTATGAATATATGATTTGTACATGTTATGGTTTGTTTAAGATTTTAAAAAATTATATTTGTTTGTAATTTGATGAAATTGATTTTGAATTTATAACTTAGGTGTTTTATAATGAAGTAAATAATAGCTTATTTAATGGATACATTTTATATTTTGTCAATTTTATTATTGAGTTGAAATTTTCAATAAATGTGTATGAATTAGAATTTATATAGATAATTGATAATGATTTAAGAGTACTATTAAAATAGATTGAACAACTTTGAGTTAAACCAATGTTAGTTAATTTATTTAGTTTACATAATTAATTAATACATGTTGTCATCAATATTCTATATAGGTTTGATATAAGTAAAGGGTAATCGTTTATGAATGTATCGAGATTCACCAAGAGGGTTGCGTAAGATGAATTATTGTAATGAAGTTGAGAGTTTTATTAATCATATACTATCTAATCTGAGAAATATTAGTGGAGATAATATTAGATGTTCATGTAAAAGTTGTAAAAATAAAAATATTCTCGATCTAGATGTTATAACGATTCATCTTCTACAAAAAAAAAAGGTTCATGGAGAAATACTTATGTTGGTTTGCACACGGAGAACCATATGTTCCTTATGAGACAATGGTAGAAAGGATTGTTGGGTCAACTTTTAGTTCTAGAAACGTGCATGGAGTTGTAGATGAAAATAATAATCCTTATAGAAATATGGTTATGGATGTGATGTGAATGTTCAATCATAAATGAAGAACAAAATGCAGACGGGACTAAGTTTTTTTGTTCTTTTGAAAGATTCCGATAAACCATTATGGGATAGGTGGACAAATTATAGTAAATTATCGGTTGTTACATGTGTTCACTATCAAGTTAGATAATAAGTTGAGTGAGACCGGTTATGATATAATTATCGAATGAGTGAGAAGCATTTTACCTGAAGGGAATAGGATGAAAGAGAACTTATATGCTGTTAAATCCATAATGAAACTCCTTCAGCTTAGGATACTAGAAAATTAACATGTGTCTAAACTTCTGTTTGTTGTATTACATTGAAAATATAAAGTTGATCGAGTGCAGAACATGTGGGCTTGCTCGTTATAAACCAAAAAATGGTAGGGGAAGGACTTTTATCACACATAAAAAACTTACATACTCCCCAATCACTTCTAGATCGCAGAGGCTATTTATGTCTCCAAAGACTAAGTATATGACATAGAATCATTCATAAGATGTGGTGTATGAAGTCATCGTGCACCCATCTGATCGTAAAGCCTGGAAACATTTTAATAGGGCATCTACAGTTTTCAATGGAATCAAGGAACATGCGTCTCAGGTTATGTATAGGCAAATTTAATCCATTTGGGTCATTTACTGCTTCTTATTCTTGTTGGTCAGTGATACTTATGGTTTATAACTTGCCACCGAGGATGTGTATAAGGCCAGAGTTCATGTATTATCTATGATTATACCCGGTTCTAATAGTTTAGGTTGGAATATAGATGTTTATCTTTGACTATTAATTGATGAGTTGAAGTAGTTGTGGTTATTCAAGATTTTAACTTATGATATCTCGAGAAAATATAATTTTTAAAAGAAAGCAGCTTTGATGTGGACCATCAATGATTTCCTGTGTATGGAATGGTTTCTAGTTGGAGCACGTATGAAAAATTAGCATGTCCATATTGTATGAAAAATAACAAGGCTTTCACGTTGGAAATGGTGGTAAAGAAATTTTTTTATTGCCATCGACGATTTTTGCCAACGAATTATAAGTATAGAAAGAACATAAATGACTTATTTATTGGTAGAGTTGAAAGAGATGTTGCACCATCACTACCGATAGGTGAAGAATTGTATGCCATGATGTCATAGTATGATGACATTGTTTTGGTTTTCAATCTGGTAAGTAAAAATTTTCTGGTTTTGGTGTGACCTATAATTAGGTATAGCGAAATATTTTCTGAAAGTTTTCTTATTGGACGATCAATCTTTTCCGCCATAACCTTGATATCATGCACATTATATGTATTCTCATGAAAAGAAAAAAAAATCACTAAACCTATGACAATGATTTGAGACTTGGGCTTGATAACAAAACTTAATCCTCACTTTTAAAGCACATGCATTAGACTTGAAAGGATGATAAATGATAAATTAGACTTTAAGCTTATTTTCTGAGTTATATCCAAAATAGGCTTAAAGGTCTCTACACATATTCATTGGGCCTTGATAGGGTTATATCGACTCAACTCAATTTTACTCGCAATGATGGAACAATGTCCTAACACGTGAAATATTATAAACAAGATTTTTCACACATTGATCAAAATAAAAAGAGAAAAACATTTATGAATAATGATAAAATTCACATGACGTGTGTGTGTGTATAAAACGAATGTTCTCATAAAAAATATGACTCTTTTATAAAAATAAATAAAAAAAAGACCTTTTCAACTCACATATCAGATCCACATTTAAGAAAAAACAATATATATGTATAACTTTAAGAACATGTCAATTTTTAAACTTCCAAAAGAAAAGACCCGTTTAATGATCATACTATCTTTAAGTTAAATATAAATAACATAAAATAAATTAAAAATATTTTTTTCTTTATTATAAGAAAACTAACAAAGTTTTAACATAAAATGAACATCACTGGTTTAGTGATCATATTGATAAAAACAAATAACACAAGCTTTTACACACATACACAAGAAAATACTACTGCCACTGGTTTTTTTTTTTTTTTATCATCGAAAATCTTAGTATTCTGGATTAAAAAAAAAATCCACATGTAAAGTTATCCAACATGAAAATAAAATTTCTACCCACAAAAGTTATCCATACATACCAATCAACCATGTTCATATTAAATCAATAAAATCATGCTAAAAATTATACGAAACAAACAAATTCATTTTGGACACGAAATTGACCTTCTACAACTACCAGAAATGAACCGGAAAGAGGTAGAGCAGTGTTGGTGCGGCTGACATACAAAAACAATGGCTTTTTAGGTGGTAATCAAGTTGTGATTTCTAGTTTTTTCTTGGGTTTTCTTTGGCTAGAATCTCGGGTGGTTTTGTGATTATTTTCAGGTTGATTGGGTCTGATTTTTGTGAGGACAGATCAAGACTAATTTTTGAGGAAGCAGCTGCTATAAATCATTCGTAATGCAGAGCAAAACGATTGTGTCGTGGCGCAATTTTGTGTTTATATTGTTGCAAAGGCTTGGAGAATGGCTTCTCCGTGGTGTTGCTATTATGAAGGATTGCAGAGAAGATGACTTCGGTTGGATTGGATTTGATGTTGGAGAAAAAGGAGCATGACAGATCGGAGTCGAAAAACATGGTAACTGGTGGCAGATGGTTTTGTTGATGATCAAAAGATGGAAATGGGGCTTCTACTAGTTTTTTTTTTTTTTGACTATAGTGAGAAAGGAAAGGCTGTAGAAGAAGAAGATTTGTTACCGCAACTAATTGTCCATATTGTGGAAGAAATGTATGTAAAAACCTTCATGTGAAAGCTGGAAAGTGGCAAAATGTTCTAAAATTAGGTGACCCAAGAGGCTCATGTAATCATCAAAAATTAAATGATAATGTTGTTTTAGTGTAATTTTTGTGATTTTTTCAGAAACTACGAAGAACTCGTCCAGATATGGTGCTCAAAGTGAAAGCCGAGATAGAAAGGTTACGGGATGCTAGTTTTTTGGAGGTGGTTAAATATCTACAATGAGTATCTAATATAGTAATAGTTCCTAAGAAATTAAAGGGATAAAATTAGAGTATGTGTAGGATATAGGGATTTAAATAAAACAAGCCTCAAAGACGACTTCTCTTTGCCATACATCGATAATGTAGCATGAAACTCAATGTACTCCTTCATGGATGGTTTATTTGGGTACAACCAGATCAAAATGGCCAACGAAGTTAAAGACAAGACAACCTTCGTTAATCTGTAGGGCCACTTATCAAAGGGAAATGATAACTCTATTTTACAATATGATCCATAAAAAAAATTAAAGTGCATGTGGACGATATGATTGCTAAATCCAAAGAGGAAAAAGATCATTGTCAGAATATGAGAAAACTGTTTGAAAGGTTGGGAAAGTATTAGTTGAAGCTGAACCCTGTAAAATGCTCATTCGGGGTAAAATCCAGAAAGCTAATAGGATTTGTGTTAAATAACCAAGGTATTGAAGTCGACCCTGATAAAGTTAAAGCAATCAGCTCATGCCATCTCTTAAAATAGAAAAAGAAGTAAGAGGGTTCTTGGGTCATTTTAATTATATTGCTCGATTTATATCTCAAATGACAACAAGTTGTGAGTCAATCTTCAGACTCCTTTGAAAGAAAAATCCTAATGTATGGAATGAGGAATGCTAAGAAATTTTCAATAAAATCAAACAGTATTTGCAATATTCATTTTTTATGGTGCCTCCCATGCCTGGTAGATTATTGATTATATATCTGACAAAAAAACAAAAAAAAAAAAAACAATGGGATATGTACTTAGGCAACATGATGAGTCTGATAAAAAAGAGAAAGCAATATATCATTTGAGAAAGAAGTTCACAGATTACGAGTCCATATATATAATGGTAGAGAAGCTTTGATGTGCTCTTGTATGGGCTGCAAAACAACTTCGACAGTACATGTTGTATTACACTACATGGCTGATTTCAAAATTCAATCCTCTAAAATATATCTTTGAAAAGTCTTATTTATCAAGAAAAATAGCAAGATGACATGTGTTGTTGGCTAAGTATAATATAGTGTACATAATAAGAGAAGTCGCGAAAAGAAGTGTTATCATTGATGATTTGGTAGACAATGCAATTAAAGTTTATGAGCTTTTGAATTTTTCTTTCCTACATGAAGATGTACTGGTAGTAGAAAAATAAGAACTAGATTGGTGGATAATGTGTTTTGACGGAGCAGTAAATGTATATGGCAATATGGTAGGGTAAGAGCAATGATAATTTATCCTAACAGAAAACAATATCCTATTTCGATCAAATTGCATTTTGAATGTAACAAAAATATGGCTAGTATGAAACTTACATCCTCGGATAGAAGTTGTATTAAAATTAAAGATAAAGAAACTTGATGTCTATGGAGACTCAATGCTGATAATCTTCCAAGTGAAAGGAGAATGATAGAAAAAAGATGAGAAATCGAGCCTATATCAAGAATAATTGTTCAAACTAGCAAGAGATTTTGACAAGATAACATCCACTCATATGGGAAGAGACAAAAACTAATTTATTGATGCTTTAGCCATTTTAGCTTTCACGGCCAAAATTGATTATGGGAATAGAGTGCAACCCATAAGTATTGAAGTCATAATTTTTTGGCTCACTACTGCTTAGTTGAGGAAGAAATGGATGGGATTTTATGGTATAATGATATCAAACAATTTATCCAACATCAGAACTATCCCCTCGGGGCATCCAATACAGATATGAAAACCTTGTGAAGGTTAGCCATGAAATATTACCTTGATGTAGAAGCACTATACAAGAGGTCATCTGATGGAACATTGTTGAGATGTTTAGATGAGATAGAAGCAAAAAAAAAAAAAAAAAACACTTCAGGAAGTTCATAAAGGGATTTGTGCAACTCATGTTAGTGGACATATGATGGCTAGGCAAATATAGAGGTCGGGGTATTTTTGGATGACCATGGAAAATGATTGCATATAATTTGTCAGAAAATGCCATAAATATTAGGTGTACAATGATAAGATAAATATGCCTCCTACTCTTCTATTCAATGTAACATTTTCATGGCCATTTGTAATATGAGGAATCGATGTAATTGGGCATGTCAAACCAAAATCTAGCAATGAAATTGGTTTATCCTAGTGGTCATTGACTAATTCACAAAATGGGTAGAAGCTAGTTCAAATGCTCATGTTACCTAAAAGGTAGTGAAGAGATTTATTGAATGAGATTTAATTTGTTGATATGGAGCACTTGAAAAGATAGTGACTGATAATGCCCAAAACTTCAATGAAAGAATGATAGTAGAGCTTTACATAAAACAAAAAATCAAGCACTCAAATTCATCTCCATACAAGCCAAAGATGAATGGTGTTGTACCTGTCAACAAGAATATCAAGAAGATTATACAGAAGATGGTAGTCATGTACAAGTACTAATGCATATCATACCACAATAAGGATATCTACAGGAGCTACACCTCATTCCTTGGTTTACAGGATGAAAACAGTTATGCCATTAGAAGAAGAAATCTCCTCTCTAAGGGTACTAATGGAATCAGAACTTAAGAAAGTTGATTGAGTTAATATGAGATACAAGACGTTAAATCTGAAAAATGAAAAGAGGTTAGTTGCAATCTGTCATTACTAGTCGTATCAACAAAGAATGACTAAAGCATATGATAAGAAAGTTAGACCTATTGGGATAACCCAGCATGTTGTAACCTCTCACAATTCATGCTACAGTAGTGGAGAGACGTTAAAGGATGATTAGTGTATCAATGGCAACAACCTAGCATACTATGGTAGTTCAACCAACTAAGGAAAGAGATGTTGAAGAATGATTGGTGTATCAATGGCAACAACCCAACATGCTATAGTAGTTCAACCAACTAAGGAAATTTCAACGAATTGATTGAGCAAATCTTGGATTCAAAACAAGGATATAGCATATCCTAGTAGGGCATATCTTGGAATATTAATACAGCTTTAATGTAATTACCATTCTTGAAAACCTTGGACTCATCCTGGCAGAGCATATCATGGAGATTTAATATCTTTACCTCTTCTTATTTGTGTTTAAATAGAGGACGTGACCCTCAATATTTTGTATTGTGAAAAACAAAAGTAAATAATAATTACTTCTTTAGCTGTGTTCACGTTTAGAGGAGCCTGACTTGCTCATCCCATTCTTCCTCCCGTTCTTCTTTTTTTCTTCTTGGTATCAGAGCAACTGTGAACACAACTTAATCCAGTATCTCAAAAACAAGCCTCCAAATAACTATGACTTCACTCTCACTCAATGTTGGAAATTTTATCACCCTTAAACACAGTCCCACAAAGTATCCATTATGGCGTGAACAAGCCTGAGCTCTTGTAGAAAGCCAAGAATTGCTTGGTCACCTTACTAATGAGGATCCTGCCCTACCCAAATATAGCATACCAGATGCTGATGACACCCTAAATACAGAAACCTCTGCAACAAGATTAACCAAAGCATACATTGTATGGTGAAAAACAGATCGTCTCCTTCGAGGTTGGATAATTGGAACACTCTCTGAAGAAACACTTGATCTCGTTGTGGGCTTAGAAACAACACATATTGTATGGGAAGCATTGAAAAATGCCTACACAGAAGACTCTCAAGAACGAGAGTTCACACTTAGACAACAAGTCACATATCTACAGAAATAAAATGACAAAACAATTGGAGAACACATTCGAACATTCAAAGGCCTATGTGACAGCCTTGTAGCAATTGGGAAACCGGTTCTAGACAAAGAAAATGTATTTTATCTTCTCACAAGTCTTAGTCCATAATATGAAACTTTTACTACTACCATGCTCAAACCACCAAGACCACCATACACTGAGCTTGTCTCATAACTTTAAAGTCTTGATTAAAGACGCAACTGGTT
>Ga0325401_1004995_pt1 | contig 12606 bp, 6 predicted proteins | sample PopdelMetagenome_FD_205666 | JGI IMG/M metagenome (GOLD analysis project Ga0325401, IMG submission 205666) | Populus deltoides microbial communities from Bellville, Georgia, United States - Xylem-PdKOR-R2 | ecosystem: Host-associated > Plants > Phyllosphere > Stem > Wood/Secondary xylem | place...
AAGTTAGCTCTAAACTTGGGAAAAGAATAATCCAAAATTAAGGTGCAAGGTAATTCTCCAAGAAGATTTTTTGAACGTCAAATGACCAGAAATTACCAGGCGGCAGCTTCAGGAAAAAGAAAATGCATAAGAGTAAAGTCCTTGTTCTTTATCATGGATGGATTTTGCCTTTATGGACTGGGCTGCGAGTTTATGAGACCCATTAGGAGACCTAAAAAGGCCGAAGCTTAGTTTTATACGTTTGAGAGCCCAAAAAGATCCTCCTGGGATTATAGCACATGTGACTGTAAATGGCCCATTACAAAACGGTTTGGGCTTGTAGTGAAAGCGACTCGATTTCTTGCTTGAAGTTGATGATCCTGGCCTCTGTAGGTGAGCTGAATTTTGTGGAAAAAAAGTATCCACCTTCATTAAAAATTAAGAATTTCGTACTGTACCAAGAAATAATATTAAAATCAGGGAAGGGGAAAGGCAAAGAATTCAATGTGAAAGGGCCGACATTTATTTTCATTAATTCAAAGAGCACCTAAGTAGCTGGAATGATAAAATAATATAATCTGCTACACATGATAATTCTGTTCATCATTCTCTTTAATCTCTTTATATAATGGGCAGCAGCAGCAACAGCAACAGCAGCAGAAGCAGCAAAAAAAGCTTATATTAATTTTAGAGAATTTGGATAACGTAAGCAGATCAACATTAAGATTGACATAATTATGAAGCCATGACATTTTAAGATTATACAAATCCCTCAATAATGCTGCTTATAATAAATTAAGCTCATGTATTACCTGTTGACAGCTTAGGAGAGAAATGCTCTTTTAACACCTCTTACGTTTTCTGTTCTCTCCTTTTGCCACATAAAGTCCTGTCCTGTTTTATTACATCAAGTGATATGTTGGAGTCAGTAATATCCAAGGATTCATGGCTTCTTTTCTCTCTCTTTTTTTTTTAATAATCTGATCCGATTTGAATCGTAGTGGTTAAGGAGAAAGAGCTTAATTATCTTGTTGGATTCCTAGCATAAATGTCAAATACATGCTAATCATCTTACATACGTTGTCTTTGTTGAAATAAGTTCAAGACATGGACAATATTTCAAGAAGAATTTAATATTTAAATAAGTCCTTGCTCTCAAACCACAACATTATATTTGAAAAACTAATTTCGAGCTTGTTCGAAGATATCTTGATCAAAAATAAAACTTGGGTTTCTTAATAATCTCAGTCTCTCATAAATTACCTTGCTGTAAGCCATCATTAGTTATGTGAAGTAGAATTGAATCTACGAACGTTTTGGACACTCTATTTGGACTCACTCAAGCCTTTTTCTCCTCGACAGAGAGATGATTTATTTCTAGGACACCCTCTTTAAAATACACTGTAATTGTCCCCCACGACATTCTCTAGGACCCACCGGACCTGAAACTTCCGTAAGCAACAGTCCACAAGCTAGCTTCTAACCATGTGGCATGTGTTAAAAGGGTTTGGAATTTTAGAGGTGAAGATTCTTTAAAGACCATTTATGACTCGGACCTCTCTGGAATTTTTCATGCTCGTTCATCCATTCCTGCTTCTTGGGTTCCCTGCCTAGGTTTGACCCCCTACAGTAAATTTCATTCCCAGTTTATATTTTGTGGCCCATGTTACCATGCAATATCATAATTATAGAACTGCCCGTTATAACTATGTGCTTTTGCTTTTCTATATTATTAACCCCAGGTTAACCGAGAGATTGATTCCCCCCAAGAAACAATTACAAACAAATCAAATCAAATTAACTACGTAATGATATCAGCTTTCAACATAATCAATTACTGTTTTAGAAAAAGAATATGCTAATGGAATAAAACAAAAGAGAGAAAGAAAACGGTCGTTGTTAAATACTTCAAATTAAATTCATAACCATGAATGTTTTGGTACTTCATTTGACCTTTGAAATTCTGTGAGGAAATATATATTACTTAGGAGAAATCAATTTCTACAGATAATGATATATATTTGTCGAAGCAAGTATTAGCTTATATACGTACAAAATTACACATAGTTTTTTACTTTTATCCTTGAAATTAATGTCGTTCGGGAAATAAACTTCTTCACCACACGATATTACAACATTATTTCATTTTCAATCTTTAGAAAAAAAGTGATAAAGATTCACAAACAAACCAATTTAAATGTTTAAAGCACACCTTTACTTAATTAAAAATAATATTAATTTATGAAAATGATAACAATACAGCTTATCACTAAAACTATATATAAAATAATAAAGGAAAAACATAGAAATATTGGTAGTATTAAAACGTTTTGGGTGGGTTTGTTTTTATAGTTCAACTTGTTTTTTAATTTTTTTAATTAAAAAAACATTAAATTAATTTATTTTTACCACTGCAACACGTTATTAAACACCACGTTTGGAATTCCTCGAAATTTGAGATTCAAGAACCCTTGATTTCTCCTCTGGTCCAGGATCCGTTACTTGGAAGTGAGATTTACAGTTGCATAATATCTTTTTCAAATAAACATCATCTTGTCACTTGGGTGACCTAACCGTGACTGCGATTCCATCTTAATTTCAAGAACCACATCATGTGCTCTATACCATGTTCCACTTGACCTGACAATATCAATGTGTTAAATAGTTATCACCCTCCATGACATTACATATAAGTACAGGATGGTACCTGATGGCCACTTGATCAGTGGCCGGAAAGGAATATATGATCCTTCGATGAATCCATTCACATCCTTCTCTCTTGGAGATCCCAATCCATTGATGACTTCCATAAAGGATTTTTGAAAGAAGCAAACTGACCCCATAAGTTTATTTGTAGCCAGAGCACTAAAATGATGCTAGAATGTCCAGCTTACCCTCATTTGATCAGGTACGTAGTCCTTAATTTACACACTACTGTTTAGTCTACGATGGATGGATGGCAGTTTCATACTTTCAGCAGAGGAAGAACAGTAGTGTCCTCTAATTTGTTCATGTGGGTGCCCTTATACAGCAAGGAGAGCCAAAATATAACCACAATGGAGAGCGATATCTTTGTCTGCACATTGTTTAGGGTGCGCCACGGTCAGCCTTTGATGGCTACAGGTTGGGAGGTTGGATTTGATGCTTTGGTCCCCTAAACCCTACTGATACAGACTTTGCTTTAACGTGCTCGCTGGGTTTCTTTAATGTTTGCCAAATTGGCATTTCTTGTCCGGTGGTAGTGGGGTAGTGAGTGACTGAGTGTGGGTGGGTAGGACCTACCTCTCTACCTCTGGAATTGACGGGCACTACCTCTGTCCTAGTTCCATCTACGCGATCACCAAAATCTTCCACTATTATGTTTTTTCTTTTTTTAATTTACAAGATTTTATCATATCTATATTTGAATCAAGACTTTGAAAACAAAAACAAGTCATACATAAATGTTTTGGTCTCTTATGTGAGGCTAGTGATGAGTTAATTATAACTTAGTATATGTTATTCATCAAAACTAACTAATTAATTAAATAATTTATTTTGATATACTACAAATACTAATTTATAATTTTTTTTATTAACGTGAATGTCCAAACTAACTTGTGCATATCTTGATTAATCTCATGAGTTTTAAAATTAATAATCATATAAATTTTTAATTTATAAAATTCAAACCGATAACTACAAACAAATAAACTTAAAAGAGCTACATTCCTCAGTATTAATACTAAACTATAATTAATTCTAGAAGTTCTAGCTAACATAAACGCTAAACCAATGATCTTCGTTAAAGAAACATTTTCCTTGGTACATGAGTCAATCCGAGACTATCTATCTCCAGTCTTCAGATCCTTAGCTAAGAAGCACTGAGCACCCATGAGTAACTTTCATTGTAAACTAATATATAATATTCTGTTTGTTTTTTATTTCAAAAATATATTTTTTTAAAATATATATTTTTTATTTTTTTGTTTTAATTTATTTTTTTATATTATCAAATCATTTTGATATGGTTATATTAAAAATAAATTTTAAAAAATAAAAAAAATAATTTCAATACATTTCTAAATAAAAAATACTTTTAAAAAATCTCCTCTCATGAATATTAAATAAATAAGCTATAAATCCTCTCTTTCAGATACATTATTAAATTAGACAAATAAACATTTTAAGATATCGGTGCCTTGTTTTGGATAGCAATCGAGTGGATTAAATTGAACAAGGAACATCATGCCCGTCCCAAAAATGATGATTTGGGGATTTGTATTCATACAAAAGAAGTTTCATTTAACCCTCCTAAGTTGTCTGCATTGATACTTGTTTTGCCTGTTGTTTTCCATCCTATTAAGACTTGACAAGTGCTTTGTCAAGAACCTGACATATTTGTCTATATATGGAAATTAATTACATGACCCAAGAGCTCTAAGGGCAAGGCTAAGCCTATCGGCAAGTTCTCAGGTCACGGGCCCTCTGCGCTCGAGGGTAGAGGTAGCTGTGGCTGGCGGCTGCCGTGACTTCCCAAAATTTATACATATCTTTGAGATTTAACAGTTCCTTTAAAAACATATGTAAAAGATTGACGTTGTTGTACAGAATAGTCCTTCAAAATGAAAAGAAATTACTCCTTGGTCCTTAATAAGTAACTTGTAAATCCTTAATATTAATTCATTGCCCTCGGAATAAATGGAAAAAAAAGAAAGAAATTTTCTAACTCCACAACTAGAGAGCTGGAGTCGTCCCATCCAAATGATCTGCTTGCATTAATGTCATACGTAGCTGATAATAATGGAGAATAATTTCTTCAAATTGCTGGACAGTGAATCACCACTGAATTATTCTTAATTTGTCTACATCGAAATGCATGAAAATGTAAGGTTCGCTACAATGGTGGTACCTATGATAGAGTAAATAGGCAAAACATGGTCCTGTAACCTATTATTGGATGCTCATATGCCGTCGGCATAGAACTTTGCACAAACAAGAAATAGTTTGTATATCAATCCAAAAATTTAGGCGTCAATTACGAAATATCGAGAGATCTTTGGCTTTCTTTAAGATGCCCTTTTTACTTGTTTTTGGTTGAAGGAGAAATGAACTCTCTTTGAGAAAGTTAAAAGGGCCAAATAACTCTATTAGTAATTGAAGAGAGAAGACTTTTATCAGTCTAAAGTTTTAGGTCCAAATACTTTTATTCGTCAAAGTATTTTAAATCTATCATTTAATATAAATATGTTGAAGATCTCAATAAATTGGTGAAGCACTATATTTTATGAGCACATCATCAATCTATGTATCCCCTAATTGTTCTTTTTTTTTTTTTAAGAAAAGGGAAAGATCATTCTATTAAAAAACATGAGAGGCGAAGAGCATATTACACTATATTTTATAAGCATATGACCAAGGAATTACAAGTGGGATATTTTTTTTTATTTGTTCATTTATCCAAGTGCAATGGTGATGAGCAATTCATCGTCTAAAGATTAATTAGTTGTGAATCATTTTGCTAATTCAGTACTACGTTAAGATGATGAATTGTCCACGAAGGTAATGGAAAAAGAGCAGCGAGTTTTTGGCTTTACAGTGTGAACAGTATCGCTGTATGATTATGATAGTGGATTTATCGTGGGACCTAAACATGGCCATGTGTGGCACAAGTCTCACAAGTTTGTTCGCTTGGAAGACTTGCTTGCCCTAAATAATGTGACATGACCACTTTAAGTCAAAGGCGCAGCCTGTAGAAGCACTCCTTGCTGCTAATTTTCTAATTAAAAACCTTATGTTTTTCTAATCCACATAGTGATTGTCATTTGTCAATTTAAGAGCATCATATCATTGCTTTGCAACCACTCCTTAAACATTATATTATGTCTTAGCCCTTGACTAGCTATGTTAAAGGAATCAGTTGAATGCTACACTTCCATTTTACAAATGAAAAATCTTCTCTTCTTAATTAGACCCTTGGCCTAGCTAGTACTGATCATAAATCTCGGTCTCCTCCCCATAAATCTTTTGACCTCTGTCCTTGTTTAAGATCGAAGTGATCACCGGCTAAAAATCCAATGATTTGATAACTATTTTATTTGTTAAGTGATTTACATTTGCTTTTGATGAATTAATTAATAAGTACTATTTTCTTATGAAATTAAGGATGTGTATTTCATGTATATATCCGGATTCCGGACAGTGCGAATGAGATGAGTTTAGCTGGATTTTTAACATTCAGGACTCACCTAACTTCAAGTAAAGTTCAAACCCAGCTTGTGTTCACATAAAATTAGTAAATATAAATAGAAATATTAATAGAATTTTTTATTGGTATATTACGATGACCTTTACCGATAGAATTTTTCATCCCTATATCTATTAGTAACACCAAAAGAAAGATTCCCTTAATATATATCAAGGGAATTGCAGTGGAAAAATAATAATAAAAAAAGCCAAATAATACGATGATGTGTAACTTTTACAGATAATATTACCGACATGATTAACCTAACGGTAAAGTACATCTGTAAATATACCAATGGAAAACTTTATTAGTATATACCGAGGGAATTACTAAGGGTATTGCAGTGGGATTCAAAAAAGTTTAATCGTATAGTAACATGATATTTTTAACGACAAAATGACCAATGAAGTTAGTGACGGAATAATTCCATTGGTAATGTTATCAGTGATATTTAATTTATGACCTTCCTCTCACACTTCTTCATTTCTCCTTCTTTCTTATGCATTTTGTTTTGCAACAAACAACCACCCCCCTTCAATCTCAACACAATTCAACCTCCCGCAACAAATCAAACAACCACAGTTTCAAATTTTATTGAGGATTCTCCATTCTAAGTAAGTAAATCTATCTTTTTTTTTTTATTTGAACTCAATTTTAAAATGTTGATTTTTTTGTGTATTTTTTGTAGTATATATATTTTATTTGGGTGTTTACTTGTTTATAGTTTTTTCTCATACAAATTTCTTGTATGGATTTATGATTTGTACATGTTACAGTTTGTTTTAGATTTTGTAAAATTATATTTGTTTATAAATTGATGAAACTTATGTTGAATTTTTGACTCAGGTGTTTTGTGATGAAATAAATAATGGCTTATTTAATGGGTATGTTTTATATTTTTTCAATTTTATTACCGAGTTGAAATTTTGGTAAATGTATAGAAATTTAAATTTATATAGATAATTGATAATAAATTAAGAGTACATTTAAAATAGATTAAATAAGTTTGAGCTAAATCAATATTTTTACAAATTATTTAGTTAATTAATACATGTTGTCATCATTATTTTATATAGGTTTGATAAAAATAATGGATAATTATTCATGGATGTATAGAGATTCACCCAAAGGGTTACAAATGATGAATGATTATAATAGGGTTCAGAGTTTTATTAATTATGCACTATCCAATCTGAGAAATATTAATGAAAGGGGTATTAGATGCCCATGCAAGAGGTATAAAAATAAAAAATTTCTCGATCCAGATGCTATAATTATGCATCTTCTACAAAAAGGGTTCATGAAGAAATATTTGTGTTGGTATGCATATGGAAAACCATATGTTCCTCACGATACAATGGTAGAAATGATGGTTAGGTCAATATCTAGTTCTAGCAACGTGCATGAAGTTATAGATGACAATAATAATCCTTATAAGAATATGGTTATTGATGCGATAAAAATGAATTAGGGTCATAACAATCAATGTCCAATAGTAGATGGAGAACTTAATGTAGGCGCGACCTGATTTTTTTATATTTTAAAAGATTCTGACAAATTATTATGGGATGGTTGCAAAAATCACCGTAAATTATCGGCGCTTACAAGTGTTCACTATAAAGTCAAATCATGGGTTGTGTAAGACTGGTTATGGCGTAATTGTTGAATGTGTGAGAAGCATTTTACCTAAAGGGAATATATTAAAAAAGAACTTATATGCTGCTAAGTCCATGATGAAACCTTTTAGTATAGAATACCAGAAAATTGACATGTATTCAAATTTCTACATGTTGTACTTTCTTAAAAATATAGAATTAACTAAGTGCTGAACATATGAGCATTCTTGTTATAAACCCATGACTAACAGGAAAAGACTCTTTTCACACACATAAAACTTAGATACTTCCCAAACACACCTAGATTGCAGAGGTTATTTATGTCACTAAAGATTGTTGAGCACATGACATGACACCAATCATGTGATGCAGTAGATGGAGCGATGGCGCGGCCCTTTAATTATGAAGCCTGGAAACACTTTATCATTGTGCATCCTTAGTTTTAAGTGGAGATAAGAAATGTGCATCTTGGGTTATGAATAGACGGATTCAATCTATTCTGGGCATTTGGTACTCCTTATTCTTACTAATCGGTGATACTCACGGTTTATAACTTGCCTTCGAGAATGTGTATGAGGCTGGTGTTCATGTTTCTATCTACGATCATACCCGATCCTAATATTCCAAGTTAGAATATAGATGTTTGTCTTTGACCGTTGATTGATAAATTGAAGCAGTTGTGGTCATTCGGGGCTTTGACTTATGATGTATCGAGGAAAAATATTTTTGTTAGCAAAGTTGAAAGGGATATTGCATTGCCGCTTTTTTCGGGTGAAGAATTGTATAACATGGTGTTAGAGTATGATGACATTATGTTTGGTTTTTAATCTAGCAAGTAAAAAAATTTTGGTTTTGATTTGACCCATAATTGGGTAAAACAAAGTATTTTCTAAGAGCTTTCTTATTGGAAGACCAATCTCCTCCGTCATAACCTTGATGTCATGCACATAAAAAGAACGTGTTTGGGAACATTTTCAAAATGATTATGGATATAAAGGGGAAAACAAAGGATAACATCAAAGCTTGAATGAATATAACCTTGTTTTATCACTGAAAAAAATATATAGTTGGTTTATGTTAGGTCATGGATCGCAAAGCCTAAAGCCAGTTTCATCTTAGATAAGAATGCATAATTACTTGTCTACCAATGACTTAAAAGTTTGTGTTTTCTTGATGGACATGTCTGAAAAATATCAAGGTTGATGAATTAAGAGGATTGCATATTGTATGGAATAAAGAGCCATGACTACCACGTGTTTATGCAAAAACTCAATCCATTAGTTTACCAGGATTTATTCCCAAAGTGAATATGAGATGTACTCAAGGAGATCAATCACTTTTTTAGAGATATATGCTCCAACAAGTTATAGACACAACACATGGAGAGGCTTGAAACAAATATCGTTTAGACAATATGCAAATTTGAGATGATATTCCCTCTATCATTTTTCAACTCGATGGAGAATCTACCTATACATTTACCATTTGAAGTAAAAGTTGAAGGCACAATCCAATATAGATGGATGTATCCATTCGAGAGGTTAGGGATTATACATGCATCGTAATTAAAATTTTATTATCTTTCTTTATATATTTCAAAACATTCATTTAATTCCATACATATACCTGTTCAACCTTAAGAGAAAAGTAAAAAACAAGGTGTGTGTTGAGGCTTCGACATGCGAGACCTATATTATTGAAGAGATATCAACATTTATCTTGTACTATTTCGAGCCTCAATTTAGAGTAAGAATCAACCATGTTCCAAGACATGACGATGGTGGGAAAATATCTTTGTGTAAGAACTTATCAATATTCTCTCATCCTAGATTACCCATACCAAAAAATGATGTGAGGAAAATATATTTGTCAGAAATAGAATTCATACAAACACATAATTATGTGCTATTTAACTATGATGAATTAAGATTTTTTATTCAGTAAGTATACTACTTAACATGTCATTATTTTTAAACAATTTATCTCTCATAATATTATAAACTAATACATTGTTAAATTCCTTATAGGCAATATTGTCAATATTTAGTGTCTCGACACTCATAGCTAATTAAATCTTAAATCTTTCGATTACAAGAAGAACAATTTTCCATATGGTTTAGAACACATGTAAGTAATGTTTAATTATTCTTATCTCTCGGGATACTTAATTTCATTACACATTTCTCATTAACTATTCATGGTTGTACTTTATGTACCAAGTTTATCAATTAGGAGGGAATGCTAGTGTTACTTTGTCTTTACTAAGTCTAAGTCCTGAAAGAAAAGTGAAGTGCTATAACATGTATTTCGTCAATGGACATGTGTTTCATACTGAAGAATATAGGTAGAGTAGTACTAGAACAAGTATTTCGTCAATGGACATATAATAATGAAGTTTGTGTTAAGTGATCGAGTTTTAATGAGTTTGAAGTTGACTATTATGAGAAGTTGGAAAAAGGTCATTGAATTGCAATATTATAGCGAGCATAATACATAATTTTTATTTAAATGCTATTGGTAGAACACCACTGATAGAGGAATCAGAGTATATCTTCATCATGGTTTGGTCGAAAATAATTCAAAAGTTAGACTCCGCAACATCAACAATGTCTTTTTTTTTTGCCAAGCAATCAATGCCAGTAATTTTATTACACATACATTCTTTCCTTTAGAATGATCATTCAAGAGTTGATTGGTTATTCGTAGTGAAAACCAAACTCAGGGGTATTGTTGAGGTTGTTCCGGATGACAACAATGAATTAACTGTGGGAGATGATATTTTTCAACTTGGTGAGCTAGTTGATCCATATCGAGTTGCTCCATCTAATGACTTGGAAAAAAACTCAAAATTTTGCATCGCCGAGAATATTTTTGTTGATATTGATGTTGATGCTGATGAGTTGAATGTTGTTTTGAGCTTTAACGCACATACAAAAGTCGATGAAGATAATAATGATAAAATCAATGTAGAAGATTGCGATAGAGATAAAGATGAGTCAATTGACGAAGAAGAAGACAATTCTGATTAATTTATACAACACGAATGTGTAATTTCATAAACAAGAAAGTAATATTTATGAACGAAATCCAGTTCAATGTAATGACAATGATGTTAATTTATTATTGAATGACAAGGAAATATTTATTTTATTATTGTGGTGTGAACTAGTGTTATTGTGTTGTGTGTGTAACAATGAATTTAAGTATTTGCAAGATGGATAGATAGGGAATACATATACAAGTTGACATCAGACACTGTTTTACACCGATGAAAATATCGACGGAATGTATCTGTCGGTATACTCCAGAGACTATGAGAACTGTTCCTCTTCTTACTAACACTGTTCACGGTGTTCATTACATACAATTATACTTATAATGTGTTTGTCAGTATATTCCAGAGACTATGAGAACTGTTCCCCTTCTCTCATTTTCCGTGACAATGTTCACAGTGTTCATTACACACGGGTATATCGACGGAATATGTTCGTTGGAATATTCTAGTGACTATGTAAACTATTCACTTATCAATGAGCTGATAATATTTAGAGGGGTTTTCTGTTGATTTTTTACGGGTTTACCGACATGTTTGCAGTTCCATTACCACGCATACTAACAGTTTCATTCCATTGGTTTTGCATTCGAAGCGGATGATAGGATTTTTTTTATTACATCCAATTTTTAGTAGTTGTTTTTTATAAATATATTTAACTGATAATATTTTTTTTCTTGCAATTTACAGTTCTTGGACGTGAGCGAAGCTCAATGGGTAACCGGGTGCTGCATTTTATGGATAGCCGAGCTAAGCACTTTGTGGTATGCTGGTTTTCAACTATTTTTTTTGTTAAGTTATTATTTCCTTAAATTTGATGAATTTATTTTTTCTTTTCAAGATACATATAACAGTCAGTTGAAGGAGAGATACGAGGATGATTCTTTGACCCATCCAGATCTCAATCTTAATTTATGGTTGGAAGTAAGATCCTTCAGTGGATCCGATAGAAATCGGGTGTACGGACTCTCTAACATTACGGCTAAGAACTTGTGGATGACCTATAGTGTTTTGACTGTTGGATGCTCGTAATCAATTCCGAGCACTCAAACTCTAGAGTTCACGACAATGTTAAACCAATGAGTACAGGCTCAGTCGACCCATCTTAATGATAAATGTGAACGAATCACTGCTAATTATGAAGAACTCTGCCAATTGGTAATGGAGATGAGACCACATATGAGTGATTCATGTACACCCCCTAATTGTCCCCACGGTTCCAGCGACGATTAACCTGCTCCTTGTCGTCGTCATCCTTCTTCTCTTTCAGCGCCGTCTCTATTTTAGATTTATTGTATTTGAACGTACAAATATTTAAATTTGTTATAAATATTTGATTTTTATATATATTATTTTATTTGATTTTAATTATTTTTCTACTTTTGTTCAATATATATATTTTTAAATTATTACTGAAGGGGTTAACGATGAAACAACTCCGTCGATATATTTCAGAGAGAGTTGGAAAAGAATTACTGCAATTACCGACAAAATTACAGATAATATTTTGTTAGTAATATGTTATATTTGTCGATGGACAAATAAAAACACTGATGACATTACATAAAGTTTTCTTGTCGATGATATGTTAAATTTACCAATGGAGATACCAACGAAATAAAACGGGCAAATTTTTTTGACGTGATTTATCTGTCTGTAAATCTATCGGTATATTTATTATCAATGGACTCACCAACAAACAATAAATTACCGAAAAGAGTTTTTTTAACGGA
>Ga0325401_1004998_pt1 | contig 12605 bp, 5 predicted proteins | sample PopdelMetagenome_FD_205666 | JGI IMG/M metagenome (GOLD analysis project Ga0325401, IMG submission 205666) | Populus deltoides microbial communities from Bellville, Georgia, United States - Xylem-PdKOR-R2 | ecosystem: Host-associated > Plants > Phyllosphere > Stem > Wood/Secondary xylem | place...
TTTTTTAGTTTTTAAAAATCAATAAATATAGAAACTTTGGAGAGAGAAATGTGCCAGTCTTCTTCGGCATGGTTTAGAGGAAAAACATCATGTGAATCATTAGTTATCTATTAAAAATAACCATTATTTTCAGAAAAATTAATTAATCACAAGACTTTTGACGAATTCATGTAATTATCCGAAATGATAATTTTTTTTTTTAATACTATATATAAATCATGTAATAAGAGTTCATCTGCGAGTGGTCTCACTACTAATAGCGACCAGAACTTAACAGAGGAGGTTCCAAACCAAATAGTATTAAAATAAAATAAAATAAAATAAAATAAATGCAGGAGGTCCCAATTAAAATACGGCCATTCAAAGGTTTCGTCCATGAATATACAGAGGGATTTTGTTGTCGTGCTCTTTTTTTTTTTTGTTTGGATTCTTCAATAGTATCGAGGAGGCTATTATTTAAAAACAAAGTAATATATACTCTGATTTAAAAAAATAAAAAAAATAGAAAAATATGAACTGAAACTTTCCATTTAAACACATTATTTCTCCATTTGGAAAATTGGAAGACTAGTTTTCTAGTTTTTAAAATTAGTGTTATAAACTTGTTTATTTTTTATATAAAATATTTTTTTTTGAATTAGCAAGTATATATTTTTCATGATAAATTTTAATTTTAATAAAACAAAAATAATATTTTGTAATTATATTATCACAAATACAAAATACTAAGATGACAATTATAAATTACAGATTAAATTTTTTAATAGAAATATATAATATTAATGTATTTATTTTTTTTTCAAATAAAAAATTCTTTTTCATCCTAAATAAATGAATAATGTTTTGAATTTCTTATTGAAATAAAAATTAGAAAAATGAAAAAGAAAAATAGAAATGTAAAATCGATTATCTTTATTAAAAATAGCCCATGGGATTTGTTATGGGCCAAGTATTGGGGGGCTAGCAGGGCCGAAAGTAGGGTAGTAGTTTTTGATTGTGGGCTTTTCAGGATAGCCCCTTTCTTTCTCGACTTGTTAAAAGCTAGAAGAAAATTGAAGTCCGTAGACGAAGGAAGAGTCACGTGCAGAGAGGAGGGCAGCAAACCTTGGCCAATCAAAGGATCAAAGGTTGTTGTCGGTATATTATTTGTATTTAGGCACAAAGACTCTCTTTGTAGATTCGACTCTGACGGCTACGTTTTTCAATCACTCAACCAGATCAGATCAGATCTCACCACATCTCATCTCACGCTCTCCAATTTGCAGGTGAAAACCCTAACCCTAGCGTATCTAAAATACTAGGGCATGCGTGTTTCCTTTTTAATTTTCCATTATTCTGTTAAATGTTACTGCTCGATCTGTTCTTGGCGATTGGAAATTTGTGTTTTATTTTTTAATTAATTTAGAGTAGAATTTGTGGTGTTAAATGCCTTTTGTTTCTGCAGTTGAAAATGGCTGAAGAATCAAAACCGGGGTTGAGGAAGCCTGTATTCACCAAGGTTGAGCAGCTCCGCCCAGGCACTTTTGGCCACACTCTCACTGTGAAGGTTGTTAGTGTAAAGATGGTATTGCAGAAAGGGCGTGCTGATGGTCCTCAAGTACGCCAAATGAGAATTGCTGAATGTTTGGTTGGGGATGAGACTGGATTGATTATCTTTACTGCTAGAAATGATCAAGGTACTTTTCGTTTTTTTTTTTTTGAAGGTTCAGGCACTTTGATTGAATCAGCAAAATGGGGTTTAATCATTATAGTGTGTGGCTTGTTGGTTCCAAGTGGTTGTTCTTTGTTCTTGGATTCGAGGAGGTCAGACTTCCTTGTGATTAAATAGTTTTATCTTGAATTTGTTCAAATGCCCTCTTTCTTTGAGTGCTTGCAGGGTTCAATATTATTCTGGCAATGCAATTGCGTTTAGATTTCCCATCATTTCTCGATGGCTTTTTCTTTGTCAGAACTATTTATCTGATAAGATTACTTATGGAAAGATGTTTGGGTGACATTTTGGAGCAAATTGATAAATCTTCTTTGTACATGGCACCAAAAAAGAAAAACCTTTAACCATACCGATTGACATTGCAGTTGAGGTGCTTTTCAAAGCGTTTTTTGTGTGAAAAAAACATCAAATTGATGCCTTTTTAGGTGGTTTTTGATGATTTTGATAAGATGAAAAACAATTTGAAAAAACCACTAAATCGCATTACCAAACACACGTTAGTTCAGATTCTAGATGCTGCAACCATTTTCACTGTCACTCCCAACTAAATAACTGCAACCTTGTTTTGAGTTTGTGTTTTGACGATTTGTTTGAGGCTTTTCTTCAAAAAAAAAAATTTTTTCAAAAGAGCACAAGGCATGTGTGGTTTTGGTTTCTTCATCTGTCAAGTGAGGAATTGATGATTTGAATCTGGATTATGCAATCCTGCATCTTTATTTTTGGATTTTCCTAGTCCTGTTTGTTTTGTTTAACTCATGTTCTTATCTTTTCTTAGTGGACTTGATGAAAGAGGATTCTACTGTGATCCTTCGCAATGCGAAAATCGACATGTTTAAAGGATCAATGAGGCTTGCTGTGGACAAGTGGGGCCGTGTTGAAGTCACTGAACCTGCTGATTTCACTGTGAAGGAAGATAACAACCTGTCTCTGATTGAATACGAACTTGTCAACGTTGTTGAAGAATGACTTCTGCATGGTGTTTGCTACTCAACTGGATGGTGACCTGAGAATAAAAAACAACTCAAGAAAAAGCAATTACTGTTAGAGGACATTATGTCCAAATGCATGTGAAAGTTAGTTTATGAAAGAGGATATCTGCAAAAGCTAATACTGCCCCAGTTGCTTTTACATTTCCCGTAAATCCAACAGCAGCCTTTGATTGGACTTCCAAACAGATGGTGATGGCTATGAATCAGTGAGTTCACGCAGCTTCCTTTTAGAACTTGGTTTGGTTTGCTTACTGCCTATTTATTTTTGGACAGTTGTTGATCTTGCTCTATGTCATGACAGCTATAAAAATTACCGGAAGTTATGTTCTCTACTTGCTCTAATTTGCTTGGTTCTTGCATGCTTGGTCTTTGAAGTCCTGTTGTCAACTCCTATCTCTACTTTGTACAAATGTGAAAACCACAATTGGAGGCTGGACCAAGCCCTTCACTTCAGCTATAGTATATGTGAGACAGTGAGAGTGGGTTTCCTTACGTGATTGTTCGAACGAAGCATTTTCGGGGAGGAGACTGTATAGGTAAAGAGTTGATTTTCAATTACAAAACAAAGTTCTAATACGACTAAGCTCCCAGCAGCAGCTAGTTCTTCCAATTGAATTGTTAATTCCTTTAAAATGTTTTCTTATCAGGAAAAAAAAAATCACTCAGTTTTTAATTTTGTTTCAAACAATTAAAAAAAAAACAATTTTTTACATTCATTTTTGCATTTTTAAAAATTACTCTTGTAACCATTTTTCAACTTCAAATCAAACACTAACTGACAGTAAAATATGAGAAAATTTGATGTTTAAGTGGTTAAGGGAGAGTATTTCCATTTATTCTTAAGTGAAAAAAAAACCTGAAAGTATCATTTGGACGTGGTGGCCGTAAGTTTCAACGGAACCCGGCGATTCTCAGATGATGGTGGACAACGCAGTGTACACCCGAAAGCTCCGAACATGGGTCGTTTTCCTGGCCTAGGAGTGATAGGCTTGGTTGTTTCCAGGCTCATCTGTGCCTAGTGCCTAGGCTTGAAATTAGGCCCAAGTCTTGAAATTAAAAAATAAATTTTATAAATAATTTAACAAATAAACTTGAAAAGAAACTTTTCTATACTTTTTACTGTCTTGTTTATAGAGATTTCAATTTCTCAATGAAGATTAACAAAAAAAAGTAACGATGTCTAATGAAATCTTATGAATATTATATATAAATATATAGTTAATTAGTGAGTTATCTCATCTATTTGTTTTTGTAGCTAGGAGGGAGGAGAACTATAAATAACCTCCATGATTGTGTCATATTTTTATTTGATCGTTTCTTTACGGTTTGTTTAGAATTAAATTATATAAATAATTGAATTTAATTTCATATGTGGTTTGAATTTAATTAATACTATGTTATAATTTTTATATTTGGAATAAAATACTAAATCACATAACTAAATTTAATTATATTATTTAAAATATTTATGGAATTGAATTAAATTAATATTCTTAGCTATTTTACAACATTTCCTTTATAAGGTGAAAGAAAATGAAAATAAAAATGCATAAGTTACTAGGTTGACCAATTTTTTTTTTCCTTCCTAATTAGTGCTTTTATAAAATGAGAATAACACCTTGATTAGGCAACAACTTTAGGAACCTGTTGTGCCTCTGCAACTTCTGGAATATTGGGAAGCTCACCTGGAGTGTCAAAAAAACAAATTTCTTTTTAGCCTCTTCTTCAACCTCCTGTGATGAAAACAAATGTTCTGCTTCTGCTGTTTCTGCTCTTTCTTACAATTCAAGAGTTTTGATTATGAAACAGTCACGAGTTTGAATTTTATTATTTTTATTTATTTAATAAAAATTAAACATAAGATAATGTGAATTTGTGTAAATTTCAAGTTTAAAAAACTTTTATTTGAGGGGGGTGTTGGAGAATAATATAAATCATAACCTGAAATATTACCTAACAATTTAACCTATTGAGTTGAGATGATTTCTTGACAAAATATAATCACGCCACTTGAGCAAAGCGTGTATTAAAAAAAAATTGAAGACACTAGAACGCATGAATTCAGATGCAAAAGAGAGTTTTGAAAGGATGAAAATAAATAGAAGTAGCAAGGATTTTGAGAGAAAAGAAAGAAGTGTATTTTTGGAATAGTATATTTAATCTGGAATTACTGTAGTAAATCAGAGGATTTTCTTTTAATTTTTTTGTTTATTTTTTATGATTTGGAATTCAAATCAAAATCCTTAAAAAAATTTCAAATATAAAAATTGTTTTACCCATTAAAACTGATTAATCTTAATTAGTAGTTCGTACGTTTAATATTGATATTAAATAGCTACACAAGCAAACGAAATAAAGTTTAGCAAGAATAATAAGCAGGTATGTAATTCAATTATTTGTAAAAATCTTATTATTGTTGTACCAAAATAAATATTTTTATATAAATTATAAAAAAACTTTCTGAAATACCATGAAATCATATAGACCATCCAAAAGTTTGAAGATCTGAAAGAACACTCCTTTTATACCTCAATCTCTCTTAATTAATACCTAGAAAAAATATTTAAATTAATTAGAATTTTTAGAAATTAGATAGAGAATATTAAAAGTGAAACTAAAAAAAATTGACTAAAATAAAATAATAAAATTTATATCGTTCATGTACAAAAAAATGTTCCCATTTTTTTATATTTATTATTTTTTTTTAACTATCTTTGTAAAATACTTAAGCGCATTCAAGGTAAAAAAAAAGAGTTTCTGTAATATTTATTTTTTAAATATGAACAAGGTTCGTGTCAAATCTTCAAATTTTTATACAATAATTTTAGAATACTGAGTTAATTATTGTAATCATCCTATATTTTTCATACAATCTAAAAGATGTGCATGATTCTATCTAGCAAGACAATGTTACACCTTCCACCGTGCCTGTAAAACAAAATTTACTCCGAAGTGGGGGAAAAAAATTAGACTTGCGCATTAAATAACTAAGGAGAGCTTGGGGCAAAGAAGGCCGGAAGGAATTGACATCTGATTATCTCCATTCGTCAAGTTATTTAAGCATCAATCTTGACATGGAAGTTTGGGCGATTTTCTGAACTTGTGTGGATCTGAAAAACATGATATTATTGACAGAAAATGACGAGGTGGCCGAGTTCCAATAAAAATAAAAATTAAATTAAAATTAACATGGTGTAATAAGGTTAAAAACTCAGGTCGATCCATGAAGTGATCACTAGAAAAACCCATCAAAACTTGTTATTTTTTTCAAAATATGCTACCTTTTCTTTTTCATAAAATTAAAAAGAAATACAGATTAAGTTAGTGCATGGTTTAGCTGTGTGCTGTCCTAACATGATCCCAAATAAGTGGGAATAGAACTGGTATGGAGTAAGAAACTCATGTACAAGAAGCCTATAATCATACACACACACACACAAACAAGAAATCTTAGCAAGTGGGAATCTGGCTCCAATAGCAATCATGCCTTGTACTCCCATGATGAAAGGGCCACTCAGATGAATGATAACGAGAAACAAAACCTATAATTAAGCCCCGGCTTGATAAAAGAAGAAGGAATCCAAAGAAAAAAGAGGAGGTGAAAGATAGTTTGCCTAGCGAGAGGACGAAAGAAAAATATATATTGATGCTCCTGTTCCCAAATAAATAAATAAATAAATAAATTTGATACATGATGCTAACCATAGAGTGCATGAGTCTAAGAATTTCCATTATTAAATAAATAACAAAAAAAAAGAGAAGAAAATAATACACTCCCACACACACACGCTACAAGCTGATCATCACATGGGTTTCTACCCACATACAATCTTTAATCATGCAAACAAGTCCTTAAATAAAAAAATAATCTATATTTTATTATGTTTTTTTTTCTCTTGCAACCTTCAAAGAAGAATTAGGATATTGTTACTGTTTAAGATTAAGATCTTTGTTTTTTCTTAGAATGATTATTTTGTATCAGTTCATGGAGTGGAAGAGCACAGTCAAGCCCTTTCTTTTGACTTAAAGACAACACCTTAGTGAGATACTCTGCAGCGAAAGGAACATGATTGGGGGAAACACAACACTTGCACGTAGTTGGTAGAATCTTTCTGTATCTGACCTTGAAAAACTGCTTAGAAATCTCGAGATGAGTTGTATTTTTGCAGGAAATGGGAATCCATGTGGGAGCTCATGAGGAAGGCAACATGCAGCAGAAATATTAGAAACTCTCAGGTCCTATAATTAACCTGAGCTGTTATTTCTGTATATCGAAGCGCGCGCGCACACACACACACACACACACATTGGCACCTGTTTACTACTGTCTTGTCCGTAACAAATTAATCTCTAACGTCTTCATGTGAATCATGTGTGGGGTAGAGACGTCGAGAAAGACTCTTGCGTCCCCAGCAACGTGAGGGTGGCTGCGGGCATGTTCATGGAGAAGACTCATGAGAACCAACGTACGAACTTTTGGTTCCCTTTGGCCTGCAAACAATTTTTTCTTGTCCATTTATCACGTTCATGTTCACATGGGTACTGGATACCTCTTTAACTTTAGTTGATTGTGAGAGCGTCATCAATTACTGAATGTTGACGATACTACTCATTGGAGTTTTCGATTTTCGATATTTATCAGCCTCTTTGCTATTTTTAATTTCATCCATGGCCGTTAATTATACATCATTGTTTTAAAATTTCTCTGAGCTCTAATTAAAATTGAGATTAAATTTAAAAAAATCAATTTGATATTAACTTGATTGATCCGATCATAACTAGTTATTAAAAAAAAAATTATTATTAATTCAAATCAAGCATCGAGTCCGCGATTTGAACCTCGGGTCAAATCATTTTCAAATTAGATTTAATAACTATATTAGGTTCAATAATTTTTTTTTATTAATATAGATATCTAAACCAATTTACGCGTACCTCGATTGATCCTATATGCCTTGAAGTTAACGACTATATAAACTTCTAGTGGCTCTGAGGTTTGTGGGATTCGAACTGGTAATCTCTAGAGAATATACATATATAAAACTTGACCAGTTGAGTTACATCTCTCAGGATTTAATAACTTTTTTAATTCACTTCATGGTGGGGTTCTTTTAATTAGTGTGTTCTACGCACATTACTTGATAAACTCATCCTGGTTCAATGGACAATGATGGTTAATGGCAGATTTTAGTGAAAGACATGGAAACTATCCTCTTATGGTATTACTTGGAGAGAGTAATGATCTTCATATCAGTGTGCTTGTTGTATTCGAAACTGAACAAGTGTTCGAAGCTGAATAAGAAGACGCTGAGAAAAGTTGAATGGCTTGCGGTACCATTTTGTCAGCCTTTCTTTTGTTTTCTAGTTCTTTTCCTTTCTATCCATTGGCGCTGCTCTATGTAAATACTTTATCTCTTTTCATGGCGGACATCCGCCAGCATGCTTTTTATAAAACCTTCTGTGATTATTACTATGAAAAGAAAAACTATATTATATATTGTTGTTCCAATGTCATTAGCTATCCAGCTACTTATCTTCTTCTTCTTTTTTCCTTTTCACTCCTAGCTAGGTATGCTCTCATAACTGACTGCCTGCCTGCCTGCAGGTTACTTGGTCAATGAGCTAGTGACATTTTATTGGGAAAATAAAATTTATGGGTTGCTGTAGAGCTAGTGGGAATCAAACAAGATGGATCTTTTCGGGTGACAAAATGAAATTCAATATAATGAATGGTATTAACTATTGATTTTTTAGAAATCGTAAGCGTGTATATATATATATATATATATGACCTCGTATCTTGAACTGCTACAATGGAAGAAAAAACCACTCTTAGGACGAACTGAGAAAGCGGTCTGGAAGTCCAGTCCAGGGGACAAGATCCAATCGTTTGGTAGCCTAGAACTTGTCAAAACAGTACGTAACCGATTGATTTACATGTTGGAAAAAAAGAAAAAGAAAAAAAAGAGGGTCATGATGTATACCTGTGCTAAAACTCCTTCGTTTTCTCTGTATATATCCATGTGATGGATAAATTATGTCCTCCAAAGTCAACTTCCTTACTTGGCTGAGTGGATCTACAAGCATGATGGAGCGTGTCCTGGGTTTGAATCATTTTGTCATTGTCCTAATTGTTTTCCATCTAATGTTCAATTTTTTTTTTCCCATTAGAACAATGCGATGGGGGAGATTTTTTGAAAAAATTGAAAAGAGGATCCAATTGAGAAATGTTTGAAACATTTGAAATGTGATTGATATAATATTTTATAAAACAACCGACACTACCATAATTCTTAAAAATACCGATGGAATCTTCTATTGGCAATAAATTTATTGATGGGCACACGGATAGAAATGCTATATCAGTAAAACTCTTGTCGGTAATTTTTAGTTTGTTGGTGAATCCGTCAATAATAAAATTATCAACAGATTTACTGGCGGGAAAAGCGCACGAAAAAAATCGTCTGCTTCATTCCATCAGTATTTCTCTCGGGAATGTTGCCATATAACTGACATAAATACTGTATACAATTCTATCAGAGATAAAACACTAGCACAATGGCATTTGCAGTAATTATTTTCTAACTCTCTAGAATATACCGACGTCGAACTTAATCTATCGGTAATACCGTTAGTAATTATTTAAAAATAATTTTTTAAAAAAACTGAGTGGCTTGGGGAAAAAAAGAAAAAAATCAACTCAAACAAATTTACAACAAATTAATAACACACAAAAACACAACAACAACAAATAAATAAATCAATTAAAAACAATTTCAACCTAACCTAGAAAACCTATTTCAGAACTCATAATCTAGCAACAAATAAAATAATTTAATTGAAATTGAAAAATAAATCCAACAAAATTAATCTCACATGAAAAAAAATCCTACAACAATATTGATACAATTATTAAGAACAAAAAAATTAAAAAAATAGATATAATGAAAAAAAGAAAAAAAGAAATCTTACCTTAATGTAATTACGAGTGAAGCTGAGAAGATAAAAAAAACAAATTCATAAAGTATGTTAATTAAAAAAAATTAAGAAGAGAAAAGAAAAGGAGAAGAGAAGACATATATACCTATGTGCGGAGGAGAAGATAAGAGAAAAGAAAAGGAGTTAAGGAGAGAAGAGAAAGAAAGAAATGGACATTTGTGTTTTTTACATAAGAAGAAGAAGAGACGTGTTTGTTATGAAATGAGGGACTCTAGTCTTTTTATTAAGGTATTTTACCGATAGTTTTACCGATAAATAATTAAATATTAATATTTTTAATCATTCCGTCGATAATTCTGTCTGTAATATTTAATTTAAATTTTCAATTTAATTTAAAATTTTCAAAAACCCCTCAAATATCACCGATAACTTTTTAATCAATCGATGATTTTGTCTGTAAAGAACAATAATTAACAGTGCAATTGAGAAGTAAACAGTTCTAGAACTCTCTGAAAAATACTGACGAAATTAATTTGTCATTGATACCCTTTGTAATTGATATAATGAACAATGTCAGAGAGAAGTGAGTTTACCAACGAGTTTACGGATGGATTTTAGTGACGATATAAATGACATGTCATTATACTTTTTGGCCTTGTTTAATTCATTTTTTCTCATTGTAATTCTCTTAGTATATATCGAGAGAATATTTATGTCGGTATTTACTGATGGATATAGCAAGAGAATATTTTATTGGTAAAATTAATTGTAATTTACCAATAAAAATATTTTATTAGTGTTTCTATTTGTATTTATCAATTTTTTAGTAGTTACACGACCGAACCATAATTCATAATATGCTAATTAAGGAGAACAGTAGCATAGAGAGAATATAGATGTTTGCATTGTATATCTAAATTATTAAGGTTCACAGGGCTAGCTATAGATACAAGTCCACATGTCCTACAAATGTAAATATATATAATCACGATGATTTTAAAAATAAATTAATAATTCCCAAAGATCATAGATATCCAAAGGATCAATAATGATTGCTAAAGATTAATTAGATGAGTAATTAGATCACGCTACTCTAATATTCTTAATGTCACTAACACTATTATTTAACACACTCAAACTTAATTAGGTGGTGGATCAGTGGAAATCGACTTGAGCTTGGAAGATAAGTCTTGAAAATGTTCGTTCTTGAAACACATCATTTTAGGCAATTTGAACATCGATTATCACGGTGCAACAAGGTGGCACCGAAAGGTTGAAAGATGATTGTGCAGAAAGATGGAGTCCATAGAGTAAATTAAGTACCCCTTGTAATAGTTATATGATCAACACATGATGAGCAAAAAATGCTATATCAGGATGAGTGACATTGAGATATATAGTGTAGGGTCACATGGTGTTGTACCATTACAAGCGTGAACTCGCCATTAGACTCAATAGTTGGAGTAGTTTTATTATCAGTCAAATGAGCAGGAAACAAGATATCTACAGAATATCTAGCCTATAAATAAGTAGTAGCTAGAGTGTCGTCTGAAGAAACTTGTAGGCGTAAAAGAAAACCTAGTTTGGCTAGATCCTCTTTTTTCGTACTATGATTGAAGAACTCCTTCTTAAGTTTTGTGATGTTGAAAATTATCCCTTGTAATAGTTATATGATCAACACATAGGAGAGGTAGCATGTGTTTGAAGCGAATCCAAAATGACTCACGGTAGAGTGGTATTTCTCAAATCAAACTTGGGAATCTTGTTTGAGATCATATATATAAAGCTCGATAAAATGATAAACTTTTTCTAGTGGATGATAATGGCGGCTAGAAGAAGGATATATACAATTGTTTTGAAAGATTCCCTTCGAGGATGACATTATTCTTGACATCCGTATGAAATAATTGACACTATTTGACAACAGCAACAACTTCGTAGTGAGGTAATAAGATGAGCTGCAGAGCAAAAGTCTCCTCATAGTTAATGTCATATACTCAGGATTTAAATCTTTCACTATAAGTCGACGTCTTTATATATAATTCTCAACAAGCCATCCGAGCGAGTCTTGATTTTACAGATACATTTGCAACCGGCTATAGCTTTTCTAAGCGAAAGATCAACGACCACCTCTCCAACGTTTATTTTGTTTAAGGTTAATATGTAATTATTCATCTGACATAACTTGGTATCATAAAGGATCGGTGCTAGCTTCCTTATAGGTTTAGGGCTCATGCAACAAGGAAACGATAGAACAAAAGCGAAAATCACGAAACCAGGAAGGTTAAGTGGTGACTGTTTGGCAACATATATATATATATATATATATATAGAACCACACGTTGCACCACAGTAATATATATATTACTGTGGTGCAACGTGTGGTTTCACTGTATTGCCAAACTGTATCTAGATCGGATAGAATGACATAATGGAAGAGATGGTTGTGAAAAGCAATCATAGTATGAGTGAAGTAGCATCTTTCATCGGAGTAGATTTTTCTTCATGAAAGACCTGACATGCTAGTTTGGTGAGCTTATATATAGTAGACAACTCTAAGAGAATATTGATGCCGACCAACAAACTCTACATGGTTATCCTTAAGAAATAACTCAATAAAAGGATATGTGAAGACGAAGTACGTAGTTGATAATATTTGAGATTGTGATTAAAAAAAAAAAGAAAATCAAATGACATAGGATGAGATACGCTAAAATGTTGAGACATAGGATCACATAATTAAGCTGGTGAGCTTATATTAAATTATTATAGTATTTCAAGAATATTACAACTTATCTTACATTATTGTCATATATTCTAGTATACAACATCAATACATTTAATTATTCAAAGCATGGGATGAAGTACTGGGTATGCATGGTTTCTATATATTCCTTTATAAAATATGAAATACCATAGGGATAAGGAGGCTAAAGAAGAAACTTTTGGAAACAAGTAAGAGAATG
>Ga0325401_1004999_pt1 | contig 12604 bp, 10 predicted proteins | sample PopdelMetagenome_FD_205666 | JGI IMG/M metagenome (GOLD analysis project Ga0325401, IMG submission 205666) | Populus deltoides microbial communities from Bellville, Georgia, United States - Xylem-PdKOR-R2 | ecosystem: Host-associated > Plants > Phyllosphere > Stem > Wood/Secondary xylem | place...
CCTCAATCTTATCACGGGAGAAGGGCACGATAAAATTCACTCCCCTTCTGTTTTTTGTTTTTTTAATTTCAATTTTAATAATGTGAATGCTTTGTACACACACAGGGTCACTCAAATTAAAATACCAAACCTTAGATTTTTTTATTTTGTTTTTTAAAAAGAAGCCCTTACAAAGTCCACAGCAACGAATGATTTTATTACACACGCGCTCAAGTAAGAGACTGTAATGCAACATCCACTCCTCCGCTGCTTCTGTTTCCACTAAGTTACACGTGTTAGCGCGTCAGGAGCCTCATCCACGTGGTAAAAAGCCAACATAGCTTCTGTCTCGACCGGTCCAAAACAAATTCAATCTCGACCGTTCACCTCGTAACATAGCTTCTGTCTTGACAGTTTGTGGAAGTTTAAGGAGGGGAGGAGGGTACATTATAATTCAGTCCCTGCATGTTTCAAAGTATTACAACTTAGGAGACCATAGTTTTAATAAATTCAATTTAGTCCTTTACTTTGTTTTTTATATATCCTTTCTAATAAGTTAAAATATATTCTGGATTTTTCATAATCCCAAATTTATGATTTAAATAACTTTAGTTTATAAATAAATATAAACATCGTGAGAGTTTTGAGAAAATCCAAGTATGCAAGAGTCAAGGAATTAATTTGTAGTTTCATGAATAATAAGTACTAAATTATAGATCTGATCAAAATCCAGAGACTAAAGCATAATTTAATCGGAGAGAAATATAAAAGAGAGAAGAAAGTCTTTTCCTTTGCTTTTATTATTTTGGTAGGGAGAGAGAGAATGAAGCTCTAGGCTTTAAAGAGAGAAAGTCTCTCAAAGTTTTTAGCTTCTTTCCACACAAACATACAGGTATGTTTTTCCCTTTGTATGCTTCCAAATTTGGTTTCTTTTCTATATATTTTTTTACTTGTATGAGGTGAATTTTATTCTTCCTGAACTGTTTCTCTTGCTGTTGATTTCTCTCTCTCCTGTTTCATTTTTTTTTTGTTTTATGGTTGAAGTATATAACAGTCATTTGAGGTGGTTGTTCCTAGGGTTTTCTTGGTTTTGTTTGTGTTTGTTTTTGTGTGCAATTATGACGTGTCTTTGTGTTTTTATGGGCTTTGATTGGAAAGACTTGAGTTGACTTTGTTTTTCTTGGTGTTTACTTGAGAGTTATGGTGGTTTTTATTCTAGTTTTATGGTCTTCTATGATGTGGTTAGACTATCTTTCTCTTGTTATTTGAGACTTCTTTGGCTTAAACGCATTCTTAAAAGTTACAACTGAAGAAGGTAAAGCTTTCTCTCGAATTGTGATCTGGGATATACAAGTAAATATCACAGAAAAAAACTCATCCATGATATAGTTCATCTTGAAAGAATTTTTGTGAGCATGGCTTGTTGTTGTCGGTGTTTTTTTTTTTTTTTGCTGCGTTAAATTTATAGGGTACTGTGTAATTTCTCTTTACCCTTTTTGCAAGTTCATGAAACACAGTCAACCCTTTTTTTTTTCTAGTTTTATTTTCGTTTCGTGTTCTGAATCTCAATAGCAAAGTTAAGTAGTTCATGTTTTTCCAGTCTTTGACTTGCTCATCACCTTTTGATGTGTTAGCCTCTGAGAAAACTGTCTTGTTCCCTTATGACTTGTTTGACCTGTCCTTGTTGCAGGACTGACATGTTAATCTTCTAACCTAGATTTTCCCACAAGTTTTCATAAATGGTTTTTATTAAAAAAAAAATGGAATTTGCAACCTTAAATCAACATAATTGACAGGGGATTACATTTAGCATTGATGAACACGTTTCTTTTTAGTATTGTTAGCTCTTATTCTGCAATCTTGCGAGTTACAGATCTACAAGTTACTTTTATTGTGCTTGGATGATGCTAATTGTTCCTTGTACAGCTAGTCATTGGCGGCAGTTTCAGTTAGCTTTGAAAATTTTCCTGTCTTCCTTTATTGTGTTATCACACTTAACCCCACACTCTCATAACACAACAAAGTTATGTCGCTTTATTACTTTTTTTATGCTAATCTCTGTCCTTTTCTCACAGCTTCTCCACATCTCTGTCTATTCTAATATCCTTCTGATTTCTTTCACAACAGTCTCGGCCGGTTGCTTTGATCACCTAAAGGGGTTTTATTTTCCCACTGATGTTTCCAAGTCGAGATTGTGGTACATATAAAAAAAACAGATCAAATGCCATCATTAAAAATGAAGACCAACCTAAACATGAGCTCTCTAAGAGAAAAAAAATGTCTTAGTGTGTGTCAAAAGTCTAATATAATATCCAAAAAATCATGCTCCCAAGTCTCAGTTTCTCGACAAGCAGCAGAATCTGACAAGTGTGTTCAGAAATGTCAGGATGGCTACGGTAAGCAACTAGCTCCACTTGAATTACGCTTATGTTAAGTACTCTCTTAGACAGCTGTGAAAGATTTCTCGGTGGTTTGTTTCTTTGTTTGGAAAATTCACAATTTTGGCCTAGTGCCCTAACCATTTTCCTCATTGCAGCAACTTTAATTTTGAAGAACTGTAAAATATTTTGAATGTTGTTCATTGAAGAAGTTATATTTGTCTTTTAATGTTTGTATATCTCGTCTTCCATTGTGTACCCCAAAAAATGCACATGCAATAGTTCTGGACCTTACTCTTATCACGACTCCATTTCAGATACATTACAAGCAGTTTGATTGCCAGATTTGTAGACTTGCAATCAATACTGCACATTTGATTTTGAAGAGATTTTTGTTTATTAACTAAACTTCTAATGGTTCTTTCTAGTTGCTTCGAGTATGGAAATATACACCCAGGGGGAGGACATTAAAACTGATGAAGCCGTTGACCAGCAAGACTTACCACGTGATGGAAATTCTCAGTTTCTGAAGCAGCCACCAACCTCTGTAGATTCTGGCACAACTGGGGATATGGTAAGTTTTGAATGTGGAGACTCTAATGTTCTGCTTGTCATTTTTCAATACCTGGACATCAATTACTGGATGTGCTTGCAACACATTTGTTATGGTCTAAACAGAACCTTTCTTCGTTGATTTACCTTTCAGAACTTTGGCATGGATTTCAAGCATGTGCTGCATGCGTAATTATGTTCATTTACACCTGGCATTTATAATCATTATCATTGCTAGAGTTCGTTCAAAACTTTTAACTTTTTACAATAATGATATTATGAATTTGAAGGATGTAGACAATGTCCTACTAATTTTACAAGTGCTGTTTATAACATTTATCATTAGTTGAGTGCGTTCAAGTTTTTAATATTAAGTATGGTAGTAGATTATATTCATTATTATTATTTTTTTCAAATCTGTGCGTATGGTTTTGTTACAGTTGTTGCCATCCCTAGCATCTTTCTTCTCCCTTTTGATTTGTATTTTGTACAGATATAGTAGTTTATCTTCTATCAGAATTTGGTTTTGGTTGCATTTCCAAGTACTTTTTAATTGCTGTATCTGACTAACTCATAAACTTTTATGATTTGTTTTCAGACTAGTTGATATTTCTTTCTGTCATTTTCTTTCATGATCATGCAATTCAAATATTCTTTCTGTTATATATGTTATACTTTACATTTTGTTTCATTCAACTATTATTCAATGGTACTATTTTAATGGGAAGTTCACTGATGATGTAACTCAATTATATTTCTTTTAGTATCCGGAGTTTGTACAATTCAATTGAGCTTTTATTCCCTATATATTTCTTCTGCTTTTCGTACTCTTTTGTCAAGGTTGCATCCCATCTCTGGTGACGTATTTGATGTTCTCTTTTCGGGTTAAGGAGAATTTACCCACACTGCACTATAGAATAAAAGAACTGATATAGACATCTTTTCCAACAATACATTACATAATAAATTCATGCAATGTAGTAATTCTTGGCTGCACTTGTCATATCTTAGTACCACATGTTAACAACTCCGAATACTTCCTTTTAAGCCATCAAGTGATGCCTGAAACTGCATTAGGTGCAAAGGTTCTTCCTTTTTCTTCACAGGCTCATAGAATGAGGAAGCCCATGGAAATTGGTAGTCTTTAGCGATTAAGGAGACTCTTCACTACCTAATACTTCCCTTTGCCTAGGAAGTTAAAGATGCTTAAAATTGAACTACTTTTGGATAGATTTCAATGTACTCATGTTTCCCTCGATCTATTTCTTGAAATGCTTTCAGTAGCATCATCACTGTGTTTTTAATCATTTTTTTGGATGGTTTCTTATGATAGTTCATTTGATGCAGGAATCTATATATAACTTTGCATCAAACTTGGAGACAATTTTTTCTCCTGTTCTGGAGCTCATTGAAGTCCACAGTGTGGCAAATATTTATGATGATGCAGGTTTAGCTCAAACTTCTGCATATAAATGCATAAAAAAACTAGTCATTAATACTAAAGAAATGGAAGAAAGCCATATCCCTACAAGACCTGCAGTACTATTTTTCCTGTTCAGTTGCCTGCATGACAGCCGATTCTATACAATGAATGTTTTATTGTTTGTCTCTTGTTTATGCTATCATAATGAGACAATTTATTGTTATATGTGGTATTGCAAAATTTATTTTGAAGAATGTTGGTTATTTGAAAGCAAGGACTTCGAGGACATGTTTACCTTCAAAGCATTTGCTGGCTGGTAGAAGCAAGGATTACATTGGACATCAGTAACAATTTCATTTTTTTCTCTGGTATCCAGCTTTGCTAGGATCTAACTTTAATGTGCTTGTATATGGAAGCTAACATAAAGTCAACAACACTGATTATTAATTAGTGTATTGGTAAAGATAAAACTTTAATGGAAAACTCCAAGTGTTTTGCATTGGAGCTACTCATTGTTAGTGACTTTTTCTATGACAATATCCAGTTTGATTAGTTTTCTTTTAATTTCTTTTGTAGGGAGTAACAATGATCTTAACGTGCCAGGTTTGGGTATTGATGACAGTGATGATAACAGAAGCTCATGTGATTATCAAACTTGCAACATATCAGATTTCTTTATTTCTGACATGATTATTGCTAGCTTACCATTTGATGGGAGCACTGTTGTTAATGATTTCACCGATGCCAATCCTTTTCCTGATTACAAGTACGCTGAGCCAAGTATGTTGTTTGATGTGGCTGAAGAGTGCATGATACTACCTTTTCTTGAGGATACTGCAAAAATGAGCGACTCTGATGATATGAAATCATGTGAAGAAGCCACGATAGAATCAGATAATAGTAGCTTATATCTAGCAATTAATCAGATAAGATCTTGTGACCGGGAATCTGATCTAAACATTGACTCAGACCAAGCAGAAGACTTTGATCCTCAGTTCTTTATAAAAAATTTACCTGAATTATCTGATGTGGTTTCAAATTTTCTGCCCTCTATCCACCCTAAGGAGTCTTGCAGAAGAAAGTCCGTAACCCTAGTGCTTGATTTGGACGGTAAGAAATTTACATTATTTATGTCTCGTTACTAGTCCATGTAATATGCATTCTCCTTTCATATTTTTGTGTTTGATTCTTCAACTTTTCTATTAATCTTGCTGCCTTTTGACAAAACTATTTGAATCATAACAACTGAGATAAGTTAGTGGATAGGTCAGTGGGTCTGAATACAATACTCCGTGTTTCTAATATATGTGGACGTGATATTGTTGAGTTTGATCCTTCAACTCTTTTACTTGTGCTTCTGCTTTATCCGAAGTCTAAACACTATTTTAATGGCCACCTCTGAGAAGATAGTGATAGGTTGGTTGATTTGAAATTCCGTCATAAACTTTTTGGTTATAATTGTGTTTTCAGCATCATTCTCTTTAATTAATTTAATTGAAGAATTATGCCCCATGTACAATACGAAGGTTGAGTCACAGATGGCTTTTCTATTCTCAGAAACACTTGTCCACTCAACATTGGAACACTGTGATGATGCAGACTTCACCTTTACTGTGTTTTTCAATATGAAAGAGCACATAGTGTATGTAAAACAGAGGCCTCACCTCCACACTTTCTTGGAGAGAGTTGCAGAGATGTTTGAAGTTGTTATCTTCACAGCTAGCCAGAGCATCTATGCTGCACAGCTTTTGGACATACTGGACCCTGATAGAAAGCTTATATCTCAGCGGCTTTATCGTGAATCATGTATTTTTTCAGATGGAAGTTACACAAAAGATTTGACAGTTTTAGGTGTTGATCTTGCTAAAGTTGCCATAATTGATAATTCACCACAGGTATTTACATTTACCTGCCCATTTTGCTTTGATGGTTTTGCACTTTGCTATTCCCCCCCTCCCTGCCTCCCCCATCTTTCCTCATCTGTCCAATTTTATTGCTGTATGAGCTGCAGTTATCATCCTTGGTTATGATTGTTGTCTAGGTAAATGGGTTAGTGTTGTGTGGTCATTTTAGTTCGGATACCAAATTAGGTGTCAATCTATGTATCTAATCGTCTACAATTAGATTTGGGGATGTTCTGAGCTGACTACGCAGGGGGTAAACTTTAGAAGTGGAACACACCAAAGTTCTTATCTTAGGTCAGGGCACTAGAGTGGAGAAGGCAGTAGAACTCATTACATCAAAAGTGAAAAGAGATGAAAATAAGGTCATTCTTTTTTTTTTTTTTTTTATCAATGTTAGTATCATGGGAAGCATTGTCTAGCTTCCCCTTCCCTGAGAAAAAGGATTCTGGGTGTCAAAATGGCAGGAACAAAGAAAAGTCTTCCTATTGAATCTACTCTGATTTTTTAACTGTTCTCTTTCGGTGATTTCAGGTTTTCAGGCTGCAAGTAAATAATGGGATTCCTATTAAGAGTTGGTTTACTGATCCATCAGATTGCGCACTAATTTCATTACTACCCTTCTTAGAGGCCCTGGTTGATGCTGATGATGTCCGGCCCATAATTGCAAAGAGATTTGGTAACAAGGAATAAAAGAGCTTCTTTTTCCTTACTAGCTTGAATTTTGCTCTTTCCTCTGGTTTATCTTTTAAGCAAAATTTGGTCTCTGATTTAGAATGTCCATTTTCTTTTCTCTTCAAGCTTTTGATATATTTAACTATAGAATAAACTAGTGTTTGTCTCATTCTTGGGTCAGCTCTTGGTGATTGGACCCTTTCCTTTTCTCCTCTAAGCTCACAACTCCATGGGGTGCTCTATCTAATTTTCCCAAAAGGTAGTTGTAGTGAATGTCTCCCTTTCATTTTACTGTACAGTTGAAGTTGCAACCAAACTCATAAGGGCGTGTATATGAACTTTATCTTGTGAAATATAATTTTGCAAAACTCTTGTTTGCTATCTTAATTGGTGCTCATCTACATGTACTGCTATCTTTTGTGTTAGTTTTTCTTCAGTATGAAAATATTCAAATTCTAGGCTAGCAGTAATAAATTAGAACCTTGAACCTGAAACTTCTAGGCCCATTCCTTTCTACATGGCTTCTTTAGTCTTGAAATATTGTTGAGGCTTCATAGTTACTTCATCAAGCATAATTATTTATCTTCTGAGATCATAGTTTGACTATTGTTTAACTTGCACATCATAACATCTTTTTAAGGCGAATGATGGTTGATAAGCAGGGAATGGTTTCTATGTATTTCAAGAAGCTTTGTGAACAGACTCAATCAGTATAGATAATTTTATAGTTTTTAAAGGAGTAGCTTAGTTTATATTTTTTAAGAGAGTAGGTTTAAAAGCACATATTTTAATGATACGCCTGATTTAATTGCATGGCCATCTATTATCACTTAACGCCATGAAAGTAAAAAAAAAAACTTGAGTCTTATTTAAACAATACTATTTATATTGCACAATTTTATTTTATCTGTGTTATGGATTTTTTATGCACTGATTTAATTTTCAAGTTTTGTTATGGATTTTTTATGCGCTGATTTAATTTTCAAGTTTTCTTATCAATTATTGCTCATTTATTTTTTACATTTTCATGTCCTCGTATCTTTTAAGCATTCAATTAGATCTTGATGATTGGACATACCTTCATTCCTCTGATTTCTTATGTGCACTATCTCAAGTTATTGTGTGGTTTGATAGGGGGTGGTTGCTTAGGCAGGATGATTGTGGGCAAGCTGTCTGCGAGTAAATTACACCTTAAATGTGGCTTATTAAATGTTTCTCCTCAGTGTTTACATGTTGCTTATTTGCAATGCATAACAATGCTTCCTTGATAATGATACTTGTCCTTTTGATAGTACATATCATGCTTCAGGGCTTTCTTACTCCTTTTGGTACAAATTCTTTGAGAGATGATCATAGCCAGAGAAAGTGTGGATTTTAAAGTTGAGCACAACCATGTCTGTAGGTGTGGTTCATTAGATTTGGAGGAATTAAGGTTATCTTTAAGTACTCAATTCACTTGGCATGCCTTATGAACATGTGGCTGTAGCTTATTGGTTAGAATCCCCCCCCCCCCCCAAATCCCGAGGATTATCAATAGCCAATGTGAAAATTTATGTGAGTTTGAGGTTTGATATCCTGAGACTATGAGAGTAAGGGATCTGGAGTTAGAGCTATGCATTTGAGTCTGAAATATGATGATATATAAGGGTGGATTATGTAAATATCCAAATCTGATTAGGGTGACCATGTAGGTCTTTTTGAAGGCCATCAAGCGGATTGTTAAAAGAACACGGGTTTGAAATGCATCTTCACCCGTGGTTTGGGAAGAAAATGGTGACGAAGTGTCTGATATACAGAAAGACCTGCGTGCCTGTCATATTAACATCTGCTGAATCATAAGATCTTTTCTCTTTCGTAATTTCGCATGCCTTATCTGCAGGTCATTTGAGGAAACATACTAGATTATCTGCTAATGGAAAGTATAGGTACGTTGGGTTATTTTGCTATTTTTTCCTGTTGCTTTGTAGATACGGCACTTTGCTACAGAATGGACTCTGCTGACAATTCATTGTTCTATGATTTTACTAAGCAATGTTAAGAATGGATTTTGTTGTGTAGTCTTGTTTGTATCCTGATAAGAACGGATTAGATGCCTGGTCAGTTTCTGTTCTTAAACCAATGACTGATCTCTATGTAAACTAGCATAGAACATCCAATTGGTATAATTGCCGCTATACTAGTAGTTATTTCTCTAATATTTGCAAAAGGGCAGAGCATGATCTGATGGTCTCTATCTGTGTTGCGTTAGCTCAGTTTCATTGCCTTTCTGTGTATCTTCACTGTATTTAATTTGAATTCTGGGATTGCCTTTTTAATTTGCTTAGAGTGAAATGCATATGCCAAATCATTTTGCCTACAGATTGTTGAATAAAACGTGTATTTTTTTAGCACTGGTTTCTTTTTCCTGGAGAGATGGAGGGTTGTGCAGCCACCAAATCCTTCATGCTTGTTCCAAAATGGGAAAACGTCTTGCGCTTTGCAGTGCTAGTAACAGTTGCGCTAGCAGCTGCCGTGTATCTTGGCATATGACATGCAAATACCATCATCACTAACAATAAGAACTAGCGTCGGAAAGTCAAGCTAGCCTTAGTTTCGAAGGGAAAAAATGAAAATTGAACGAAACCCTCGCTGAAAACTGGAAAGGAGGCAAGTGAAACTGACTGCGCGTATCGCCTGTATTCTGCCAAGCAGAACCCCAGGGCAGCTGCTGCCATAATACATACAGACTACAAGATCTTGAACTCATAAAAACATCAAAAAAATAGAAGTCTCTCGCTGTTAGCTATTTGCATGATTTGTCCCTGAAACAAATTGGTCTTGTAAACGCCAGGATGGGGTCATTATGAAAGATGTATCCCAAAATTGAAAGATGAAGGCCATGCTACTGGCCGAAATCATAGACGTGTAAAAGCTAAAAGATTACAATTTCTATCAAATCAACTGTCACATCCCAACATTTCATGGCGTCAATGAGGAGTTTTCTTTTTTAATCCCTGGACAAAGTTTTCTTTATACGAAAACTCTTCCAACCATTACACAAACGCAATCTGCACTCTATAAGATTTTCTTTCCGGTTAAATCTATATTTTGCATGCATATCAATCACACAAGGATTTTTTTTTTTTTATCAAAACAAAGGATTTATCCCATTAAACAAAATTCTGGCCCTTTGAATTAATAAAATTAAGTATTTGGAAGATCTTCTTATAGTTATGGTGTTGTTGTTCTTTGAAAGTTTTAATTTATAACAAATTTCATTATTATTTGCTCTTGTCGGTGTCAATTAATATTAGAGCCTAACAATTTTTAATAGTTAGTTATTATGTGCTATTAAATAACTATGGTTGGAAGCAAGGTTGTTAAAATCACGATTTTGACACGGCATGGAAAATGTAAAATAAACTCGGATCGTAAAAACAAATCGTAAAATCATAAAAAATTAAAAGATTATGCTATTTATTTTAATTTAATTTAATTTTTATTGATAAAATAGTTATTTGTTCATTGTATGTACTTAGGATTAAGGGTGGGAGTTTTTAAAATTATATTAATTTCAACTATAATGAATTTTTTTTTTACCTATAAATATCAGTATAGTTGAACCACGTACACAATATATCTTTGTGTAAATTGGAATGATTCTCTTTATAAGGTATAAATAAAAAAATAGAGTTATTTAAAAATATATATATATATCCAATTCAAATCTCGATGAAAAATTATTATGTTTTGCTCTTTATTCAATCTTCATGTGATTATAAATAACTAAATTTTTAAATAAAAAAAATTAACACAACTAAACCAATGCACGCATTATGTTCTAACTTGATTTTAATCCTCTATTTTGATTAAATTTTTAAAAATACAAAAAATACCAGGTTTTATAGTTGTTGTTATAGTCAATTAATCTAATTAAATAGTACTTTTAAAATTTTAAAAACAAACATAAAACAATTTATTTTAAATATAATATATATAATAATGGTTATATTTCCTATCGTACAACTAATCTCTTTTATATATATTGTCTTGATGTCCAATGCCACACATCAAGAAATTACCAACCCAAAGTCACCAGAAAGTCATCATCACTTAATGTATTTATTTTACTTTTTTAAGTAAATATGATTGAGCATAATAAATTTTTGTATAGCCACATAATTGATGGATAAACATAACGGTATTATTTTTGCAATCAAATACCAATAATCAGTCGACACCCGTAATAACAATTACAATTTTATCTTATGCTGGTAAAATCGTTAAATCGATGATGGAATCGTGATTTTATGTGATTTCATCCAATATTAACGATTTTATCTCATTTTAACAATTTTTAAATTTTATAAACGATTTAGCACGTAAAACCTACATTAACTCGTAAAATATCATATGATTTTACGAGTTAAATTATGATTTTAACAATCTTAATCTTATCCTTTCATAGCTAGCTAGCTAGCTTGCTTGCTAATGTTTATTTAATTATGGCCAGTTACTGGATAATCTGATTTAGTTGCCATAAATAGTTATAAACTTCATGCATGGTTATTGTCTTTTGGTCTTTCCATTTCCTCCCCCACGTTCTCTCATTAATTTGCAGCCTCCTCACTTTCAATTGATTTAACGTTCAAATTAATTGGACGCCATGTCCATCGATCCCTGTATAAATCACTCAGCAATCTACAACAATCTCAATCACACGTTACCTGACCAAATACTGCTCTCTAGCTACATTATTACGCACGAAATTAATGGCTTTTAACCTTAAGCTCTCTCTTTTCATTGTTTTCTTGGCATGCAGCAGCTTGGACTGCTACAAGGCCAGGGCACGACCATCGGCCTCAGTCTCAAACCTTATGGCTCGCTTAAAACTAGACGGAGACTCACAGAATGATTGCTGGGGCTCTTTGGTGCAACTACAAGCATGTTCAGGGGAGATTATTCTTTTCTTCCTGAACGGCGAGACTCAGCTTGGTCGTAGCTGTTGCCAGGCCTTGAGGACCATCGGTGAACATTGCTGGCCTAACATGATTGACACACTCGGGTTTACAGCTGAAGAGGGACAAATTCTTGAGGGATACTGCGACAAATCTGCCGATCCCACTACTCCGCCACCACCAGCACCATCTGTAATGCCTGCTAAGGTTGTTCCAAAGCAAACTTAATTTGCTTCCTTGATTTAGACTTTGAGATTGGCTGTAAGTGGCGCGTGCGATTGTAGCAGCTAGCAGCAATAAAACACTCTTTCCTAGCGTTTCTACGTTATATAACCAAAGCTCTCTAGTTTTTGCTATATATATGTAGAGTGGCACGCACGTTTCATGGCCATTCCTCTCATCTTCATCGATTGCTTAATTTGGCATGTTACGTTAACTGAGAACAAGGGTATTAATTAATTATAGTTTATTTCACGATCCAGTTGTAGTTTTCAACGAATTATTCACCAATGATCTTAGCAGCCTCGCGATTGAGAAAATCTCGGGCTCGCACTTCAAATCTTTTTTAGATTAATTTGCTGAACAAACCAGTTCAATGGCAGCAAAGGTGGATGGGAAAATTGGAATATTAAATAAAAAGCAATTTCAAATCATAATTGGATTTACGTAGATGGATTTTATTTATATAACCAACGCCGGGCACTTGGTATATGTATAAACAAAAGGAAATTTAATAATAAAATTCCAAGATGGCATTTT
>Ga0325401_1005000_pt1 | contig 12602 bp, 7 predicted proteins | sample PopdelMetagenome_FD_205666 | JGI IMG/M metagenome (GOLD analysis project Ga0325401, IMG submission 205666) | Populus deltoides microbial communities from Bellville, Georgia, United States - Xylem-PdKOR-R2 | ecosystem: Host-associated > Plants > Phyllosphere > Stem > Wood/Secondary xylem | place...
TTCGAGGTAACTTTCTCTACATCGTTTTTCTACGTCATAATTCTTGTGATAGAATTATGAACACAGGTGCAATCTGAATTACATGAGAATATCAAAATAACATTGCGATTTATATTTAATTTATTAATACAGTATATTTTTCCTGTAATACATAGTTTTATATTAATAAATATAACTTTAAACCAATCTAAAATATTATCAGGAAGTTCTAAAAGCCTTTTGTCCTTTAAAGTGAAAATTTTATAGCCATATAAGGTGAGGAAAGCTTTCAAATAAAACCAAAAAGTTACTATTCTAAATTCATTATATTTTTTTTAGTTGATTTAGAATTATTTTTACTATTTGGTTTAGAACTCTTTTATTATTTTGTTCAAGTTTGTTTAGTAAGTTATTCCTAGTATATAATCAACTTGGAAGAGCTATAATATTAAGTTTTGAATAGAAAAAATATTGAGTAATAAATTTTGGAATTAGGGTTTTTTTTTGGTGTGATAACCCTATTCATTAGAATTTTGTATTGGTTTTTGCCTTTTTTTTTCTTCTTCTTCTTATTATTATTTTTGCAAGAGTTGGTTGCAGAGACGTGCTCAAATATAAGGGATAATGAGGTTCTTTCTTAGGAAGAGACATTTAGGAACTATTGATAAAAGGCATGTGGAGACAAATTACAAAATTTACATGTTAATTGAAAGTAATAAACATGCAGAGGTAAGTTGAAGAATAATCTCGTCGATTAGCAGAGATGAAGAAGAGAAATTAGAGAATCGTGAGAAGAATGATCACTTGTGAGAAGAGTGATCATAAATACATGGCTAGTTTGAGAATGCCTTTTCAGAAGCATATTTAGAGGAGAAAACTTCTTGATCGGGATAAATGTGGTGTTAAAACTAAAAAAGAAAAATATGATTCTAGTTTCTTTATGTATGATGTAGAAGGAAAAGATTTTGATGCAGAAATCTTGGTATATGATGACACTAAGTATGCAAAAGATGTTCATGCTATGTTAGTTGAGATGAGCTATAATCTTAATAGAGAAACCATCCATAAGAAAGGAACCAAATTAGATATGGTTCTAAAGATAGATTTTTTATGAAGCATATTGCGAAGGATGTATATCACACCTGCTTAAGGAAAACTCTAGAATTGAAAGAGTAAAAGTTGATGTTCTTGGACTTCGTATAAAAGTTATGAAACAAATATCTAAAATTTCACCTAGTAGAGAAATTAGGATGCATTTTGTTAGTGATGATATAAAGATACAAGAGAGAGATTGTTTAGTCCTTATAATGTTAAGTTGTTAGTTGAGTTAAAGTTTGACTGTTGCAAGAGTTGTTGCATATAGTTTTCAAATTAACCATAAGATTGGTCCCATTGCTTTGAAGGATAAACATGTTAATGACAGGTATGATATTTATAATGAAAGAAGCTGATGGAATTTTGATTAGACACGAGATAAGGATATGAACAATTTAAACTTGAGGACAAGTTCTCTCCAACCCAATAAGACTGATATAGAAGATTTTCCCCTAATGCAGATCCTTATAATAATAGGTGTTGCACTCGAAATCATGGTGACCTTTAAAAATTTCTCTCTGAAAAACAAGAATAAATATTTAGCATCTTGTTCTTAGAGGGGAAAATGTCTAATTTAAGGAGTCGCCACCTAGTATTATGGTCACTAAGAACCCTAACTAGTCAATAGAGATTCTATGATACGAGACTTATTACGCGAAAGAAAAGATATTATCACCCCTTAAGCGTTCTACTTAAGGTAGGCTGCATTGCTGGTTTTTGTCTTAAATTGCTAAGAGTTTGTTATATTCTGTTTTTTTATTTTTTTTTATGGTCTACTTATAATATTCCTAACTTTGGTGTTAATGAATATTTGACTATCAATATTTTCAATTCTAGTGTTGGTAAATATTATGTAAACCAAAACATATGGTATTCCTGATCCTAGTGTCAGTGAATAAATCAGTAAGATTTGGATTGAAAAAAAAAACAATTTTTATTTATTATTTTTTTAAAAAAAAGACAAACATGTATTGCATATCAGATTCGCATTTCACAGTAAAAGTCTACGAACGAATATATAGTAAAGTCAGCAAAAATAGTGTTAAGGATCCATAAATAAATCAAAAAGGGTTGCCGAATGTTTTCGAAATTTTCTGATATCTAAAAAGGTTTGTTTGGCTAGATTTCAAAATAAAAGAAAAATGGCATAAGAGTGTGTTTTGCCAAACACACCCTTAACTTAAAGGAAATTGGGTTGGCTGGACCTGAGACCTAGACCCAGCCCAGTCTCAATTGTTTAGGCTGGGCTGGGCTGGGCTGGGCTGGATCCAGCTGGCCCGGCCACTATTGCAAGCATGCGTGAATTATTCACGCATGCATGCAACAATAATAGGGTAATTAATTTAGCAAATGGGGAATAAAGAACTTGTTTGGCATGACTGTTGCTGAAGGCAAAGCTGAGGGAGACGGTCGAGCGCTGCTCACAATTGAAAATCCAACTTGATATTCACGTTGGAGACAGGGTTACTAGTGGAAAAGGAGAGCTTCTAAATGGGAAACAAAATCTCAAACAAACTCATTCTCTTTTTTTTTCTTAATTTAAATTTGATTAAAAATAAAATTTAAAAATGGATAATTATCATTATCTTGATGATCTTTTTAAACTAAAGATTAGGAGAGAACGACAAAAACACATTATAGTCCCTAGTTTTCTCATAAGTTGAAAAATCACACCTTTAACCGAAATCAATCCTTAATCTTTTAATTTCAAATTTTAAATCCCTTTAAAATTAAATTAAAAGCAAATAGGTCAAAATTGAGTTATAACAATTACTCCCTCTTTACAATACTTATGGTACAAAGGTAATGGAATTTTTTTTTTTTTGGCTTTGTATAGTAAGTTTTGTAAAGAAAAATATGCATGAAAGCCCTTTCCCCTTTTTGCAAAACTTCAAAAGTGATCCAATTGTTTCAGGCGACATGCATGTTGGTGAAAAATGCGAAGATTTTTTTCCGAAAGTGATCTAATTGTTCTAGGCGACCTGCCCGTTGGTGAAAAATATGAAGATTTTTTGAAAATAGTCTAACTGTTCCAGGCGACCTGATTGTGGGTGAAAAATACAAAGATTTTTCAGAAGTGGTCATATTGTTCTAGGCGACCTGTCTGTTGGTGAAAAAAACATGAAGGTTTTTTAACATTGGTCTCATTGTAATGGATGACTTACCCATTGATGAAAGATATGGAGATTTTTTTTACAAGTTAGTTTAATTCTCATGGGTGACTTGCCTAAGTAAAAAACTCGAAGGGTCTTGTTGTGATGGGTGACTTTTCCAATTAAAAATTACAAAGATTTTTCGGGTGGCCTAATTCTTATGGGCGGCCCGCTTTGATAAAAAATTTCTCAAAAGTAAAAAAATGTCAAGAGTATTGTTTTTTATTTTTTGGCCATTTTGAGGGTGGCCTTCCTTATGATGGATCCCATCGGGGATTTCTCTTATAAACTTTTGCAAAACATATTGTTCAATGTTTTAAAGTTAGATGATATGCATGTATCTTTACCTGATTCCAAATATAGACCATCATTTCTTCTCAATCTTCTTTGTTGCTTGATTGGTAAGGTCTGTTATTTCTGATATCTTAGCTTCTAGCCCACTCGAGTTGGCCTATGTAGTTCTTTTTCCAGAATGTTTGTAATTTTACCCAGCTTAGCCTTTATGGTACCATCCTAACGTCAACAAAAAAAACTACATTTTTAATATCGGGAATACGTTTTACATATAAATTTGTAATTCTTAATACTAAAACAAAACAAAATAATTTATTTTTTTGAAATATTGATCAAATTCTCGTGACCTTAATAAACAGGTTATTAAAGCTAAAATGCATGCTAAAATAATTTTTTTGAATTTTTCTTTGTTGTATGAAAATACGATATGAATTTTTTTTTGAGAGACTTGGTCGTATGCATGAAAACAAGACTCTTTTTTTTTGTTTTCTATTTTTTTTCAATGTTTTGATGAAAATAGGGTATTTTAATACTGGATTTAAATCTTTATGGTATAAAAATACAAACCAGTATTAAGCAAAATTTAGTAGAAAAATACGCGGGAAAATCACAATTCTTTTAAAAGAATTTTTGAATTTTTTTCGGGGGAAGCTGACCTGTGGTGGCTGCTGTGGTGGCTTACAGTGCTGGTGGCTGTGGCTGTGGCGGTGGCGGTGGTGGTGGCGGTGGTTAACTGAGGCGGCAAACGATGGTTGCTGTTTTCTTTTTTTCTCCCTTGCTGCTTTCGGTTATCTCTGCTCCTTCCGTCTACTTTCCTGTTCTTCTCCTTTTGTTCTCTAGCTGGCAGTGGCGGTGCTGCTGCGGTGGCGACTGGAGAATTGTTTGGCTAGTGGTTGGTTCTTCTTCTTCTCTATGTTTTTTTTCCTTTAGTTCTTCTGCTTTCTCTGCTTTTGTTTTCTTTTGCTTCTCTTCTTTCTTCCTCTCCTCTGTTCTCCCCTGTTTTCCTTCTCTCGGATTATCCTCCCCTTTGCTTTTCTATTCTTTTCTCTCTGGTTTCAAAGACAATCTCCCTATTTTCCTTCTCTCTATTTTCTTTCCTCAATTTGTGATTTGTTCAATCAAGTCCTCAATTGCAATTTTGATTTTAAAAATCAATTCAATTGCATCCTTGTCAAATTCAATTTTCGGCCCTGAAGTTGGCCGCCTTTTTCACTTTAGTTCTTGGTCTCTGATTTATACAATTTGACCCTCAATTGATCAATAAACTTCAAATTTCTTCAATTTGGCCCCTGATTCGGTCAATTACAGCCCCTCTACTTACGTGCCTTTTCCAGCTTAGTCCTCAGTTTTGGATTTCTTCAATTAAGTCCCTAATTGGCCATCAAACTTCAATATTTATGCAATTAAGCCCCTGATTTGACCAAATCAACTCTTAAAAATTATAATTTGACCTCAGAACTTTATTTTCTTCTAATTAAAGCCCAAATTGACTTCAAAATCAAATTTTCTTGTAATCAAACCTTCTATAAATTCAATCAAACCTTCAATAAAATTTAATTGAGTCTATAAACATATGATTTTAGACTTTTCTTCCTTAAAATTGAATTTTCTTTGTCAACAAGTCTCTCATCAAACAAAAGTATACTGTCAAATTTCAAACTTTGTATTTTTTAACATCCTTGACCAATTTCTGACTATTTTTTGAGGCGCTCCAGTATCCTCTTCTCACTGCTATCATTTTTGGATTTCTTCCGAATATATATTTCTAGATTTTTTTTGTTTTTTCTCCTTTTTTATACAGGGACCCAAAAATGGGTTACAACAGATGCCCCCTCTTTACAATACTTACGGAGCAAAGACTTTGCGTAGTAAGTTTTGTAAAGATAAACAAATTGATCTTCCCAAAGTTTGGTTGATCTGAAACTCTATCTTTATAGCAATCCCCTTCAACCCAAAACTAACGATCAAAACTATGTGCAACTTGGTTATATTATGATCCTGATCTGGCGATCCTTTAAATTATGTCTTTGATTGGGTTAACCTGAAATCTCATTCGGCAATTCTCTTTAACCAGAATTAAAGTTTGTGTAGCTCGGCCCTTAAAATCCCATACGGCGATTCCCTTTAACCAAAGCTAAACTATGTGTGCGGTTGGGTTAACCTGAGATCCCATCTGGTGATCCCCTTTAACCAGAACCTAAATGAACTATCTTTTTCTGACGGCAGGGTTTGAGCTTTTTTTAAAAAAAAATTAACAATAGAGTTCTTCTCACTTTTCTCCCAATGCTAAGATAATGTTAGTGGCTCGGTCATTCTGAGATCCCATCTAGTGATCTCTTTTAACCAGAACCAATGTCTCTATGTGCAGCTCGATCAACCTAAAATCCCATCTGGCGACTCCCTTTAACCAAACCTACAATTTATGTTGCTGTTAGGTTAACCTGAAATCCCATCTAGCGATCCTCTTTAACCAGAACCAAAGTCATCTGTGTGGTTGAGCTAACCTAAGATCCCTTCGGTAGATCCCCTTTAACCAGAACCAAAGTCTGTTTGTGTTTGGGCTAACCTGCGATCCTTTCTGCCAATCCCCTTTAACGAGAACCAAAATCATGTGCGTGGTTGGGCTAACCTAAGATCCCTTCTACCGATCCTCTTTAACCAGAACCAAAATATGTTTGTGGTTTGGCTAACCTAAGATCCCTTCTAGCGATCGCCTTTAACCAGAACCAAAGTCTGTGTGGTTGGGCTAACCTAAGATTCCTTCTGTCGATCCCCTTTAACCAGAACCAAAATCAATATGTGTGGTTGGGCTAACCTGAGATCCCTTCTGTCGATCCCCTTTAACCAGAACCAAAATCAATGTGTGTGGTTGGGCTAACCTGAGATCCCTTCTGCCGATCTCCTTTAACCAGAACCAAAATCTTATGTGTGGTTGGGCTAACCTGAGATCCCTTCTGCTGATCCTCTTTAACCAGAACCAAAGTCTAAGTGTGGTTGGGCTAACCTGAGATCCCATCTGGCGATCCCCTTTAACCAGAACCAAAATTTTATGTATGGGTGGGCTAACCTAAGATCCCTTCTGCCGATCCTCTTTAATGAGAATCAAAGTCTGTGTGTGGTTGGGCTAACCTGAGATCTTTTCTGGCGAGCCCCTTTAACCAGAACCAAATTCTATGTGGTTGGGCTAATTTGAGATCCCTTCTCGCGATCCCTTTTAAACAGAACCAAAGTCTATGTGGTTGGCTAACTTGAGATCCCATCTGGCAAACCCCTTTAACCATAACCAAAGTTTGTGTGATCTTCATGATGACAGGGTTCGAATTTGAAGACTCTTGATATTCTTATTTCTTTGAGATTTTCCTACTGTTAGGGTTTTATCTCATCTTATTCCTGTTTCAGGGTCAAAATTGTGATTTTTTTTTGTCACTAACTCAATCATCTTTTCTTTGTCCACAATCTCGCTGGACTTCATTGAGGATCTTTCTTGTAGCAATTTAAAAAATATTTGATACAATGTTTTGAGGTTAAATGACATGCATGCATCTTTACATGGTTTGAAATATAGGTCCCCCCCTCTTTGATGCTTCATTGTCATAAGGTGTCTTTGTTTGCTATTCAAAGCCTTCTTTGTTCTTCTGATTCAGTAGCTCATTCGTGTGCTAGCCTTCAACTCAGATGCACGTGGAGTGCCCATTCTAGGCTATCCACGACGATTACTACTTTTGTTATTTATCAAGCATGATAATACCCCCAAGTGTGGTGTTGCTTAATTTATCATGAATGAGCATAACAAATCATGCATTTCCAGGATTCTCTCAAGAATTGTTCCTTGTTTAGCTGTGGGCACCCTTTGGGGAAACATCAAGTAGTCTAGACATGTATGCATCTCATAGCTTGCAGTAAAAAGCTCATGATTGTATGCTCGGTGTTCTTCTTAATATATTCTCCTCAACTTATCTAATCAAATCGTGAAAAGAAATATCTCGACCTCATCAATGATGTTGCTTTTATCACCCATACTCATGCAGTGAAGTGCGCTTTTGGCTTCAAAATAAATTATCCCACAGTCAATTTTTGTGGTGGGCGCCTTTCAGACATTCATTCAATGCAGTTGTATGATAACATCTGTCGATTACCATGTTTCAAATGATGACAATATGAAAATGTCATTTACATATATCTTTGTTCCACCGTCAGTCTTGGTGGTGTGTATCATTTCGATATTCATTTAAATGCAATTGTATGCCAACATCGGTCGATAGCCATGTTTCAAAAGATGACGATATGAAGATGTCCTTCAAATACATCTTTGTTTCTTGATTACTATTGGGTTTCACTAAATCATGGACTATCTTTGAACAACATTGCCCCCAGTATGATCTGAATGTGCTCGTTCATTGATTATCTTTCTTTAAATGTCATTGTCCTTAGTTCACTGATTCATCATTTAATCATCTTTCATTACCTCCTAGTTGATCTCAATACTGCTTATTTTTCCTTCTTAGGGTCTACTGTATTACCTTGGTTGCTTATCTTTTCAATGAGTGTTGAGAAGTGTCAATGTCATTTATGTCAAGGATTTCGCAGACTCAATTGATGTTCGTTTTTGTTTAATAATCTTTCTTATTCTAAAATCAACTCTCGCATTTCAAAGATCATGTCTATTTAAGTCTAATTGTTGAAATGAAATCAGAGAGATGTTAGTTTTGAAAAGTGTTCTTGAAAATCAAGCTTCTTTGGTCAAAGACCAAACACACGTCATTCAAAATATGCAGTTCTTTGATTTTCTTGTGTTTTGAAAACATAAATTAACCCGTTGTAAGATTAAAATGGCTTTTCCATGATTCTTTGTATCCATTTTAAACTCTGTTTTTTGGTACATCTTTGGATGGTCTGTGATGAGGTGACCTTTTTGTGAATTTCAAAACAAGATGCTTAAATCAAAACTCAAGCTTTATCAAGAAAGGTTGTTTCTTTTCTTAGCACTTATTTTATCAACATACATAATAACCAGTAGCTTAATTCATGAAGCTATGACTCTTATGGAAGGGCTCTTCAAGTTTTAATAGCGTTATTTATCGATTCAGATTACTTACTTGATCAAAAAGGGCTTTGGAATCACGTAATGTAGGCTATGGTTCGTGGCTTGAAAGAAAGGAATTTCACAGGCTCAAAAGGTGTTTAAGGGTTTCAAAGACCTAGGATCAACTCAGCTCCTTTATTATTGTTGTCTTTGTAAATGAAATGACACATAACCATGTTAACCTTATCAGAATTCTCTTAACATGGGTTATAATTCAAATCCTTCTTTTCTTTAATGAATGACCAATCTTGATCATTTGATGACATTAGAGGCTTTATCATGGATACCAAAAGTCATGCTTATAGCTCAGTATTTTTCTGGTGTTTGACTTTTGGTGTTTGTTGTGTCTAATAACTGTGACATGATTAATTATAGCACCCATCTTCACTGCTTTATCTGGATGGTAATGAAAGACCGACATTAGTATTTTTTTTTGCCCCCTAGTTTATATCTCTTTTTTCTTTTAGCCCTTACTCAATCGTTGGACTTTTGTTCTTAACCTTCCCTTTTCCATTGATTCTATCAGTGTCTTACAAATATCTCTCGTTTGCCCCCAGTGTGGGGTGTGATTCTAGTCAGGGTTTCTTTTGAAAACAATATTCCATTTGACTCAAAATGAGATTGCAAAGGATATATTTCAAGAAATGTGAAAGGATAACAAAGATGGCATTTTCTCCTTTCAAGCAAGGTCTGTTATAACTGATAAATTTTGACCTCATCTAGTGTAATGCTTTGGACTTGTAAGAGTCTTTGTTGTGATGTCGCGATCGCACAAATTAATTACTCTAACTTAAAACATAACATACAAGATAGTATAAAGCAAGCAAGGGATCGATCCCACGAGGAAGGTTGAAGTCAGATTTTTATGCTAGATGATATGCAATTTGAGGGGGTTTAGACGTTGTCTTGGCTAAAGTAAAAGAAAACAGAACACTATCAAATGAAATTTAATAAAATCAGAAAATTATCAAGAGAACAAACCTTGGTCGCAAGCACACATCCACCTACAGAAATCAGAACTGATCATGGAAACGAAACACCAATTTAAATTCTAAATATTTATCTCTTCTTAACATTGGTTAGTTAACGGATCCGCCGTATAACTAACCCTAACCATCAAACAACCACAGTGTCCGTACTAGTAATTTAATTCAATGGCAACCTTAAGAACTAGATAAGTTGATTAATCAAGAAAACATAACTGTCTGCAGTCTATGTTTGATTTGATTGAATGTTCTGCCTAAGATTAATAATATACATCCGTCACAAGTATTAAACTCAGTTGCTTCACAAGTTCATATACCACAATCCCGGTTTTGATATCAAACTTAGTAATAGATTGTCTCCAATAATAACTTAGAATCCGCTCTAGCAATTAAAATAAACAATCATAGGAAAAATAAGTATAGGAGAACAAACATATTCATCATATAAACTGAAAAGATAAGGTAAAATAAATCTCACAGTTCTTGAAATTCAAAGGTTTTCGTGTCCTTGCAACCAAGAAAACGAGTTTAGCCTTGCATGTTTGTTGAATAACTAATCAAAAAGGAGGAATGAATGATTTTGGGTTTCTTAGAAGAGGGGGGTGTTTTTCTCCTCTTGGCTGGCTGCCTCCTTCCCTTCTCTCATTCTTTTTATATCCTAGGAAACCCTAGTCTCTATTTTACAAAATAGTCCTCCCTTAAGTAGACTGTTTACATTTAAGTACTTCAATAACTATTTTCCTAAAAAAGGAAAAATAACCTTGCATGAAATCTTCAATCTTTTATTTAGAGGAGCTAAATTGCTAAAATAAAAACTTGGATATCGATTTAGATGCTTTGGAACGTAATTTGGAATCGTTTCTTCACGAAACCTGTTTACTGGCAAAATTCAGTTGTCATTTTTGAAAAATCATATCTCCCTCATATGACATGGTTGTTTTCTGAAATTTGGAAAGTTTATAGACCTTTGAGTCAGGAATCCAAAGATATTGAGTTTGCATCAATTGGACTTCTATAGCTCCAAATATTCAAGTCGGAATGACTGAAGGTCAACATTGGCAAATTGCGAGATTTGACTTTGAAGGCTGCGATTTCCATGCTCTTCCTTAGTTTATTTTCTTGCCTTAGATGTCCAGAAAGGTATAGATGTTAGATTTTTAATTCCATTGGAATCACTTCATTTCAACCTCTAGAGCTCACACTCTGCACAAAACATCGATTGAAGGTCAAATCTGCCAATTATCTCCAATTTACTCCTTTTTGCATCTTTCGTCAAAAAGTGCCTTCAAAACATAAAACAAAGAATATCAAGGCATTTTATATATAAAACATAGGCAAAACACTAGTTAAATGTGGGTGAAACTATCGAATAATATGGTTGCATTAAATACCCCCACATTTAGCTCTTGCTCGTCCTCGAAAAAGGATAGGTAAATTCAAATTGAAGTTAAATTAAATTAAATCACTATAACTAATCTACTAATCTCCCATCAATATCCAAGAATATATGCATTATAAACAAGAACACAATTAAGAAGGATAAAGAGTATAAATTTTCATGTATTTATTTACATGCAAACTTCAAAACTCAATTAATCATCGGGATTTAAATGAAATCTATGTCATGCCAAAGTGATAGGTCCTCTCATTGATATACACTCCAACACTCACGTGTTTAAAGCTTATGTGTTTAAATCTTATGTGTTTAAATCTCTCAAATTCAATCAATGAATATGTTCTACCATAAACTTGCTCTTCAATCTCATCTCTATTACTAACATATTACAAACAATGCATGAATCAAAAGGTCTTATTTTCTGGTTGTAATGGGGCTAAGGTTAAGGTGAGGTAAAAGAGAATAAAAGAAAAGGTTCAAACCAAAGAAAGTAGAGCATTCTGAAAAATGATATTTCAAACAAGATATTTCATCAAAGCACATAAATTTTCCATCTTTAATCACCAATGCTTAACTTCTTTTGATTTCAAGCTTTTTCAACATAAAATCTTAAAAACATAAAGGAACACTTTTTTTCTTTTTTTTCTTTTTTACCTTTGGCAACTTTGCCCATCTTTTCATCAAGCATCACTTCTTCTTTCTTTTCACATAATTTCTAACCATAATTCCATGAGATATCATAAGTATATGCTTTACTAATCCTTGGCCAGGGGAAAAGGAAAACATATAAAAAGTTAAGGCTTATACATGGATAAAGCAAAGAAAAGATAAACAAGCTCAAAAGGGGTTCACTAAGGATAATATGCTTTAGGTTGGCTTTTTGGCTCAAGTGGTTAAAATTCCTAATGCCTTTATCATCTTCATGTATATATGTAATGTGAATGTAATCTCAACAAGATATGAAGCAAGTTCTAGAGATACATATCATTGAAAGAAGGCACAATCAAAGAATATAATGTTGAAGGCTCAAAAGCTTGCATTGGTATAATACTATAAAGTCAACATGGCATATTCTCAAAGTCAATCTTTAAACCAATTAAACCTTAAAACTTGCATGCACACTCCTTCATTCGATTTATATCTTCATCTATCTCAATTAATTCTCATATATAATACTCACATTCTCATAAACCAATAGGAGTTCAAAAGATCAAACATAGAAATTTGTTTTTTTTTAGAACAACAAAGAAAATCAAAATAAGAAAACCAACATTCTCCCAATACCCCCACACTTAAAACATAACATTGTCCTCAATGTTGAAATAAAAGAAAAGGAATATAGGAGAATGACAAAAATAAAGTAAAATGCGAAAAATAAAAGAAAAGGGAAAAGAAAGCAAATCTGTTTTTTTCTTTGTATGCTGGGTTGCCTCCCAGTAAGCGTTTTTGTTTTATGTCGTTAGCTCGACATGTTGCATGCTCATTCTTCATGGATTGGTTCACCTAACTCTGAAGAAGCGGTGAGTTCTGTCGTCCAACCTTCATAGAAAGGTTTCAAGCGATGCCCATTGACCTTGACTACTTTGTCGGTTTCTAAACTTGTAATTTCAACTGCA
>Ga0325401_1005004_pt1 | contig 12599 bp, 7 predicted proteins | sample PopdelMetagenome_FD_205666 | JGI IMG/M metagenome (GOLD analysis project Ga0325401, IMG submission 205666) | Populus deltoides microbial communities from Bellville, Georgia, United States - Xylem-PdKOR-R2 | ecosystem: Host-associated > Plants > Phyllosphere > Stem > Wood/Secondary xylem | place...
TAGAATTTAAGCTACAATAAATCATGCGCATAATAGAGTTCAAGATAGCTATGAACACAAATTATGCAAAAGTACTTGTTCAAATGACTACAAATATGCATTTCAGCATATTAACTATAATAAAAGATTAATGTTTTACTATAGACTGAATTACCGTGGACTGTGAGTCTGTGAATTCTACTATTTGGTACTGTAGCACTATTTAGCATTGTAGCTGAATTACTATAAATTGTAAGTTATTTCACTATTTAGGTTTGCTGTTTGTTAAAAATATTATGGATTGAAGCGATGAAATGATAAAATTACCTTTGCTATAGAGAGTTGTAAAGACTGTAGAGGGGTGGGGTTATCTTTTTGGTTGGGAAGAAAATGATCAGTTCGGGTTTGGACGGGGATGAAAACATCTGGTGCTAGGCTGCCAAGCCCTGGAGGCTAGGGTCAGACCCACGCGCCTGACCGCAGTCCCAGGCTGTAGACACTTAGTGTTGGGGATGCCAAGCCCTGGGCAATAGAGCCAGACCCGCACGCCTAATAACAGACCCAGGCAAGCGAGTCTGCGGGTCTGAAGACCTAGGGTGTGCATACCCTAGCGCCTAAGGTCTGTAGAGTCACGTGTTGGGTCCTGCATCAGGACCCAATCATTTAGGTTCGGTGTTAAGATCCAAGGTTTTTAGGTCTTAGATTTTTAAATATAATTATTTGTAGTATAAATATTATTATTTTTATTATAATTAAAAGTATTAATATCAAAAATATTATTATTTGTCTTATAATTAAAAGTATTGATATAAAAAATATTACTATTTTTCTTATAAATATTATTATTTTTGTTATAATTAATATTATTAATATTAAAAAATACTATTATTTGTATTATAAATATTATTATTTTTATTATAGTTTAAATCATTAATATAATAATTATTAAATTTGAAAAAAAATATTATTAATATTAAAAAACAAAAATAGATTTCATTTGAAGGGTGAAATTAAAAATTATTATTATTATTATTATTATTATTATTATTATTATTATTATTAAATTTGGAAAAATATTATTTCTATTAAAGAAAAACCATAAATTTGACTTGTAGGGATTAAAAACTATAAGAACTTGTGTCAGACGAGTTTAATATTATTATTAATATTATAAATATTATTATATTCATTAATATTATTAAATTTGAAATAAATATTATTACTATCGGAAAAAAAACATAGAATTGATTTGAAGGGCGAAATCAATTATTATTATTATTATTATTATTATTATTATTATTATTATTATTAACTTGGGTCAGGGATCTCCTTCCAGACCCAATAAACTTGGGGCTGGAAAAGGGCGCCTCACCCAAGTTGCTTGGGTGCGACATAAATGCAGACTCAAATCCCTTGAATTTTGCAGCCTCACCTGACCCAAGATTATGTGTCTTGCGTAAAGACCCAATTATCATAGGTCCTACATTAGGATTCAAATCCTTTGGGTCAATAATTAGGACCCAAATGTCTTGGGTCTTGTAACCCCCCTTGACCCAAGACTATGAATCATGCGTCAGGATCCAATTCTCTTGGGTCCTACGTCTAGACCCAATTCGCTAGAATGCTTTGTTAGGATCCAATGCACTTGGGTCACCCATCTAATGGGTCCCGGCGCCAGACTTAAGAGAATTGAGTCTCGGTGCCGAACCCATTAGCCTTGGGACCGGAAGCTGAACCCAAGCAAATTGAGTCCCCCATCAAGACTTAATTATCTTGGCTCAGCCTAGGACCCAATTCTCTTAGGTTCGGCGTCGGGACCCAAGGCTAATGGATTCTGCGTCAGGACCTAATTCTCTTGAGTGTCCTATGTCAGGACCCAATTCTCTTGGGTCTGCGGTAGGACCCAATTCTCTTGGGTCTTAGATTTTTATGATATTTTTTATAAAAATAAAAAGTAAAGCTGTGGCGTAATGCAGACCACCTAACTAGTATATATGTATACACACACACACTGTTACAGTAGCCCCGATGCTCCTATGCAAGCCAAATCAAAAGTCAATTCTAGTGAGAAAAAATTAAACATGTGAGCGTCATTATTTTTTTCCAACCAATGAAAAATCTAAAATGTGAATTGAAAAATTTACCCTTGTGTTTAAAATAATTAATCAATCACTATATGTATTAATAAATACTAAAAAACAAATGTTAATAATAATTAAAGACCGATTTGGTATACTAAGCAATAGATGCAAATAAAGAAACATGATCTTGCTATATGTCATACTATTTAACATTATTTAATTATATATCAATATTTTTTTGAAAAAAAATAAAAATTAAGTTGAAACAAAATAACTTGGTAACATAGTTCATTTGCTTTTTATTGATCTGACATCGCCTATGACATAGCTTGGGTTTCAAATTCAACTACATTTGATTTGGATATAGGGGTGAGTAAAAAAACCAAAAAACCAATTAAACCAAAAAAAACTAAAAAAAATTAACCAAAAAAACTGAATTAACCAATTAAAAAACCTAAAAAAAAAATCAGTTTGGTTTGATTTCTAAAATCTTAAACTGATTGAACCGGTTCAACCAACATCTAAACTCACTATAAAAGAAAACCCTAAACCTAAACTTCACAATCCCTCACCCTCAGGTCTCAACCGCCCCCGCTCTCCCATATGCCTTTCAAAGTCCCCCTCTCTGTCTCACCACTCACCACTCACCACTCTCCTTCTCTAATTCTCTCTTTGTTATTTAATTCTTTAGATCAAAACTCAAGCATTCAAACAATTATCACCAAAACTTTCAAAACCAACATCACCCTAAATTTTCTATCGTTTCCTCATTCATACTATATTTGTCTTGACATATGAATACTTCATGAAGAGATAGAAAACTTACTTTTGCATAAAAGGGATGTGTATTCTTTCCACCTGTTTTTGATCTTTTCCTTTTTCATATTATATTTGTCTTGACATGTGAACATTTCATGAAGTGATAGAAAACTTTCTTTTGCATAAAAGGGATGTGCACTTTTTCCACATGTTTTTGCATAAAAGGGATCTATACTTCTTTTATCTATCCTGGTTTCATGGATTTTCTAGGCTGTTTTGACTTTTTATGAGTTGGTGGAAATCTTATTAGCCAGGATCATTATTTTGCACTTGTACATGGCTGAAATTCTTGTCATTTAGACTAATCAATTTATCATCTATCTTCTTCACTTTGTTGTTGTTGGCATCAACTTGCTCTTCACATGAAACAAAACTGGATTATCAATTTTTTCAATTTTTACTTAATTAACCAAACTGAACAAAAAATGTCGGTTTGAACCGGTTTCAGTTTTAAATTAAAAATAAATAAATTTGGTTTGGTTGGTTTTTTAAGTAAAAACCGAACCGAACCGAAAATATTCACCCTAGTTGGCTCGGTATGGCACGTTAAAAATCTAATTTGGCTTCAAAACAAATTTCAAGCTATCAGCATTTTAGTTTTTTTCTAAAAAAATTTTAAGGCAATGCCTTTTTTTTTTTTTACTTGTGCTAACATGCCAAACCTGCCTCACGGGTTATAGGGACGATTAGTTTAATAACTTTTTTATAAATTAATTTTTTTATCTAATTATATGATAACAAAAATAAACACGTAAAGAAAAACAATTACATTAAATATCAGGAAAGAAATTATTATCCAGAGATTTGCAAAAAGATTGCTCATTAATATGTTGTATTCCTAAAAAAAAAAAAAACAAAGTAGGAACTAAATCATTCGTATCAAATAATATTCCAATCACATTTTTAATTAATCAATTTAAATGAATCTCAATAAGAAATTTTGATATGAAACGTGGTGTTTTTAAGACACCATTTGAATTAAAAAGAAAAATATCAAGGCGTTGTGGCTTTAATGTTTTTTAAAATATTAAGATGACCACATTTAGGCCATGTTTGGAATGCGATGTAAACTACGTTCCCTCAAAATTTTAAAAACATTTTTGCTTAAAATTAATTTTTTTATGATTTCAGATCGTTTTAATGTGTTGATGTGAAAAATAATTTTTTTATAAAAAAACTTTATTTTAATGTATTTCTAAGTGAAAAGCATTTTGAACCGCAACCGCTACCACAATCTCAAACAAGCCAATGTGGATTGAAACGGCTAGCTTAGCTGATTCTCAAAACTTGTGACCCATGTTATGGACTTGCTCAGGTTTAATATTTTTTTAAAGAAACTTCTCATTTAATCATACTATACTAAAATAAACATTTATAAAATAGCAACCAAATAAAATTAAAGAAAAGAACAAAAAAAATAATAATTTAAATTTAATAGAAAAAAATAAAAAAAGAAAAAAAATCAAACATATGTGCTTACGTGGGTCAATATGTCTAGCCCATGGAAATAAAAGGTCATGCGTATAAGCCCGCATGCCAGGCCTTTTCATTTTTTTCTTGGCTAAAATGATTGATGACATGTTACAACCCCTCAAAAAAAAAAAAACCAACAAACAACACCTCGTTTGTTATGGCATACTAAGCATCATTTCAAAGCCTAGATTTTCACCAGCATAAAGGTAATTGAAAAATTGGGCTAGATATTGTTTTTACCTATAAATATATTTTTCAACCTATTTTCACTAGAAAACACCTAATAAACATTTTAATAACCTCAAAAAAATTAACTTTCCAACTTAAAACACCTCAAAATTGGTAAAATAAAATACAAAATTAAGTTGAAAAAAATATCTATAACAATCATTGACACTAAAAAACGACATATTTTGTCACTAGGATTTTACCAACCACCGACTTTCTCTTTTCTTTATCGTTTTCCCATCACATTTTCTCTCATCTCTCAAACTATAGATTGAAAAACAAACAAAATAAAATTTCACATCTAAGTGAAAATTGCAAAGTCTAATAGGACTAAAATTGAACCCATAGCAATTTTGGAGAAAAAAACACAAAAAAAAGAGGCAAACAATGACAAAAAACAAATACCTTAGTTCTATGCATAATATCAAATTACATCCTTACATCCTCAACTTTTTTCAAGCAACAAAAACCCTCTTCTTCTTCTTTTGCAAAATCAAGCATAAATCAAATGTCAAGGTGTGTTATCACCACCCTGAGCACCTCACGGCAAGACAATCAAAATAATTTCTTAGGCTCAAATACGAAACAACGAATTGTCAAAGGATTAAATTGAAACAAAAAGTTTAGGAAGTGAAATAAAAAGATAGTGACATATTGGATGAGACGTGGTTAACTCGCTAAATTTATGAGCCAGGTTATGGACACAACCACGATGAGCTAACTCAGTTGGGTCATCTGTCTCTTTCTTTTCCTTTCCTGTTTTCTCTCCCCGTTTTAACCTTCATAGGTTTGGATGAGATAAAATCAAGGTTGAATTGAAGAGTTACCCAAGAATCAAATATATATATTTTTTTGAATTGCATGGAGCATGTAACTCACGTGCCAACCTGTGAGAAAGGTTGTAGTATTGAGGCGGCTTATGCAACTTCCTTTGAGCTCTAATGATGATTTTTCTTGGTGTTGTTGGAATCGTCTCGACAAGAGCTTCCTTTTAATGAGACGTATGGTGGCAACGTCGCTCTCATGTGGCTTTAGCAATCTATTCTCTCTTTTTTTTTCCTCATTTTCTTCTCTCATTCCCTTAGTTTTCATGCTTGGTTTCTTCTCTTCTTCCTTCCAGAGACGAAAAGGGGCTGCATTTTTTCCTAATATCTATAAATCAATAGTCAAGGTATGTTATTTCCACCCCAAGCACCTCATAGTAAGCAAACCGAAACAGTTTCCCAAGCTTAAATGCGAAACAATGAACTTTCCAATAATAAAATAAATAAATAATTAAAAAGTGAAATAAAAGAAAACATAAAGGCCAAAAACAAACATTGTGGTGGTCCACAATGTTTTATGAGCGGGTGTATAGTGCATACACCATGACTTTTAGGTTTTTTTTGTTAATATTATATCAAAATTATGTCTGAAGGACAATATCCATGTTATTCATCCAAAATAACAAGAGCCAGATCACTTTTTCCTAACATCACAAGTTATAATGACTACTGTGCCAATAGGGATATAATATTACTAATGAAACCTTGAGATTATCAAGCAAGGTGTAACTAAGCACCTAAGCGGTTATCTTGAAAAATACTGACAACAAGAGTAAGGACTGAGCATCTAGGAGAACGAACACTAGTGTAAAAGAGCAAATATGTACGTTGCAGTTGTAAATGTAAAAAGAAAAGAGGGCATGTTTACAAATAAAAGACTAGAAAAATCTTGTGTCTGTGCTAGAAGAAATATGAGTTCAATAAATGGTTCTCAATATGTAGATATGAGGGATATTAGATCCCTGTCTTCAGCATGGGGATATTTTGTAAAGCAATCCACAGATAATTTGAGCATCATAGGTGATTTGAAGCCTTCATGACCTACTTAACAACAATTAGCTAGCTTTTGCTTTTTCAATTTCCCTTCTTTTGATAATTCAACGATCACAACAACAGACCTTTAATCCCAAACTAGTTGAGGTTAACTATATGGATCCTTTTACACAATTCTGCTATCATAAACCAAATTTGTCTTAATAATAAAGGAGGCATGACCTATGAACTGGGAGGTATTGGAAAAAAAGACCAAAATACTTCTAGATTTGGATTGTTATTTACATCTGGGATCCCATGCAAGGGATTTAAAATTCTTTCCACTCTAAAAGCAATGTAATCGGATACATTTTAGTTTACTTTACTCTTCCAGTTCATTATTGTTCTCTATTCTCACTTATTTTCTTACAAGAAAAAATACTTGACACTTAATAAACATTGGAGAAGATGTAAAGGAACTTTGGTGTAATGGTAAAGAAGGTGATATCAAATGCTATTTACAGCAGTATTTGAGTTCAGATGTAATGTGTACGTTAGCTATGAACAAAGCATAATTTGGATATCTAGGGAGAATTAAGGAAAGAGAGTGTCTTGGGAGATTCAAGGGATCTCTCCTACTCTTGCTGATAAGCTTGAGGTGGTTGATTAGCATAGTTTTGATGCATGCAAAGAAAAATCTTTCAAGAGTTAAAATATAAAGAGAGATAGATACTGATTAAGATTTTTTTTTCTCTTTTTACTTCTTTGCATTAGCACACACCAAAATGATGGAGAGTGCAGAGGCAGAGCGGATTCTAATAGCTTTCTGAAATCTTTTAATGTGGGTGATTGATTGCATTGATTGAAATGTTATTCCATAAAGAAATCCATTCTTCTCTATTGTTAAAGGGAAATGCAACAACAAACTCAAATGTTATTAAGCACAATTGACTCTGTCTTTTGGATATTCACATGTCAGGATTCGTTATACAACCAAGTTTGGAGTGGATTATATCTCTTGGTTGTCAAATCCAAGGTTAAGTTTTTTAAGAGCATGTTAGATTTATTTAGGGGTTGATCAAAATAAAATTCAGTACCTTGAATGGGAGAGAACTAAAATACTGCATTTATTTCTCTCAGTCAACTCCAATAACTATTCAATCCTTCTTATCTCTTCTCTTCAGTTCATGATTTAAAGGAATAATTCAGCATAAAAAGCATAGTAAGTTGAACATAAAAATACATATCATTGCAGTGAAATTAGTACGAGGGGTGATGACAAAGAATTCTTAAAGTCATATTAGTAAACTGATCCCTTTATATAGATTATCAGAATGAAACCTTTTCTGAGTTATAATATGATTGAAGAAGCAAGCCCAAACAATTTCATCCACACTCTGTTACTGCAGTCAATTCTTGGGGTAAAATCAGCTGGTTTTCAGCCAAAATCTTAGGATGTTTGACCTATCCTTATCAAGAACAATGGTTGGCTGGCTTTATCCTAAGCTTGAATGAACTGCCACTGTGTCTGTCCTGATTGATATGAATGGCCATAGCACAAGGAAAGCACCTAGTGACAACAGAAAATGGGCAAGAATGAGCTCATCCCAATATGAAGACAAGAAATACAGATAAATTGATGCAAACACATATTTTTAAAAAATACAAAGAGCATATCAATTAACCTTAACTCAAGAGTTGAAAGATTCAACAAAAATCACATCTGGTGGCAAAGGGAATAATATACATAGAAAATTTACATAATTGAGTCAAAAAGGGTTTTACATAGGACAAAGAAAGGCACTCTTATGGCAGCAAAGAGTTAAGATTGTCATTGAGTGAAGCTGATTAGGTTAATAATGACAAATATTACAACTCGAAGAAAAGACTAGAGAGATCCTAGAAGTAAATAAAAGTGGAAAAATAAATAAAAACACATTACTCAGTGTACAATGCAATCTAGAGAGGACATGAAAAACATTATAGATAGAAGGAAGTAAACACAAAAATCCATGTTGATTATAAAGAACTGAAAGCAAGCTAGTGAAATCCATTCATATACTACTGGGTTGATAAAAAAAGGGGAATTGAGTACCTTGTTTTTCTTCTCTTTCCATCCATTGTCTACCTACTTGTATTGCCATAAACAAATCTTTATTGTTGATAACTTGACCACAGACATTTTCTTTGATAGAATTTACTCAAACTCTACTGTATATGGTAAGAATCGGTAAATTAACACGAGATGACAGTTCAGATCATCTCCCTCTGCTGTTTATCCCCAAATTATTGTGGTACTCTCAATTTTACACCCAAACTATTTTTAGTATCAAATTTATCCCTAAGCTATTTTGATTTCATTATAAATACTTCTATTAGCTTCACTAAAAGGAAAATATGAAGTTCCAATAAAATGATGTAGATTATATAAAAATATTATAATTTATATAGAAATACGGGTAGAAAGCTTTAAAAATGAATACAAGTTTTTATTTAAGAATTACTTCAAATTTAGGAATAATATTGATATAAAAATTTGTTTAGAGGTAAAATCAATATTATCTAAATAATTGAATGGTATTTTTGAGGTTTTATTAAAAAATCATAAAAGTTTTCCGACATTTCTTAGGAGGTCCTTGTAGTTTAAACATTTTATCATATTAACACACTTTAGGAACGCGTTCCATGAAATTTTTTTAAAAACATTTGCTTAAATTTAAATTTTTTTTTATGTTTTCAAATTGTTTTGATGTGCTAATATAAAAAGTGATTTAAAAAAAAGTTATTTTGATGCATTTCTAAACGAAAAGCACTTTGAAAAACAACCATTACCGCACTCTCAAACCCCCTCTCATTCAAATTTCTAAAAAAACTCAAAACTTATTTTTTTTTTTATCTCCTCTCTCTAACGACAAAGTGTAGAGAATAAAATCACTCATCACTCACAAATAAGTCTTACTCTAAAATATGACAACTTTAGGTTTTTATATGGATTAAGTACATGAATATATTTTTTCTCACTTGAGCCCACAATTTAAGATAAACCTAACAAATCTCCACCTTCATGTAAATTGAGTTAACTAACGAAACTTGAAATCCTTTTTAATCTCTTTCACCAAATACTTCTCAAGCACTACATAAACAATCAAGTCTGTGCAATGCTTGAACTTGACTACAGAGATATGCTTCATCAACATATTTGCAAAGTTCTCAATTATAGCAATCTTTGACATGATATCTAGAATATAATGATACCTAACATTAATATGTTTGGTCTTTTTATGATGCATTCGATTCTGCCTAGATGCATAGCAATTTTAGATATCGCAATGCACAATAGTCAACTTATGTGACAAACTAAGATTAATAACCAAACCTCTCATCCATAAAACTTCTTTTTGCTTATGTCAATGCCATATATTTAACCTGTGATGTAGACAAGGAAACAATAGATTGAAAATTACTTCCCAACTAATGACACACCTCAAAAAAGTGAAAATATAACTTGTTAATTACCTTCTCATATCCAAATTATCTATATAATCTGAATTTACAAATCCCTCAGCACTACCTCTAGTGTTATTACCCCTGTCATATACCAAATCAACATATCACCTCTAAGATAACGAAATATCTATTTCACTATATGTTAGTGAACTTTACCAAGATTTCTCATAAATATATTAACCACACTAACAACATATAAAATATCTAGCGAGTACAAATTATAACATTTATATTACTTATAACTGCACTAGCATATGAAGCACATGATATGTACTTCTTCTCATCCTTATTTTCTAGTGAAAAGGCTAAAGATAACGTAAAACGGGTTGCAAGTGAAACACTTACTGGCTTGTAGTTTTGCATACCAAAACGCTCAAGTACCTTCTTAAAATACTTATTCTATAACAAGTATAACTTGCTAGCGCTTTGATATTTATGTATCTCCATACCCAAAATCTTTTTGGTTATACCCAAACACTTTATCTCAAACTCACTACTCAGCTGATTCTTCAAATTATTAATCTCAGACATGTTCTTAAAGGCAATAAACGTGTCATCAACATACAATAAGAAGTAGATAAAAGAATCATCTAAGAGCTTCATGAAATACACATAACTATCATATTCACTCCTAAAGTAATTATGTTCAAGCATAAAAGTACCAAACCTTTTATACCATTACCTTAATGACTACTTCAAGCCATGCAATGACTTCTGCAATAAGCATACATGGTCTTCCTTACCTTGATCAATGAAACCCTCTAGCTAATGCATATAGATCTTGTCCTTTAGCTCACCATATAGAAAAGTTATTTTAACATCTAGTTGCTCAAGTTCTAAGTTAAACAAGGCAATTATAGCTAGAAATTCATAAATGAAACTGTATTTTATAAGTAAAGAGAACATTTTATTAAAGTCAATACATTCTTTTTGTGTAAAGCCTTTAACAACTATGTGTGCTTTAAACCTTGTATCTTTAACCCCTAGGATTCTATCTTTCCTTTTATATTTGCACCAACAATCTTCTAGCTCTATGGTGGTTTAACAAGCTCTCATGTTTGATTTTTATAAAGAGACCTAATCTTTTTATTCATAACAAACATCCACTGAGAAGATTCTTTGCAAGAAATTACCTCTTTATAATAACAAGGCCTATGATCATCAAGATTTTCTGTTACATTCAAGGTAAAATTAACTAAATCAATATAACCATACTTAATAGGTGCTTTTATTTGTCTTCTTGTATCAATATTGTAAGGTTGTTCTTCATATGTGTTTTTATTAACAATATCCCGCACCACTTTCTTAATAGGCTTAACTGAAGCATTTTTCTACACTATATTTGAAGCTATAACCTCAAGCTCCACCTACTTGCTAGTACCTTAGTTCATATCAATATTAACATCAATTGATTTTTTTTCCTTATAGAACATAGCATACTTATCAAATCTCATATCTTTATTAGTAATAAACTTAAGTGACTTGGGATCCATATACCACAACTTATATCTCTTCACCCTGGATGTATAGCCTAGGAATATACATTTCTTTACTCTCAGCCCAAGTTTATCTTCCTTAAGATGAGCATAATCAAGACAATTAAATACTTTTAGTTTATAATAATCATCAGGATAACTAAATTATACCTCGTTAAAGTCTTCACTTCTAAAACTATCAAAGAAGATTTATTCACCATGTAACAAACTATATTAATTGTTTCAACCTAAAAGTCTTTTGACAATCCAGCTTTTGAAAGCATACAACGTGTTATTTCTAAGAGTGTCTTGTTCATACGTTTTATAACCTCATTTTATTATGGTGTATTCCTGACAATGAGATATCTAGCAATTTTTTTATTCATACCAAACCAATCAAAATTACTAAAGAAAAATTCCAAACCATTATCAGTTCTTAAATGCTTGATATTCTTACTAGTTTGCTTCTTAATCAAGGTTTTTCACCATTTAAAGGTGATGAGCACATCACCTTTTCTTTTTGAAAAATACATCTAGATATTCCTAGAGTGATCATCAATAAATGTCAATCGATATTGTGATTCACCTTTTGACATAACAAAAGAAGAACCCCAAAGTTCAAAATGAATATAATCCACAATACCCTTGGCATAATGAAGTACTCGTATTGAAATTCACCTTGCACTGTTTGCTATAAATAAAATGCTTATACAAATCCAATTTACTTGTTTTTTTACTACCCAACAATTCTCAGTTGCTTAACTTTATCATTCTTTTCTCATCCATATATCCCAACCATACATGTCATAATTAAGTGAAAGCATTATCCAAATCAACCATAAATAATACACTAGCTAAATCAATAATTGTTAAACCTTAAAAATAATAGAGGCCATTAACCAGTTTTTCTTTCATCACAATAAAATCACCCTTACAAACCCTCAAAACTCCATCATTAGCACAATAATTATAACCTTAGGAATTAATAAGAGCCAAAGAAATTAAATTCTTTTTCATCTCTAAAATATATTGAACCTTCAGTGTTTTAACAATAACACATATATCCTAATTCAAATTGTACTCACACCAACAACAGAAAGTTCTTTGTTGTCTTCTAATAAAATAGTATCACTAACAACTTTATAAGTGTCAAACTAACTTATATTAGGAAAAATATAACATGTGTAATCCAAATCAAGAATTCACTCATCATTTGACCTACCAATAGATATCAGTACACT
>Ga0325401_1005006_pt1 | contig 12596 bp, 13 predicted proteins | sample PopdelMetagenome_FD_205666 | JGI IMG/M metagenome (GOLD analysis project Ga0325401, IMG submission 205666) | Populus deltoides microbial communities from Bellville, Georgia, United States - Xylem-PdKOR-R2 | ecosystem: Host-associated > Plants > Phyllosphere > Stem > Wood/Secondary xylem | place...
ACGTGCAGGGCGTCGGCGCTCGGGATGCGCTCGATCTCCTGCTGGAGGTTGGCGAAGTCCGCCGACAGGATGCTGGGCATGACACGCGTCGGTCTGGGCACGACCCGACCCTAGCGAGGTCCCGCCGCGGGCTTCAGCGGCGGCGCAGGTAGGCCGCGAACATCGCGTCCGTGCCGTGGCGGTGCGGCCAGAGCTGGAGGAACTCCCCCTCGGGCCCCGTGGTCGCGTCGGGGATGCCCGGGAGCACGGTCCCGGCGGGCAGCACCTCGACGTCGTCGCGCCCGGCGAGCGTCTCCTCGACGACGTCGACGGTCTCGCGCCGGTGCGGGGAGCAGGTGACGTACGCGACCACGCCGCCGGGCGCCGCGGCGTCCAGGGCGGTGGTGAGCAGCGCGCGCTGCAGCGGGTGCAGGGCCTCCACGTCGGCGGGGTCGCGGCGCCAGCGCGCCTCGGGCCGGCGGCGCAGCGCGCCCAGCCCCGTGCAGGGGACGTCGGCGAGCACGCGGGTGAAGGTCTCGGGGCGCCAGGCCGGCCGCGTCGCGTCGGCCACGACGACCTGCGGGCGCCGCTCGAGCGGGTAGGCCCGGGCACCGCTCACGACGAGGCCGGCGCGGTGCGGCGCCAGCTCCCCGGCCAGGACCCGGCTGCCGTCGGCCGCGGCCAGCCCGGCGAGCAGCGCGGTCTTGCCGCCCGGTCCGGCCGAGAGGTCGAGCCAGGGACCCCGGCCGGCCTCGGGCCTCGTGACGCCCCAGGCCACCAGCTGCGAGCCCTCGTCCTGCACGCCGGCGCGACCGGTGCGGACCAGCGGCACATCGCCGGGGTTGCCCGAGGTGCGCACGCCGAAGGGCGAGAGCCGGCTGCGCTCCCCCGCCCCGTCGAGCTCGTCGAGCAGCTCGTCCACGTCCGCGAGCCCAGGGCGGACGACGAGGGAGACGCGGGGGCTGACGTTGTCGGCCTCGAGCGCCGCCACGAGCTCGTCGTCCGGCAGCAGGTCGGCGTACGCGTCGACGACCCAGCGGGGGTGCGCGTGCGCCAGCCCGAGCCGGTCGTGCTCGTCCCCGGTCGCGAGCGCGGTGACCCAATCGTCGAGGTCGCGGGCGGCGACCTTGCGCAGGACCGCGTTGACGAGGCCGGTCACCCGACGGCCGACCGTCGCCGCGGCCAGGTCGACCGTCGCGCTGACCGCCGCGTGGCTGCCCACCCGCATGCCCAGCAGCTGGTGGGTGCCCAGGCGGAGCAGGTCGACGACCGCGGGCTGGAGGGAGGAGAGCGGCCGTCCGGCGGCGGCGGCGAGCACCGCGTCGTAGGTGCCGAGCCAGCGGCAGGTGCCGTTCAGCAGCTCGGTCGCGAAGGCGGCGTCGCGCCCGGTGATGCCGCGCTCGGTCAGCAGGCCGGGCAGGACGAGGTTGGCGTACGCCTCCTCGCCGGTGACGCGGCGCAGCGCGTCGAAGGCGACCCGGCGGGCGCGGTCGACCCGCGCGGGCACGTCAGTCCCCCAGCCGGAGGTCCTGGGTGGCGCCGAGGCCACGGGCCCAGTCGGCCGCGGCCATCGGCTTCTTGCCCTGCGCCTGCACCTGCCCCAGCTCGAGCACGCCCGCACCCGTGCCGACCAGCACGGAACGGCGTCCGACCCGCAGCTCCCCGGCGGCGAGCGCCGTGCCGTCGTCGCCGCCGACCGGGCTCGCCGAGGACACCTTGAAGCGCTCCCCGCGGAAGGTCGTCCACGCGCCGGGGTTCGGGTGGCAGCCGCGGACGAGCCGGTCGACCTCGACGGCCGGGCGGGTCCAGTCGATCCGGGCGTCCTCGACGGTGATCTTCGGCGCCATGGTCACGCCCTCGCCCGGCTGCTCGACGGGCTGGACCCCCGCCTCGACGGCGTCGAGCGTCTCGACCAGGAGCGCGCTGCCGGAGTAGGCGAGGCGCGTCAGCAGGTCGCCGGACGTGTCGGTTGTACCGATCGGCTCGGTGACGACGCCGTACGTGGGGCCGGCGTCCATCTCGAGGACCAGGCGGAAGGTCGTCGCGCCCGTCTCCGGGTCGCCGGCGAGCACGGCGTGCTGCACGGGCGCGGCGCCGCGCCAGCGCGGCAGGACCGAGAAGTGCAGGTTCACGAAGCCGTGGCGCGGGATGTCCAGGACGCGCTGCGGGAGCAGGGCGCCGTACGCGACCACCGGGCAGCAGTCGGGTGCGAGCTCGGTCAGCCGGGCCACGAAGTCCTCGTCGCGGGGGCGCTGCGGCTTGAGCACCTCGAGCTCGAGCTCCTCGGCCCGCAGGGCCACCGGGCTCGCGGTCAGGCGCTTCCCGCGCCCGCTCGGCGCGTCCGGCCGGGTGACGACGGCGACGACCTCGTGGTCGGACGCCACGATCGCGTCGAGGGCCGGCACGGCCACCTCAGGGGTCCCGCAGAAGACGACTCGCACCCGCTGACTCTATGTGTTCTGCGTCCTCGCTCCGCCGTGTCATCTGTCCTCGCTTCGCTCGGACGCGGATCCTGCTCAGACCCTCCGCCTTCCTCCCTCCCGGTGACGACGAAAAGCGTGTCGTCACCGTCCGGTCGTCCAGGCGGAGGCGCAGGATCCGGCGTCGGCCGTGTCCGCGGCCCTGCATCGCGGCACTCAGCCGAGCACGACCGGGTCGACCCGCACGCGGACCGCACCGTCGCTCTTGCGGGCGCTGCGGACGCCGGCGACCTCCTTGGCCGCGCGGACCAGGGCGCCGCCCGAGCGGACCGGTGCCCGCAGGGTGAGGCGCAGCAGCGGCTCGCCGTCGCTGCCGGGCAGCTGCTCGCGCGGCGGCAGCGGGACGGGCCCGAGCGTCTCGGTGCCCGGCGGCTCGTGGACGAGGCCCACGTACTCCTGCAGCACCGGCGCCGCGCCGTCGACGGTCACGACCTTCGCGGCCGGCGGGAAGTGCGCCTCGGCACGGTCGGCGAGCTCGCGGACCGCGAACCCCGCCGGGTCGACGCGCACGAGCGCCTGCAGGGCGCGCCCGCTGCTGTCCCCCACGGCGAGCACCGACCCGCCGTCCGCACCGCCGCGGACCAGCGCCACGACCGCGAACCAGCGGCGCAGCGCCTCCTCCGACGCCCGCAGGTCGGGGCGCAGCAGCAGCAGGGTGGTGTCCAGGAGCACGGCGGCGGCGTAGCCGCCCTCGGCCGGCGGCTCGGCGCCCGGCGTGGCGACGACGATCGCGCCGGTCGCCCCGACGCCCTCGAGCCGGCCCTCGCCGCTCGACTGCAGGACCGGGACGCCGGGGAACGCACGCCCGAGCTCGGCCGCCGTCCGCGTCGCCCCGACGACGGGCGAGCGGACGTGGTGGCCGCCGCAGACCGGGCACTCCCAGTCGACCTGCGGACGCCCGCACCAGCGGCAGGTCATGGTCGCCCCGGACCCCTCGCCCAGCGCCGTGGGACCGGAGCAGAACGCGCAGCGGACCGGCTCGCGGCAGTCCTGGCACACGAGGGCGAGGCGCCCGCCGGCCCGCGGGACCTGCACCAGGACCGGGCCGGTCGGCAGGGCCGCGCGCACCAGGGTGAAGACGTCGTGCGGCACCCGGGCCGCCCGCGCAGCCGGGTCGCGGGCCAGCGCGCGGTCGTCGTCGCCGCTCACCCGGACGCGCGGGGCCGCGTGGCGCACGTCCGCGCGGGCCTGCGCGACCGGGCGCAGCCAGCCGCTCTCGACGTAGGCCTGCAGCTCGGCGGTGCGTCCGTACGAGGCGAAGAGCGCCGCGGCGCCGCTCTGCCGGGCCCGCAGCGCCAGCACCTCGCGGGTGTGGGGGTAGGGCGCGCGCGGCTCGGCCCAGAGGTCGTCGCCGTCGTCCCACAGCGCGACCAGACCGAGGTCACGGACCGGCGCGTACGCGGCCGCCCGGTTGCCGACGACCACCTGCGCCCGGCCGTGGGCCGCGGCCAGGAAGGCGCGGTAGCGCGCGGCGGGTCCGGTCTCGGCGACGAGCGCGACGACGCGCGACCGGCCGAGCGCCGCGACGCAGGCGGCCTCCAGCCGGGCGACGTCGCGCTGGTCGGGGGCCAGCAGGACCGCGCCCCGCCCGCCCTCGACGCAGGCGCGGGCGGCGGCGGCGAACCCGGCCGCCCAGTCCGACACCGGCGCCGCGCTCGGCGTCGCCTGCCACAGGGCCCGCGGCGAGCGGCCGGCGCGCAGGGCGGACACGTACGCGGCCCCGTCCGGGTAGGCGGCGAAAGGGTCGGCGGGCGGCGCCGGCCAGGGCGCCTCGGGCTCGCCGTCGGTCCGGGCCGCCTCCCGCGCGGCGGCCGCCTTCTCCGTGGCGGCGTGCCGCGGCGGGACCGCGAGCCGCACGACGTCGACGAACGTCCCCGCGTAGTGGTCGGCCACGGCCCGCACCAGCGCGCTGGTCTCCGGGGTCAGGACGGGCTCGGCCGAGACGACCTTGTGCAGCGGCGCGAGCACGCGGTCGGTGTCGGTCGTGGCGGCGCGCTCGAGCACGAAGCCGTCCCGCAGCCGCCCGGCGAAACGGACCCGCACCCGGGCGCCGGGGACGGCCTCCGCGTCCTGCTCGGGCGTGACGCGGTAGTCGAAGGGCCGGTCGAGGTGCGCCAGCGGCACGTCCACGGCGACCCGGGCCACCGGCTGCGACGGCTGGGCCGGCTCCGCGGGCGCGGGGGCGGGGTCGGCGGGCACACGCGGATCCTAGGCAGAGCCACCGACAGGACCGCCGCTCGACGGCTGCCCGACGGACGGGGCGGGCGGTGAGAGGGTGGGCCGGTGACGGCGACGAGCGGGCGGGCGACGTCCGAGCAGGACGCGCGGACGCTGCTCGTGCACCTCGGCACGGCGATGGTCGCGACCGGCCAGCCGATCAACGAGGTCGAGGACGAGCTCGCCGAGGTGGGCCGGGCGCTCGGCCACCCCGGCACCCAGATCGCGGCCGGCCCGACCGGCGTCATGCTCTCGCTGTCGAGCGGGGCCCCGTCGGCGTACGAGGCGGTCACCGGCGCGCTGCGGCTCGACCAGGCGGCCCAGGTCCGCGAGATCCGCCGCGACCTCCTGCTCGGCCGTGTCGACGCCGCGACCGCCGACCAGCGGCTGCTGGACCTGCGCCACCAGCCCCCGCGCTACCCCGTGTGGCTGGCGAACCTCGGCTGGGTCGCCGTGGCCACCGGCATCGCCCTGATCCTGCAGCCGGGCTGGCGCAACGTCGTGCTGGCCGCGCTCGGTGCACTGGTGGTGGTCGCGCTGTTCCGGCTGGCGCAGCGCGTCACGCTGCTCGCGACGCTGCTGCCCGTGGTCGCGGCCTTCCTCGTCGCCTGCCTGGTGTTCACCGCCACCGACCTCGGGCTGGTGGAGGGACCGCTGCGGACGCTGCTCCCGCCGCTGGCCGTGCTGCTGCCCGGGGCGCTGCTGGTGACGGCGATGTCGGAGCTCGCGACCGGCGACATGGTCGCCGGGTCGTCGCGGCTGATCTTCGGCCTCGTGCAGGTCCTGCTCTTCACCCTCGGCGTCGTCGCCGCGACCCGGCTCTTCGACCTGCCCCGTGAGGCCCTGCGCAACGTCCGCGTCGACGACCTGGGCTGGTGGGCCGCGCCGCTCGGGCTGGTGCTGATCTGCGCCGGCATCGGGCTGCTCGAGTCGCCGCCCGTGCGGCTGCTGCCCTGGATCCTCGTGGTCCTGGTGCTCGCCTTCGCCGCGCAGGGGCTCGGGCAGCACTACTCGGGCCCGGTGCTCGGCAGCTTCCTCGGCGCGGTCGCGGCCAGCCTGGGCTCCTACGTCGTCGAGGCGGCGGTGCCCGACCTGCCGCGGCTCGTGGTCTTCCTGCCGTCCTTCTGGCTGCTCGTGCCCGGCAGCCTCGGCGTGCTGTCGGCGACCGAGCTCGCGCTCGACCCGGGCGGCGCGACGGCCACCGTGCTCGGCGTGGTGACCCTGGTGAGCGCGCTCGCGCTCGGCCTGCTCGTCGGGACCGCCGCCGCCCAGTCGCTGCGCTCCGTGCTGCGCCGCGCCCGCCGGATCCGCGTCCGCACGCACCTGCCGCTCGACCACCGGCCCGACGACCCTGCGACCGGTGCACCCCTCGCCCAGGAGACCGACCGATGACCACGTGGCGCGACCGGGCGTCCTCCCCGGCGCAGGACGACCTGGACGGATTGCTGGACCACGCGCTCCGCTACGCCGAGGACCGGTTGGGCGAGGGCGGCTTCGCCCCGGTGGCCTTCACCCTGGACGTCGACGGCACGGTCTCGCTGACGGCGGCCGGCTGGGACGAGGGCAGCGGACCGCCGCCGGCGGCGGAGGTGCTGGAGGGGCTCCGGGTCGCGATCCGCTCGGCGCGCGACCACTTCCGCGCCGTCGCCGTGGTGCTCGACGCCGCGATGCCGGACGGCTCCGACGTCGTCCAGGTCGACCTCGAGCACGCCGAGGGGCAGGCGCTGACCGTGCTCATGCCCTACGTGAGGACGGCCGACGGCCTCGAGACCGCCGACCTCCGGGCCGTCACAGGCCAGCCCCGCATCTGGGTGTGAGCCGGTGCCGGGACGAGCCCGGCGAGTGGTCAGGCCCGCTCGGCGTGGTCCTCGAGGACGCCGTGGAGCTCGAGGCCGTCCTCGAAGTCGCGCAACCATGCAGCGAAGTCGTCCGGGCCGAACAGCAGCTCGTCGGGGGCGACGAGCATCCCGGCTCCGGACAAGGTCGTCAGCGCCCGCCAGCGCACCCTGTCCATCTCGGGCGGGTCCCAGGCCGCGACCCAGGGCATCGCCCAGTCCTCCGCCTCGAAGGGCGTCGTCGTGCCCGCGACCAGCCCGCGGAGCACGGCGCGCACCGTGTCGACCGGCGGAGCGTCGCCGGGTGACGGAGGCTGCTCGCGCCCTCGCGGGCTCACGTCCGCTCGGCCGCCTGGTCGTCGGCGCTGCCACCGCGTGGCACCCGGAACGCGAGGATGCCGTTCTCCGAGAGCATCCGGCAGACGTCCTCGCGGTCGTCGTAGAAGACCTCGATCCCCAGCTCGCGGCACTTGGCCAGCTTGAGCTCCGGCGACTCGCGCGTGTGGTCGAAGACGACCTCGTGCACCGTCGGCACGTCGGTGACGGCTCGCACCTCGGCCTCCACGGTCCCGATCCGGCCGTGCCCGATGGCCGAGACCACGTGCACCTCGTCGCCCGCGGCCGCGTGGAGCGCGATCAGGTGCCCGATCTGGGTCGGGTAGTGGCTGAGCACGTGCCAGTAGTCGAAGCCGACGATCACCAGCACAACCTAGGCGGCCGCTCCGCAGGCCGAGGACGGTGGCTTGACCCAGGGCTCCGCGAGCGCCAGCGAGTGGACCCTCGGCAGGGGGCGAGGGGGATCGTCCCCCTCATGACCCAGGGCTCCGCGAGCGCCAGCGAGTGGACCCTCGGCAGGGGGAGAGGGGGATCGTCCCCCTCATGACCCAGGGCTCCGCGAGCGCCAGCGAGTGGACCCTCGGCAGGGGGCGAGGAGGATCGTCCCCCTCAAGATTCAGCCGCGGACGGCGGCGGCGAGCGCGTCGGCGCGGTCGGTGCGCTCCCAGGTCGAGCCGGGGAGCTCGCGCCCGAAGTGGCCGTAGCGCGCGGTGGGCGCGTAGACGGGCCGCAGCAGGTCGAGGTCGCGGATGATGGCGGCGGGACGCAGGTCGAAGACCGCCAGCACGGCCTCCTGGATCCGGCTCACCGGGACCTGCTCGGTGCCGAACGTCTCGACGTAGAAGCCGACCGGGTGCGCGCGCCCGATCGCGTACGCGACCTGGACCTCGCAGCGGTGCGCGAGACCGGCGGCGACGACGTTCTTGGCGACCCAGCGCATCGCGTACGCGGCCGAGCGGTCGACCTTGGACGGGTCCTTGCCGGAGAAGGCGCCACCGCCGTGGCGGGCCATGCCGCCGTAGGTGTCGACGATGATCTTGCGGCCGGTGAGCCCGGCGTCGCCCATCGGGCCGCCGACCTCGAAGCGGCCGGTCGGGTTGACCAGCAGCCGGTAGCCCCGGGTGTCGATCTCGAAGCGCTCGAGCACCGGCTCGACGACGTGCTTGCGCACGTCCGGGGTGAGCAGCGCGTCGAGGTCGATGTCGGCGGCGTGCTGGCTGGAGAGCACGACCGTGTCGAGGCGGACGGGCCGGTCGCCGTCGTACTCGATGGTCACCTGGGTCTTGCCGTCGGGGCGCAGGTAGGGCACGCGCCCGTCCTTGCGGACCTCGGACAGCTGTTCGGCCAGGCGGTGGGCCAGGTCGATCGGCAGCGGCATCAGGTTGGCCGTCTCGTCGGAGGCGTAGCCGAACATCAGCCCCTGGTCGCCCGCGCCCTGCGCGTCGAGGTCGTCGGCCGACTCCCCCGTGCGCCGCTCGTACGCGGTGTCGACGCCCTGCGCGATGTCGGGCGACTGCTGGCCGATGGCCACCTGGACGCCGCACGAGGCGCCGTCGAAGCCCTTGGTCGAGGAGTCGTAGCCGATCTCGAGGATGCGCGAGCGCACGATCGAGGGGATCTCGACGTAGGCGTCGGTGGTGACCTCGCCGGCGACGACGACCAGCCCGGTCGTGACGAGCGTCTCGACCGCGACCCGGCTGTGCGGGTCCTCGGCGAGGAGGGCGTCGAGCACGGAGTCGCTGATCTGGTCGGCGATCTTGTCGGGGTGGCCCTCGGTCACCGACTCGGAGGTGAAGAGGCGTCCGGTCACCGCTGCAACCTATCCCGCGGGCGAAGGGCGAGCGCCGCGTCCAGGATCCGATGGGCGAGCACGTCCTTGCTGCCGGCGTGCGGCCCGTCGACGACCGCCTCTCCCCCGCCGTCGCCCTCGGTACGGGCGAGCAGCGTGACCTCGTTGTCCTCGGAGCCGAAGACCAGGCCGTGGCCCACGGCGTTGAGCACGAGCAGGTCGCAGCCCTTGCGCGCCAGCTTGTCGCGCCCGAGCGCCACGAGCTGCGCGTGGTCGGGCGCGGTCTCGGCGGCGAAGCCGACGATCACCTGGCCGGCGTCCTCGCGGGCCTCGACCAGGCCTCGCAGCACGTCCGGGGTCTGCACCAGGTCCACGGCGAGCCCGCCGTCGCCGCTCTTCTTGATCTTGGTCTCGCTCGCCCCGCGGGGCGTGAAGTCGGCCGGCGCGGCGGCCATCACGACCACGTCGGCCGTCTTCGCGGCCCGCGTCATCGCCGCGGCCAGCTCGGCGGTGCTGCCCACGCGCTCGACCTCGACGGCCGGCGGGCCGGCGACGTCGGTGTGCGCGACCACGGCGTGCACGGTGGCCCCCCGCAGCCGGGCGGCGCGGGCGAGCGCCCAACCCATCCGACCGGAGGAGGAGTTGCCGATGAACCGCACCGGGTCGAGGTGCTCGCGCGTCCCGCCGACGCTGACCGCGACGTCGAGACCGGCCAGGTCCTGGGCGGCGGCGAGCGGCGCAACAGCCGGCGCGGCGAGCACCGTCCGCGCGACCGCGAGGATCTCGGCGGGCTCGGGGAGGCGCCCGGCCCCGGAGTCGGCGCCCGTCAGCCGGCCCACCGCCGGGTCGACGACCACCGCTCCGCGCGAGCGCAGCGTCGCGACGTTCGCCCGGGTCGCCGGGTGCTGCCACATCTCGGTGTGCATCGCCGGGGCGAGCACCAGCGGGCAGGTCGCGGTGAGCAGGACGTTCGTCAGCAGGTCGTCGGCCCGGCCGGTGGCCGCGCGGGCCAGCAGGTCTGCGGTGGCCGGGGCGACGACGACGAGGTCGGCCTCGCGCCCGAGCCGGACGTGGGGCACCTCGTACGCATCGGTCCAGACGTCGGTGCTGACCGGGCGTCCGGACAGCGCCTCCCACGTGGCCCGCCCGACGAAGGTCAGGGCGGACTCCGTGGGGACGACGGTCACCTCGTGGCCGTCGTCGCGCAGCCGCCGGAGCAGCTCGCAGGCCTTGTACGCCGCGATGCCTCCCGCGACGCCGAGGAGGACGCGGCTCACGGGGCTACGCGGAGGCGAAGGGGTCGGGCTCGGCGGTCGTCTCGGCCTCGGCGTCCGGGTCGATGTCGATCGCGGTGAGCTTGCCCTCGTTGAGCTCGCGCAGCGCGATGGAGAGCGGCTTCTCCTGCACGGCGGTCTCGACCAGCGGGCCGACGTGGTCCAGGAGGCCCTCGCCGAGCTGGGAGTAGTACGCGTTGATCTGGCGGGCGCGCTTGGCCGCGAACAGCACGAGGCGGTACTTGCTGTCGGACTGCGTCAGGAGCTCGTCGATCGGCGGGTTCGTGATGCCTTCGGCGGCAGCGGTCTGGGAAGCGTTCTGAGCCACAGGGTTCCTCTTCATCGGGTGGGCAGGGGCTGTGCCGGACCCGGTCCGGTCCTCGGGGGGACCCGGTCGGCAGCCTGCCGGTCCGTCTGCTCGATCACAGACCCATCAAGGCTACCAAGTCCGCGACCGCCTGCTCGACACTGATGTTGACCACCACGGCGTCGAACTCGGCCGCCGCCTCCAGCTCGGCGTGCGCGGTCTGCAGCCGGCGCTCGCGCTGGGCCGGGGTCTCGGTCCCCCGGCCGACGAGCCGGCGCTGCAGCTCGTCGAAGCTCGGCGGGGCCAGGAAGACGAAGCGCGCCTCGGGCCAGGACGTCCGCACCTGCCGGGCGCCCTGCAGGTCGATCTCCAGCAGCGCGGGGCGTCCGGACTCGGTGGCGGCGACGACGGGGGCGCGGGGCGTGCCGTAGCGGTGCACGCCGTGCACCACCGCCCACTCCAGCAGCAGCCCCGACGAGACGAGCTCGTCGAACTCCGCCTCGGAGACGAAGAGGTAGTGCTGGCCGTCGACCTCCCCGGGCCGCGGCGGGCGCGTGGTGGCCGAGACGGAGACGAAGACGTCCGGGTGCGTCGCGGCGAGGGCGGTGGTGACCGTCCCCTTGCCGACGGCGGTCGGCCCCGACAGGACGGTGAGGCGGCTCGTCACCGCTCAGGTCTCGTCGACGGACCGGGCGAACTCGGCCACCAGCGCCGCCGTCTGGTGCTTGCCCAGGCCGCGGAGGCGGCGGTTCGGCGCGATCTCGAGGCGCTCCATGACCTTGCCGGCGCGCACGGCGCCGACGCGCGGCAGGGACTTCAGCACGTCGACGACCTTGGTGTGGGCCACGACGTCGTCGTGCTCCGCGGCCTCGAGCACCTCGGCGAGGCTCCGCTCACCCGTCCGCAGAGCCTGCTTGACCTCGGCGCGTCGGCGGCGGGCCTCGGTGGCCGCGTGCCGCGCCTGCTGGCGCTGCTCGTCGCTCAACGGGGGGATGCTCACCGGGTCCTCCTCTCACGTCTTCGCAGGGCTCGGGCAGGTCGTGGACGTGCGCCGACGACGTCGCTCCGGCCCGGGGGCTTCCGAACCTATCTCAGCCCGGCGACCGACTCCACGACCGCCCGTGCGGCCCGCCTGAGCCGTACGGGGTCGGGCCCGGCGCGCATGACGTCGCGGCTCGTCGTCGGCAGGACCAGCGGCAGCGCCGCGCCGAACACCTCGGCCAGGTCGGCCACCGTCCCGCCCTGGGCGCCGAGGCCGGGCGCGAGCACCGAGCCGTTCAGGTGCTCGAAGCGCGTCCCGGTGCGCCCGATCGTCGCGCCGACGACGACGCCGACGTCGCCGAGCGGCTCGGCGCCGGCGTTGCGCCGGGCGGCCTCGTCGACGACCGTCTGGCCGACCGTGCTCCCCGGGCCGTCCCCGCCCGCGGTGACCGCGTGCTGCACCTGCGGCCCCTCCGGGTTGCTGGTGAGGGCGAGCACGTAGACGCCGCGCCCGTGGCGCCGGGCCAGCTCGATCGCGCCGTCCAGCGACCCGAACCCCAGGTAGGGGCTCAGCGTGACCGCGTCGGCGGCCAGCGGCGAGCCCTCGCCCAGGTAGGCGGTGGCGTACGCGTCCATGGTCGAGCCGATGTCGCCGCGCTTGACGTCGAGCAGCGAGAGCGCACCGGCGGCGGCGCAGTCGGCCAGGACCCGCTCCAGCACGGCGACCCCGGCCGAGCCGTACGCCTCGAAGAAGGCCGACTGCGGCTTGAGCACGGCCACCTGGTCGCCGAGCGCCTCGACCATGCCGCGCGCGCAGCGCTCGAGGCCCTGCACGGTCGGCTCCAGGCCCCAGGCCTCGAGGACCCCCGGGTGCGGGTCGACGCCCACGCAGAGCGGCCCGCGCTCGGCGACCGCCGCGGCCAGCCGGACCCCGTACGGCTCCCTCATGCTGCCTGCTCCCCTCGTGACGTCGCGACGGACCGCCTCGGCGCCGCCGCGCGGGCGTCGATCGCCCGCAGCAGGGCGGGACCGCCGTAGACGAAGCCGGTGTAGACCTGCAGCAGCCGGGCGCCCGCGTCGAGCAGGGCCTGGCCGTCGTCGGCGCTGGTGATGCCCCCGACCCCGATCACCGGCAGGTCGGTGCGCGCGGCGAGGAACGCGACGACCTCGCGGGCGCGCACGGCGAGCGGTGCGCCGGACAGGCCGCCGGCCTCCCCCGCCCGCCACGCGTCGGCCTCCGCGAGCCCGTCGCGGGCCAGCGTCGTGTTGGTGGCGACGAGCCCGGCCGCCCCGGCACCGGTGCAGACGTCGAGGACGTCCTCGAGCGCCTCGGGCGTGAGGTCGGGCGCGACCTTGACCAGCACCGGCACCGGGCGGGCCGGGTCCTGCGCCCGCGCC
>Ga0325401_1005009_pt1 | contig 12591 bp, 4 predicted proteins | sample PopdelMetagenome_FD_205666 | JGI IMG/M metagenome (GOLD analysis project Ga0325401, IMG submission 205666) | Populus deltoides microbial communities from Bellville, Georgia, United States - Xylem-PdKOR-R2 | ecosystem: Host-associated > Plants > Phyllosphere > Stem > Wood/Secondary xylem | place...
GTCCATACCTCCGTATTTAGACCCTACTCTTAGCATCAAGGAGCTTATGACTGGAGTTAGTTTTGCTTCGGCTGGCTCCGGATTTGATCCCCTTACACCAAGAGTGTCCGTACGTCTCTCTCTCTCTCTCCCTCTCTTAACAAACAGACACACACACAAACGCTCAGCATATTATCGTTTACTTAATGTCTTGTAATAATTTTAATGGTATAAGACTAGGAGATACACATATTGATAATTAGGATATTTATATAAATCTTTAATGGCTAACGCATAAATATTCTGGTTTTCATTTGATAGATGGATCATTGTTAGGTAGCTACAGGTACTATCTTTGTGTGGATGAATTTTGTTTTCTTAGTTTACGAAAACACTTACGAATTTGGAATGATTTTGATTTTTGACGTTGCTGGTATGTTTCTTTCTGGCTAGGGAGATGTATCAGGTCTCAAAATATGAAATTTCACTAGGGCTCCTATAATTAAGCATCATTAAAGAGTGCAAATATACTTGTAGAAACATCAGCAGAATTAAGCAACCAACAGGCATTACCTTGATCCCTTACAAAGCATGGAAATGAGGCAGGATCAGATTCAATCTTCGTGTGTCTTAGATGCATGATTTGGGTTTGATTCTTATAATTTCATATGTATGTAAATATTAAATGAGATTTTAGAATATAATTTATATTATTCTCTGACATATCTCATCAAATGAAAGTCCTATAAATATAAAACTTACACAAACTCATACTATTTTATATTTATTTTTTATTAAATAAATGAGGATGATGAGTATTAGTAAGATTCAAACTCATGATTATTTAGTCATCAAGACCCTGATACTATATTAAAAAATTATCTCAATTCAATAACAAAAAAATTTAAAATATAATTTATATTATTTTTTATTGATGATAACGAAGTAACGGGCCAACAGACAAGGAAAGAACCTGAAAAAAAAACGTGTGTGAGAGAGAGAGAGACATTGACAATTGATTAATAAAAGGAAGTATTGGTAGGTGAGAAATTAAAATGAAACATCTGCCGTGGTATAGATAGATCATGTTGTCTAGATTTTAATAAATAAAAAAACTATGCAGCCTCTAGTGTATATGTCATCCACTTGGGAGCTAAATTAAGTTTATTTTCTTATGTTTTACCACAGAATGTGATCGACATACCAAAGCAACTGGAGTACTTTAAAGAGTATAAAAGAAGACTGGAGTCTGCAATTGGAAGGAAAAAGACCGAAAATCATATCAACAAGGCATTGTTTATCGTCAGTGCTGGCACGAATGACTTCGTTATCAATTATTTTACTCTGCCAATCCGACGAAAAACCTACTCCGTCTCAGGTTACCAGCAATTCATCCTGCAAACAGCCACACAATTCCTTCAGGTTTGGCTCCATTCATGGTTAATCAACTTATTGTTATTTCTGATATTTTAGTTTGTTTATTCGTTCACTTATTATTATTATTATTTTAAATGCTCTACTAGCCCATTGACAGTCTTATCCGGTACAGGATATTGACGTATAGATATAATTAGCTAGTTAATTGATATTCATAATTACAAATAGTTCGATGCTACTTTATTCTATAAAAGGATTTGTGTCCATTTGGGTCAGGTAAGGAAAGCCTTCCACAAATTTGTGAGCAGCATCTTTATTATGATCCAAAAGCAAAAATAAAAGAGCTGCACAATATGTTTGTATTTACTGTCATTAAACACCGTGCTGGCCAAGACCTGTACATGTTTCTTCTTGTGGTGCAAAAGCTTGCGTTAGGGAAATATGCTGGTTCATCACTTTTTATTTATATCATGGGACATTATTAACGTTTTGTTTAATATGGGTTTTCAAATTTATTCAAGTCAATGCTCAGCTTTTTAATTTATAAAAAAAGAACTATAATTAAGTATACTTGATTAGAAATAATTGTTGACTTAAGTTTAAAGTTTATCATAGAATTGAGTCGAATTTTTTATTTTGATTTAATCAAAATTAAGAAAGTTTTTTTTTTACAATTCTGAATTCTAATTTATATTATATTTATTGTTTAAAAATTGATTTGAACAATTTCTTGCTTAATGTACTCCTAACTTAAAAATTATTTTAACTTCTTTTATAAATTATAAATTGTTTATGAAAAATAACTTATGAAATATAATTTAATTAAAATTAAATATTATACTTTAGAAGTCATGTTAAACAGGTTTAACAATTAAGATTATTTAAGTTGAAAAGGAAACCAAAGTATTAATTAATGTTGTAACACTTGCAAGAGTATTTTTTTTTATTATTAACGTTAATGTCCGGGTTAATTTGTATTTAGCTCGATTAATTTTGTAAGTTTTAAAATTAATGATCATGTAAACCTCCAATAATTTTAAAATTTAAAATTTATAAAGCTAATAACCTTCAAAATATATATCTAAAACTTTACCTGTAAACGACACCCATTATAATTGCAAGAGTGTCTTCCAAAGATAAGACGAGGAGGCCCGCAAGAACCACAACATTAATTAATCAATTCATTACGATATCTACCTAGCCGCCAAGCTATCAGCTGTCAGCTTTAAATTGGCATAAATATGGGGCATTTATCCCAGATCATTAATTACCCAAATTTCAAGTTTTGAAATTATTGCGCTTGTATGCTATAATATTTTAGATTATTAAGCCATGAAAAATATAACCGACACTACATTATGCGACGATTTTAGGACTTGTTTGAGCAAGGAGCAAGAAGAATCTTATTTACTGCACTACCTCCAATGGGTTGCCTGCCGGTCGTTATCACCCTTTTCTCGAACCATGCCATCTCAGAACGTGGTTGTCTTGATTATTTTTCCTCCGTCGGACGACAGTTCAATCAGTTGCTCCAGAATGAGTTGAATCTCATGCAAATTCGATTAGCAAATCAAGGTGTTAGGATCTATTTAACTGATGCGTACAGTGCTTTGACCGGCATGATTCAAGGGCAAGGAAGGTCTGGTAAGTGTATATAAAATCTCTAAAATTAAACTGAGAAATATATATATATATATATATATATATATATATATATATATATATATATTCTGATCATGTGATCATTAATTAATTTAATTTACCCCCTCCCTTTCAAGCATTTGATGAAGTAAGTCGTGGCTGCTGTGGAACCGGTTACTTGGAAGCATCTCTCTTGTGCAACCCAAAATCATTTTTGTGTCCTGATGCATCAAAGTACGTATTTTGGGATTCAATACATCCAACTGAGCAGGCATACAACAATGTTTTTAAGTCCATCCGTCCTATAATTGATGCTATCATCAGGGGCTAAAATTCATTTATTTTCCACCCCAGAGAATGTTATGGTGGGCAATTTCCTATTTTTTCCGTTTCCTTTCTGGAAATTGTACGCTTGAAAGTCATCATGTATGACCAACAATATTTAATAGTGAAATAAACGTGCATGTGATATCCGTCGAGTACTATCAATAAAATAAATACAAATTATTCAAATCTCCAAGAACATACGTAAATTTTACTTTCCTCGGTTGCAAGGTTTGCTAGAATCTTGTAATGTCATGCTTCTAGAGAGAAGATTTCATATTAATGTCAAGAGATCGAATGTTATGGTGGTTCAATCTATGTTCGGGTCTCTGTATTAATTTCCATAAGAGTGGCTTGGTGGGTGTAAATGTGGATGAGATGTTCATAGTAGGGATCTCGGGTGTTCTCAAATGCAGAGGCGACACACTACCAATTAATTACCTAGGCCTTCCTCTTGGCTCCAATCCTAATAGGATTTCCACATGGAAACCTGTGCTCTCCAAAATTCATGGGAGACTTGGTTCTTGGAAGGGTAGGTTGTTATCTCTGGCTGGAAGAGCTTGCTTAATCAAAAGTGTGCTAGCTACTACACCACTTTACTACATGTCTATATTTTGTATCCCAAAAACAGTAACTCATCAGATTATAGCAATGCACTCTCGATTCCTATAAGGTAGAGGCATTGACAAAAGAAAGATCCATAAATTGGCTTGGAAAACTGTGGTTAAAGAAAAAAATAGGGGAGGGCTTGGTATTGGGTTTGTCTTGGCAAAAAATAAAGCTTTTCTTTTTAAGTGGATTTGGAAACTTGGTTGCGATGACAAGGCTAACTGGGCTAATTTGATTAGGAAAAAATATAAGCCAAGTTTTAGCAACGAGCTGCCTCAATTTAGTAAAAGATTCTCGGTGACTTTGAGATGTATTTACTCAACTACAACTAGCAATGACCAGGATAACACCCTGATAAGAAATAGTTACAAACTTCAAATAGGAAAGGGTAACCAGGTAAAGTTTTAGAAAGATACTTGGCTGACTAGTTTTTGTTTAGCTCACTCTTATCATATTCTCTTTTGGCTTTTTTTCTTGAAAGTAGGCCTCGAAGATGTGTGGCAATGGAATCTAAATTGGATGAGACCCCTTAGAGCTAGAGAGAGTTTGAAGCTTCATGGGCTAATTTCTGATCTAAACCTAGCAAGAATCCATTGAAAGAATAAAGATAAGTTGGTTTGGGAATGGGAAAAGGATGGAGAATACATTGTGAACTCCTGTATGCTTGCCCTTGACAGAAGTAGGTTTGCTGGAACCAAACCATATGACATTATGGCTGGCTCTAAATGAAGGGCTATGTACTAGAGCTTTCCTCGTCAGGAGACATATTTTGAGTCCACAAAATGATTGTTATCCTTTTTTGTGATCCATATTCTAAAATTATTTCCCACATTCTCATACATTGCCCCGCGGGTTAAAAACTTTGGAATAAAATTGTAGCTTGGAGAGGCTTAAACTGGATAATGACTTACGACCTAGATAACCTTCAATGTCAATGACAAGACTTTTTGCAGGATAATCACTATAAGTTTGAAAGATCTGTTTGGAGTGGTTTTATGTTCAACACTATTTGGGCTCTTTGGAATAGCATGAACAAATTGATGTTTGAGGAAAAGCAGCCTATTTGGGAGGATATCTTGTGCCATATGTTCTTTTTTGTTGTAGATTAGATAAAAAATTTGTATGCTTTATTTTGATAAATAGGTGTTGACCTATATAGAAACCACGAATGCATCTCGTCCTAGACTGTAGTGGATTGATTCTAAATGGCTTTTATTGCTAATGTTCTAGCAGTAAAATTATGCTTTTTCATTGTTTGGCTTTGGCTATAATCTATATAGCTAAAGCTTCTGTTCTTTGATCCCATTTCCAATGAAATGTTGAGGGATGAAATTGAAAAAAAAAGTTTCAACAAAAAATTATTAAAAACAAAAAAATTGAAATTAAGAGAATAAGAATCAAATATGACATAAAATAAAATAAATTAATATATTGAGGGATGTAATTTATATATAAAAAAAAGATTTCAATTAAGAGAATGATATAAAATATTGAGGGATACAATTGAAGAAATTATCCAAATAAGAGAATGATATAAAATATTGATTGATGCAATTAAAAAGATAATTTAATTAAAATAATAGTTGAAAAAAAATCAAAATTAAAAATATAGGGACCAAATCTGAAAGCTGAAAAAACTAAAAGAGAATTAATTGAAAGAAAATTCCAACTATATAGATAATCTAAAATAAAAGAAATAACAATAAAAGGAGGAGAGAGGAAAAAAAAAAGGAAAAAAAGAAACGACAATCGGTGCAAAACTTGACTTGTTATAGCCACATGTGTCATCCATTAATGGAAGTGACACCATAAGGATTAAAATGTTGTCATAAAATTAAGCTTTTAATGATAATTTCTATGATATTGTTAATGATGTTTTTATCATAATATTGGCGGAGTTCAATTTTTTTACTAATTTTCTATGATATTTGATAAATTCTTATAAAAAAAAGATCTCAACATCTTAATTAATCTAAACCAACTTTAGATTTCTTGTGGCCAAAATTCATACATATTAACATGATCCAAATCAGACTTGATACAAGCTTCAACAAGCCTACTTTGTTACCCAAATTAAACACATACATGGGTTGCTCAAATCTGGCCGAATGCAAAATTGATGGCCTTGGATTGAACCCCTCATCATACATAACCTAAGGCTAATCGAACTCATTTTATGATAAAACGCTCTCATGGTTGAATAGTTTCCAAGCTAGAAACCCTTTATGGCTAATTGCATTCCAAACTAAAAACCAAGGGAAGACACAATAGTAGCCGAATGGCCTCCTATCCAAGCTAAGAAACATAACCAGATGTTCAACATGAAAAATCCAAGTCTAAATCGTATCATAACTTCATCTTATTTTGAAGTTACTATACATCAATATTGTATATAACAACTTCCTCATACATAGTTAGATAAGATTCCTTAATTTTATGGTACTCTAGAGTCTTGATGTTAAGATTTAGAGCGAATTATTTCTTTTTTCCTTTTCCTTTTTTTTTTTTTTTTTGCTCTATAACTTAAATGATCATAGTTACCAATATATATAAAAAAATATGCATACGTCCATTAATGGGAGCAAAATGAGTTTTGCCAAAATAATTGTTGAGATGCTTTGCTTTTTCAAATGAAACTTCCCAAAAACATTTGTCAATCGAACTGACATGCTTGAATGTGTCAAACCGTCAATATTTCACTTTAAAAATGATTGTTTGTTAATAAAAAAAAAAGGAAAAAGTTTCATAATCAGAGCTCAAATTCTATTTAATCTAAATGTTTGTACTACCCTTTTCTTATCAAAACAGTCCTGGATGGGGTCCTTTGGTAAAGGGTAGGCATGAAAACTGATAATATTTTAAAATCTAGAATGCTTAAAAATATGGTTTTTTAGTGTTTGGATAGTAAGTAATCTCACGCTCACGTTAATATTCCCTTCTCTACAGTTTAAAAAGTTGATGGTTGGTAGTAGAAGACCTAACTCCTAAAAATAAACATTTTTAGTGAGGTTTAGGAACCCTCCAATAATAAAGTCAATGATTTTTATAAGGGGTTGAGAGAATGTGATTTAAATTCTAAGAACAAGAATGTTTATTCTTGCTTGTGTATGATAAACACTCTGAAAATAAGAGTATGAATACTTAAAGGATAAAAAAGCATGAACCATTTACCTAGATAGTTCAGGGGGTATATATTGCCCCTAAACCTTGTTATATTGCTTAAATGGAGGAGTTGGAATGTTGTTTTCTTTTGACAACATTAATGAGAGATAAATATTAATTACACAACATTAATAAGGAAAAAATATATTTACACAATATTAATGAAGAATATATATCACTTATATCATATTAATGTTGATGGAAATATGGTTGGTCATTAGAAGATTTTTACATACCTAGAGGGTATAAGGAAATGCCTTTTAACTTTTTGTGTTAAAAGCCATTAAAATAAACAAATAAAGCTTCATGACCCAACATAGAGCCTATAATGATCATTAGTTCCATACACATTTGGACCTAGAATCATCCTAAGTCCAAGGGTGATGAGTCTAATAGATTTTAGATTCATATATACTTGGGTTATGTATACATAGGCTTAACACATAACTGAACCCAAGGATATTAGATCTACAATTCATCATATTGATATGTACATGGGCTCAGTACATAGCTGAACGCCCGAACTTAATAATAATAGGTCTGACAATTCATCAAACTTAAATGTACACAGGCTCAACATCTAGCTGAGCTCAAGAATATTGGGTTTAGAAGCAAGCATGATCCATGTCATTTAGGGTTTAACATTCTGTAGAAGCTAAATATGTTGAATTATTAACTTTTTTTTTTTTTTTGTCTTTTTTTATTATGGACTTATAGAAAAACATATATAAAATAAATTAATCCGTCACAAACATAGCTATATACTTCAATACCAACTACATCAAAGCTAACTTCCTTTACTTAAACATCCACCACATTTATTGGCCAAGTAGTTCTACACCACCTCCGGGCTACAGTTTAAGGTTGTTTATCACTTTGGAATCTCATAAATTCATTCTAAAAGTCCACTACTTAGATTCTTTTTTTTTCCCCCTGAAGTGAATAGAAATTTCTCACCATTTTCTTTATTCTCTCCTTCATTTCTGTTGGTTTTAGAAATTTCTTTTACATTTTTTAAACGCTTTGTCAATTTATTACAGAAGATAATAATAATAATAATAATAATAATAATAAGATGTGTGTGGATGTAGAATGTGTTGCGAGCCTGCATATTCAGGTAAACAACACAACTGGATGTAGATAGGAGTTGAGACTATTCATATTTTCTTGGTCTCCAAATTAAAGTGAACTTCATCAAAATACCAACCACTTAGATATGCAGTGTTGTAGATCTGATTTTAAGTGGACAATTTTGGTTTGGACCCCTCAAAAGGAGTTGAAGTGCTACCGTTTTCAAACTATATTTGGCAACGACAATATCATTTCAGCTTCTGTTTGCACATTACCACCAAAAATATGATTGAATTACAACTTTCACTGTTTTATTATTTTTAAATTAAAAAGATATTATAAAATTGTCAACAATCCGTTGTAGTCTAGTTGGTTAGGATACTCGGCTCTCACCCGAGAGACCCGGGTTCAAGTCCCGGCAACGGAATTTTTTCTCCCCTTCCTAATTTTATTTCTTATAATATCTATTATTTCGATTTCCTTATAAGAGAAGTTTAAGGGAAAAAAAGGATTTTGGGCGGGAAATAATAGAAATCTTTTTTGGCGGCCATACTGAAGCCCAAATTAACAATTCCTCCTCCTAGGGTTTCTAGTGGAGAGAAGAATGAAGAGAGCAGGCATCGAAGAGAACCTCTTAGCGATCCTCGACTCCGCCTCCGATTCTAAACACACACCAGACGCCAACGATGACAGTAAGCCTTTTCCACACCACTTTTTAATCTAAGCTGATTAATTTTTAATTAATCGCGTTTTAAATTGAAACGCTAGGGCTTGCATTTCTGGAAGCAGTTCGCAGCGCTTGCATTGTTAATGAAAATCCTCCAACAAGGTGATTAATTTCCTTTTTAATTTTCTTCAAATCATAAAAAGAAATTATATTTGTAAATTTCCTTTTGGTTAATATTTTGGAAACTGTTCTATGAAGCAGCAAAATGCGTGAGGCGGTGTTTCAAATTTTGAGGGTTGGGAAATCATTGGAATTGATTACGGAAAGTTTTCGCCTTTTAAATGAGTTGGATAAGGTACTTAATTGCTTCTCTTTGGACCTTACTGTTAATTTAATCTTAATTTAGACTTGTTTTCTTTAATACTTTAACTTAATCTGAGTTTGGACTTGGGATACTTGAAGATTTGTTTTTGTTTTTTTCTTCCTTCGATTAGCGTTTTCCACGCGTGTATTTGTCAGAGAAAGAAGCATTAGAGTCATCTCACCTAGTCGTGGTTGAGGAGGTATTAAGTTTTGCTTTATCTAAATGTGTATTTTGATCAATGTTTCTAATTGCCGTATTTTGATGAGGATGATGATAGATATTACATTCTTTCGTTGCTGGATATTAGGGCTGGTCGCCATTTCTTTTTAATTTGGAAAATGCATCTAGAGAGAGGGGAGCTGGTGGCAGAAGCATTAGCGGACCACTTGACTCATTGGTGAGTTGGTTGTGATTGAAATCGAAGTGGTTGAATTGTGTTTTTTTTCATTAAGAGGTGCTTGTTCTTGTGATTTAAAGATTGCACCACCGGATAGTATTCCTTGTTTTGAATAATTTCTTTGAAGTTGTTTGTTAGTGAAAGCCGATGTTTGTTACCTGCATCCTGCTTTTTTATTCTATTTTGGTGGCTCTGTTATTCTCAGGGTTTCCTTCAGTTAATGCAAGAACTTGCTGAAGTGGCTAATGAGGGAAACCTTCAAGCATTAGAAATAAAGGTTAGTTTATTTATTCTTTTTTCAAGTAAATAAGAGATAAGACAAGGTGTGCAGTGTCTTTTAGGTCCTAATAGCACACTTGTTCATAGGTTTTTCAATTTAAATTTTATGAAGGTTGGGATACTCTTCCCCGTTGAGTCACTTACTGAGCATTCTTCTGACATGCCTTTCTTTCAGTCACTGAGGAACATGTTGCTGTTTCAATATCTTGTCAATGCTCTTGAAGGAGACTTTTTACCACGTAACAGGGTGTATGAAGGTATTATTACATGCCTTGTTCGTATGCTTTGAGGTACTTGTGAGATATAAACAGCTTATTATCGTATTGCAGAAACCATGAATTGGACCCACCTAAGGGAGTCTTTGCTCAACATGCTTTTGGTATATCCTCACCTTCTGAGTTGTAAATCTCAATGTATCTTGTTACTCATTGAGTGTGATGCTGTAATCCTTAATTGATGTCTTATAACCTTCAGCCCTCTAAAAATTTTAATTGCCATTTCTTCCATTTTAATTTATAATTTTTCTCCTACTTGGAGGCATTGTGTGGCTATTAAATGTTTGAAGATGTGAATATCTTGTATCATATTTATTTTGCAGAGTACAAGAAGAATAAACTACAAAGGCTTGATGAAAGATTGCTTATCCATTATGTGTGGATTGTTTGACGTTTCTGCTGGAATAAGTGAGGATCTAGAATCTCCTGACGATGCTGCTTCAAAACTATCTCATAATGGCAATACAGCTTCAGCATTAGCTTTATTTGAATTAGGAAATAATGCTTGTATTGCCTTGCAAAAACTTCTGATAATGGCAAGTCACTAAAAAGACTCCCTGAGTTAAGAATATTTAAAATCATCTTTTCTATAAACTCTGATGCTGTCGACTTTTCTAGATTATGGACCTTGACATGTCTAGGAAGAAAGCAGACATGCAAGGTTCTACAACCAGAGCTGATGGTGTGAGGTATTTACTTGCACTCATTTATCTCTGTGATTTTTGATTGAGTAAAGTGAACATGCTGCTATGATTTGATTCAGGACCCCTCTAATGGAGATAATTTTGGATGAGCTAACTTATGACATAGATATGCTTTCTCCATTTCTGAAGGTATCCTTTTTAAGTTGTCAAGTACTCCCTTCTGTGTATGCTATGCATTCATAAAGATGCAGAATCTCTGAAAGATTTAGGTGGAGGGGTACTAGTCTTGTTCTGGCTTCCTGGCTTTGGAATCAGAGATCACTTTTGGCCAGAACCTCAAAATAAAATATCATTCTTTCACTTTTTTCCATTACTTTTATGCTTTCTTTATTAGCTGGTTTTAGCAAGCTTTCATTCTCAGATGGTCTGTAGGTACTAAACCATGGGCTCTTTTTTCTGATATTTTCATGCTATTTTTTGCATGATTAGGTGTTGCATTTAGAATTGTAAGCAGTCTCCCACTTAGATTCCTGTTATCTATTTTTTATGCTGTTGTTTAATATAACTGTTGAAGTTGTTTAATCAAGCAAGTGAAGATATTCTTCTTCTCATGATCAGAATGATTTGCAGGTATTTAATGAGCCTAAGTGGAAGCTCGAAATCATCTTGCAGTATTTTTCAAAATACACCACTAGAGTAAGTGAGCTGTCAATATTGTTGTCATTTAAAATAATGTGCATTTTCCCCAAAGCTTTTTTTGGTAAACATGTAGGTGGTTAAAAGCATCTATAACTCTGATTACTTGTTTACGGGGATATATTTTATTCTGTAGCTGTCCACTCGCACTCGGAGATCAAATGGTCCTACTGAGGATGCAACAACATTCAGTGGAGTCTTAAACTGCTTTTCCAATATCACCAGCACACGAAGCATTACCAAAAAGATAAAAGCAGATGTAGTTCAGGTGCTTTTAGCACATGCTTTTCAGGTGATTATTCTTGCTTTCAACTAGTTATACAATACTCAACAATGCAAGTACCTAAATTTGGGGCGGTGCTAGTACTTTTGCTTACAAATTTGTTTTATTGCATATACAGACTACTTTCACATTGCCTTCATGCCCTGAAATTTCATATTATGGCCTCGGTGATTGCTTATATACATCATGCTATTTCTATAAGCACAATGTCATTTGCAATGTATAGTTGTTGGGAGTTTGTGTTTCTTAAATTCTGAAATAAATAGCTAAAAGTTTTGAACACCATTTGGGGGTATTTCCTACCGTCATACAGTGGCCTTCCTACCAAGAATCCGTGATGTGGTTGGGGTTCATTGTGGATTTTAGAAATTTAGAAGTGATAGGGTTTTGCTGCCCATTTTTCCAGGCAATTTAACATATTCCCACTCTAGTCAATTGTCAAATCAATATGTGAAGAAGATAGATAAAAATCGTTGGAAATTTATCAGGGATTTGTTCATCTGTGATTTTTCATGTTGTAGGTGAGACAATTCCTAAATCTCAATGGCAGGGGTACTATCATTTAAGAAATTCAAAATTTTTTCTTTGTAAAAAATTGGTTTTTTTTTTTTTTCAATTATAAGGTTTAGTGACAATATTCTTCTGTAAATAGGTTTAGTGAAAAGTGAAAGATCTGGGCCCTGTTTCTCCAGTACGATTCTTGTTTTGATATGATCGAATTTTGGACTCTTTTCAGGCACATTTGTCATCGTCATCTCAACAAGATGCTGATGGCATCTCTGCTTCGAAGGATGAAGGAAGGAGCAGCTCTCTAGTGGAAATA
>Ga0325401_1005011_pt1 | contig 12590 bp, 6 predicted proteins | sample PopdelMetagenome_FD_205666 | JGI IMG/M metagenome (GOLD analysis project Ga0325401, IMG submission 205666) | Populus deltoides microbial communities from Bellville, Georgia, United States - Xylem-PdKOR-R2 | ecosystem: Host-associated > Plants > Phyllosphere > Stem > Wood/Secondary xylem | place...
AAATTTTCATTTGTTTATTTTGAATTTTCGATAATCACCTCAATTCCTCTTATTTATCTCAAAGTATTTTTTAAAAAATAATTTTTTTTAAAATAATTTTTTTATATTTTCAGATTATTTTAATATATTAATGTCAAAAATAATTTTTTAAAAATAAAAAAAATATTATTTTAATATATTTTTAAAAATAATTATAACTACACTCCTAAACTCCTTATAAATATCCTACTAATGATTATCCTCAATTTTCATAAAACTCCACATGTTTATCCAAAGCATGGATGGTATACCTCTTTTTTCAAACCATGTTTACAAGACTTTGACTTTTATCAATTTGATGATCCATTGACCGTTTCGGTATGACGTTTTCTTTTCCTTTACCAAAACTATCTTGTTTCAATTTTTTATTTTAAAAAGCTCGGGTTGACCACCAAAGTCAACTCCTGAGACCTGTCCTATTATTATGCTGAAAACTTGTCCTTCATTTCCATATTATTTATAGATTTGATTCAATTCATGAGCTAAGCAAGTCTACTTATTTTAATATCGGAGACAATTCTAATTTGAAAAAAAAAGCCAAGGAAAAATCAACAATTACTTTCATTATTATTCTTTGAATTGGATCCAGTCATGATCCAAGAAGACTCTTTATTTTCAATTCCACGAAATTTCTATCTTTGCATAAAAAGAAGAAGAGCAAGAGATAAAATTCTATCTTTGCATAAATTGGTAATCTCAATTCTTTATTTTAATTTCCATTTCGTGACCTAATTGTATAGAACTAAAAACATCAACGTGCTATTTTTAATTGCAATTCTGTTTTTATAATAAATAAATTTAACATGTAACGCGAGATTTACTTAAAATGTGTTTGAAAGTGTGATAATAATATTTTTTTAATTACATATTAAAATAATATATATTTTATTTTTTAAAAATTATTTTTGATACCAGCATATTAAAACAATCTAAAAACACTAAAATTATTAATTTGAAATAATTTTTTTTTATTTTTTTAAAAACATTTTAAAATATAAAAAGAAACCCAATGCATTATATTTACAAGAAAGAACAATATATTTATGATTGTTAAGATGTAAGTTATTAAATTATTATATTAACTTACGAGTCTCCAAGTTAATTTATGAGTTAAAATGAATATATATATATATTGTTTAAAATAAAATGAATACATACTCAATATATTGATTAAGTCAACGAAATCATAAATTTACCTATTAAATTAATTAAATTTAGTCAAACCAATATTAAAACTAATTTATTTTAAAATACAACTTAGATCAATCTCTATATCACAGTTTTTCCAGTAAACCCGTTTATCAAATCAAATTTAACAACTATGAATTTTTTTATTTTAATTTTCTATACTGAACTTTTTTATTTTTTTGCGTGGTAGACAAGCTAATTATAGAAAATCAATGCCCTCCATGTAAAAAAAGCCCTCTTAACATTTCAAATGGTAAAAGTAAATCAGAAAAAAAAAACTTACTTTTTAACCACTGCTTCCCAATACCAAGTATACCACAAGACCATTACTCTTTTACTCTTTAACCACATCTTCCCAGAATGTGTGAAATATTCAAATGACTTTTTTTTCGAGTGGAATCGCCGACGTCTTCAAGCAGCTATAACTGGTTTCGCAGCTGCGAGTTTCACAATTCCATGGTGGATTTGTTCTGCAAAGATGACGAGTCTTGGCACCAAAGCAGCCTTTTCAATCCCCAAAACCAATCTTTTCCAGCTCCAAGCTGCTCTCTTTCACTCCTCTCCTGTTCTTGAACGCAAAAGACGCAATTTTTGTGATGCTGTTAGTGTCTCTCCCTACCTCTTTCTCTTCATATGTGCATATGTATATGGAATGGATTCTTTGATTTTTTTTTTTAAATTTGGGTTTTTTTTAATATATATTTTTTGTGTAGTATTCAGTGCTTTTGATGAGTTGGGGTATAGTTTTTGATCTTGTTGATTGGCCTTTTAAATCATTTTGTCTTTTGAGAAGGAAAATGTGTGAAAAATTGATTTACAAGGAAAAATATGATACCCAAAGACCTTAACGTTTTGCCTTTTTAACTTGGCAGACAGAAATGTCGAAAGATAGAATTCAATCTTGCTTCATATCTTATTTTTCCTTAGCAACCAGAGAGACTTATATCGTAAATGTTTAAGCTTTACTTAGAAAACTTGCCAGAATTGCTTCTTTTCCTCCATTTCATCAACTGAACAAACCGCCTCTATGTTTCTGTCTGGAAATTAAGTTTGATATTTAGAAGGAAGAAATAACGAATTGTGGCACATAATTATAACGGTTAAATGAACTTCATTTGGAGCGTGTGTGGGCACTCGGTAGTGACATTTTTTTGAAACATTAATCTGAATCTGTTGAATAATTCCCTTTCTTTCCCAATGTTAGGGTTTAGGGAGAGTCATTTTCTTGGCCACAATCTGTGAATAATATGAATTTAAGAGGTGTTCCATTTTATATTGCAAAAGTCCTGTCTCACGATTAACATACTGGTGTATTATTTTGGTCTGGTACACTAAGTTTTCAATAAGTTTTGTTCTTCGGCGCATTTCCATGATCTTTTAAACAACATGTTCTTGGTAGTCTAATTTAAGTAGTAAGATACGTTCTCAAAAAGTTTGATTCCCTCTATTTTTTTCTTCTGTTTATAATTTCCTATCTTTGCACTTTTTGATAGATTTACTGAACATATCGTATTTGATAAGAAGTCCAATCAATGGCTTCTTTTTCTTTATTTACTAAAAAGAGTCTTATATTTTCCCCCCTTTTGCATGGTGTGAAATGAAAATATTCTCTCCTGTTTTTGATAAATTGCACATTTCTCTTGCTGAATGAAATTGCTTGTTCAATGCAGAGTCATAGATCCAGAAATAGATCCAACAATTATTCTAGGAGGTCCAGGAGGTTAAATGCAAATGAAGCGTTACTGCGTAATATCGGTGCTTATGCAGACCACCTATTTCAGGTTCTTTCTTGACATTGCCCACTTGCTATATACACTCTTGTTGTTTTATCATGTCCAACGAGTTCATGCTTTCTCAATTGTGATTCTGCTGTGTTTCCCAGGCTTTGTTGTAAGCAGTACAAAAGTGGGATTGACTGGTTTATGTGTGTTATTTTAAGATATGGTCTTTCGGTGTTTGTGTGTTTTGTTTTTCCAAGGGTGGGGTTGGGGTTGGTTAATGTAAAATGTACGTTCCCATGATGTTTGAAATTTCCCCTTAGTGTCTTACTTGAAATCCTATTTTGATAACCTCTAGTTTTCTGCTGTTGAGTTTCTTTGGGAGGTGAGATTTGTACAAATTGATGGATAAACTAGAGCTTGATGCTATGTCTGGGAGAATACAAGTGACAAGGAGAAGAGGGAAGTGAGTTGAATAGAAGGTCTAAGAGTGATTTACAAATATTAAGAAGCTATTGATTTTCCTCTTATCTAAATGAAGAAGGGGTTTTTGTACAAGGAAGGTATCTTGTATAAATATCGAGACAAGCACATTGAAAGGCCAAGGGAGAGAATAAGGCAATTCTTAGCAGATTAGGAGCTAATTGACACATGAGGGTAGGAAGCCGAACCAATGGTATAAGGTTGGTTTAAAGTTACAAAATAGATCAAGAAGAATGAGGGTGATTGGTTTGAAGTCTTACAATGCAGAATAATCCTTTAAAAGTTGGTTGAATCTTCAAGTGAATTCCATGAGAACATTTGAAGTTTTCTTCTTAATGAGTGATCTCAGGAATGGTAAAAGAAACCTTAGACGTTTAGAGTATGAAAAGATCTTTCATTAGCTAATTGGTGAACTTTGTCGCACTAACATCATGTCAACTTGCTCTCTTTTCTAGGATGGGGGAAGTGGTCTTTTTATGAGAAGGAGAAAGGTTTTATATTAAAAAGAAGTCGACACTAAGTATTATGGTTACTAGAAAACTTCAACTGTTTTTTAGAATTCTAAGATAAGGGATACTCTAAAGCATCTGACCTGAGATAAGCTGTCTTATTAATTTTGTATTATATTCCTAACAATTTGTTGTGCCTGATTTACCAACATTCTTATCTATGAGTAATAGTGGGTCTCCTGCAATGAGTTAAACTTGAGCGATTGGTTTAAGCTAACAATTCCATGGTCTAATTCATCTTTGTCACTCATAGTTATTATCTTTTGATAATACCAAGTGAATTGACATGTCTATAGTTGGTGACTCTGATCATGACCTGTGACTAATAGTCTGTTAAGCCATGCTAATGAATAACCAATGAGTTTATGTTGAGCACATTGAACTCAGCCCAAATCCTACAGAGTGTCCTTAGATAATGTCTTATGAAGGTTTATTTATCCTATAGTATCCAAGATTCACTTGCAATATTTACTGATTGAATGAAGATTGTATGTCTCAATCCTATCCAAATAGTGTCCGTCATGGGTTCATCTACTTGGTGGTGAAGGTGTCGGTCACCACCGTTTACAGGCTATCGGTGACCAAAAAGTTTCAATCTTTTTGGCTCCTAAAGCTGTTTTTTCTTGACAGCTTGGGTTGTGATGCATTGTTGAGCTTCTTGAAGGGGAGAGGATAAGAGTGACTATGCTCGTAGGCTGCACCACTTCCTATGATTCCTTATGGTGGTGGAGGTGTAAGTAACCTCCAGCTGATGAGTGAGATCCAACGCTAGGAAGATTCAACATACTCTTGTTTCTTCTCCTGACATCTTCTTTTCTCTCTTTTTTTTGGTGTTTTTCGATTAGAGAAGGCTAGGAAAGTTGGCCGTATGACGAGAAGAGAGAGGAAGGTTAAAGTTGTTGTTGTGGTGGCCGAAATGATGGTGGTTGACTGAATTTGGTGAGGCAGGTTGAGATGTAGCTAGGGTTCTTGGTTTTGGGCTGTTCAGGAGAGAAGATGTTAGGTTTATTTTTGTGTGTGGATCATCAAATTTCAGCTCTCTTTTTTTGTCTTTCACTTATAGAGACTTGATTTCTTCTTCTTTTTTTATCTCCTCCCTCTCTCACACTATTCACTCTTTTATTTTATTTATGGCCTACCAATTTGGTCTTCTTTTTTTAGTTACTTGGTCCCTAAGTAACTAAAATTGGTTTTGGTCCTTTTTTTTCTTTGTGTTTTGTACTTTAGTTCCTTGTCCATTTTGCTCTCTATTTTGTTTTTCATATTTTTTTTTGTATTTGTTTTTTAAAAAACAACGTTATCTTCAATTCGATAAGAAAAGTAATAAAAAATTACAAAATGGATGTGTTAATGGATGAAATGTGTCAAAAACATATTTTTGAATTTTGATTTTTTGAAAAAACATTGAAAATTAGAAAATGGACATAAATGTGTCGAAAATATATTTTTGAATTTATGATTTTTTCGAGAAGACATCAATAAGAGAAAAAATAGTCAAAAAATCATAAAATGGGTGTGTGAATGGCCAAAATGCATCGAAAACATATTTTTTGGATTTTTGAAAAATATTTAGGAATTAGGGGTAAAAAATTGGGCTATCCTGTTCATCAATCCCAAAACCTCTTTTGACTATACTATATTCACCATTGTTCTCTTCAAATGATAGCTATTCACTCTGGATCATGTTGTTAACCTACTTCTTGAACCCTTAATAATGATCAATGAAATGACCCGCAACTCTTATATGATACTCATATTTAGTAGCTCTTGTATGATACTCACATTTAGCATTTTTGTTGTATAATTTAGGAAAATATGGTTGGATGAGTTCAAGGGATTGAGATACTATCAGATAGACATTCACGGTGTTGGTAAATGTTAAGGAGAGAAAATTTGGATGATGTGACCAAGATTTTGGATCATGATCGCAAATGATTTTGACTTACGGGTTCATTTCATGACCTGAGTCACGTGTTTTAAAACTTAACCTAAGTTAACCTCGTTTTTTTAGGTTTTATTACACTGAGTTTCCTTTTCATTTGCATCCTAACGTTGGTGTTATATTTTTTTGTAAAACTAGGATTCATGATTTTATTCTATTCGATTTCCTTTCTATTTAGTTATTCTGATCTTATTACTTGGACCATAGATTTGACAGGTTAGTACAAGTTCACTCAGTTCTTTTTAGGGGTCGTTTTTTTTTAATAAAAAAATTAATATTATTTTGGTTTTGTCTTTCAACATTAAGTTGTTTTACAATTGTACTTCGTAATTTATCTTGATTTGCCCTTTATTAAGTCATCTCATTTATATGATCCGGGTCATGAAATTTTGTTGGCTTACATAGTTTGCTGGTTTTTTTGGATTTTTTTTTAATTTATTTTTATAATTTCATTCTTTTTACATTGGATTTGTTGTGTATTGGGCTTTATCTTTTTTTTTTGCTTTTTATTGGTGTCATGGTCTCATGTTTTGGGTTGCAGATTTGACATGCGTGCTCGGTTTGACTTTACTCTTTTTTTTTTCATTTTTATTCTTCTGCATTAAGTTGGCTAGGAATTGAGCTTTTTCACCTTTTTTCTTTTGGTTGGCATTATTTTTTTTTAGGTTCTCATGAAAGCTGCTTTTTATTTTATTTTTAATCCGGTCAATTAATTGTCATTGTCTTTTCTTTTATTATTTAATTAAATGATACCAGCTTATTTTACTCAGTCAGTTCTTTGAACCGAGCTATAGATTTTTTTTATTTGCTTTTTAAAAATGCTCTTGTGCCTACCTAGCTTTTTTTATGCTAAAAAAAATTGATTTGGTCCTGCTAAAATGCTCTCATGCCTCTTGAGCTTTTTTTTATGCTAAAAAAAAGATCTGGTCCATGGTATAGTGCGGTAGTGTGGGAACACTAATCTAGTCAAAACTAAATTGCATCACATGTATTATTATTTTTGAGTTGGTAAGTTACTTTTTAGTTAATAAAACAGGTTTAAAGTTCAAATCATGTTTTATGCAATTTGGTTTTTATGATATTTTACAAAATGGTATCTTAAAATAAAAAATTTATGTTGTAGTCTCTACACTATATCAAGTTTGGCTTGTCCCTCTAACCATTGCTAATGGATGGAGTAGCAATGACATAAAGGTTGGAGAGGTTAGTTGATCTAAATCACTGTCAATAGTCATTGTTTATGGATTGAGTTGTAAAGTCTATGATTAATAGACAACTTTTATATTTTGAAAAGTTAGGGTGTACGTGTATTTATTAGAATGTTCTATTCATTATAAAAGTTCAAATTAATGATCTTTTTTTCTGTTTAGAATTTTCTATCTATGCACTTTTTGATAGATCTACTGAACACATCGTATTTGATAAGAAGTCCAATCACTGGCTTCTTTTTCTTTATTTATAAAAAAGTTTTATATTTTTCCTCTTTCTGCATGGTGTGAAATGAAAATATTCTCTCCTGTTTTTGATAAGTTGAACATATTCTCTTGCTGAATGAAACTGTTCATTCAATGCAGAGTTATAGATCCAACAATTATTCTAGGAGGTCCAGTAGGTTAAATGCAAAGGAAGTGTTACTGCATAATATCGGTTCTTATGCAGATCACCTATTTCAGGTTCTTTCCTGACGTTGCCAACTTGCTATATACTCTCTAATTGTTTTATCATCTCCAAGGAGTTCATGCTTTCTTAATTGATAGTCTGCTGATTTAGAATATTTGTCTCTCAAGCTTTGTTGTAATCAGTACAGAAGTGGGATTGGCTGGTATATGTGTGTTATTTTAAGATATGGTCTTTCAGTGTTTGTGTGTGTGTTTTGTTTTTCAGAGGGTGGGGTTAGGGTTGATTACTGTAAAATATATGTTCCCACGATGTCTGAAATTTCCCGTTTGTGTCCTACTTGAAATCCTATTTTGATAACCTCTAGTTTTCTGCTGTTGAGTTTCTTTAGGAGGTGAGATATGTACAGATTGATTGTTAAACCAAAGTCTGATGCTGTGCTTGGGAGAATACAAGTTACAAGGATACGAGGGAAGGGAGTTGAATAGAAGGTCTAAGAGTGATTTACAAATGTTAAGAAGCTATTGATTTTCCTTAAAGATGGGTTTTTTTTTTGTATGGGGGAGGTATCTTGTATAAATCTTAGGAAAAACATTGAAAGGTCAAGGGAGAGAATAAGGCAATTCTTAGCAGATCAAAAGCTAATTGATGCATGAGAGCAGGAAGCTGAACTAATGGTGTAAGGTTGGTTTAAAGTTACAAAATAGATTGAGAAGAATGAGGGTGATTGGTTTGAAGTCTTATAATGCATAAGAATCCTTTAAAAGATGGTTGAGTCTTTAAGTGAATTCCATGAGAACATTTGAAGTTTTCTTATTGATGAGAGATCACAGGAATGGTAAAAAAAACTTTGATGTTTAAAGTGAGAAGATCACTTATTAGTTAATTGATGATTTGTTGCTTCCAATATTGCGACGACCCACTATCTTTCATAGAAAGAGGAAAATAGTTTTTTTTTTTTTTTGTGAGGGGGAAAATGTCTTACATTAAAAAAGAGTCGTCACTTAGTATTATGGTTTCTAAAAAACCTAAATTGGTCTTCAGAGTTCCAAGGTAAGAGACTAGTTATGTTAAAGTGAAGATACTATCACCTTGTAACATTCTACTTGAAATAAGTTGCGCTAATCTTGTCATTTATTCGTAATAGTCGGTTGTGCCTAATCTTTCAGTAGTCTTATTTATGGGTGATAGTGGGCCCACTACATTTAGTTAAACCTTGGAGGATTGGTTTAAGCCTAACCATTATATGGTATGGTTCATCTTTGGCAAGTTCTAGTTATTATATTTTGATAATACTTGGTTAATTGACATGTCTATAGCTGGTGACTCTTGATCATAACTTGTGACTAATTGTTTTGTCAAGTCGAGCTAATACATAACCAATGGGCTTATGTTGGACTCATTGAACCCAACTCAAATTCTAGAAAGAGTATAGATAATGTCTTGTTAAGGTTTATTTATCCTATATCCAAGATTTACTCGCAATATTTTCTAAATGAATGAAGATTGTATGCCCCGATCCTATCCAAATAGTGTCGGTCACGGGTTCATCTATTTGGAATAGGATCTGGAACAATAAACATGAGCAAGATGCAAGTTTTGAAGGATTTGGCCTAGATGCACAAAAACCAAAAACTAGAAAGCACATTGCAATATATGTTTATCCACAAAAAAATATCATACTAAAAAATAAACACAAGCAATTCAAATGTTTATGTACATACTCAATTTCAAAGTTTATCCAAACCCAACAATTTCATCATAAATACACATCCAAATCACCACCATAAACCAAATTATCATTCACAGTATGTTTAGTGTTCGAAATGAACTCTTTGGAGTGAATGAGGTGAACTGGAAGTGTTTGAAACAAGAGGTGGAAGTGGCTAAAAAATGCTGGAAAATTTGGCAGCGGTGGCTCAGATTGTGTTGCGTCGTTTTAATTAATGCTTGGGGGGAGAGGAGAGTGGCTATGTCCGCAGGATACACCACTTCATCATTTTTCTCCTGGTGGTAGAGGTGTCGGTCACTGTTATTCATAGGAGAAGATCGGTGGCTGGAAATTTTCAGCTTTTTTTGCTCCTGATGTTTTTTATTTTCTTCGAACAGCCTGGGTTGCGATGTGTCATTGAGCTTATTGAAGGGGAGAGGAGAGTGGCTAACTGCACCACTTCCTTTTCTTCCTCCAAGTGGTCAAGGTGTAAGTCACCTCTGGCTGGTGAGTGACTAGGGTTCTTGGTTGTCCAGTGAGATCCGATGCTGGGAAAATTCGGTTGGCTGTTGTTTCTTCTTCCAGCAACTTTTTTTCTCACTTTATTTTGGTGTTTTTCAATGAAGGAGGCTAGAGAAGTTAGCCGATTGATGAGTAAAGATGAGAGGAAGGTTAGAGTTGCTATTGTGGTAGCCAGAATGATGGTGGTTGGCAGGAATATGGTGAGGTAGGCTGAGATGGGACTAGGGTTCTTGCTTTTGGTTTTGGGTTGTTTGGGAGAGATGTTAGGTTTTTTGTGTGTGGGTTCTCATATTTCAGCTCTTGTCTTATGTTTTTTTTTTCATCTCCTCTCTCTATCACACTATTTGCTCTTCTATTTATAGTTCACAAATTTTGTCATCTTTTTGCTTAGTTATATGGCCTCCATGTAACTCAATTTTGTTTTGGTTCATTTTTTTTCTTTTCTTGTTTTGCACTTTAGACCCTTATCTCTTTTGTTCCATGTTCTGATTTTTTATTTTCACTTTTTTTTGTATTTTGTTTTTTATTTAAGAAAACAACACTAACATTAATTCAATAAGAAAAGTAATTAAGAATTATAAAATGGACGTGTTAATGGTTGAAATATGTTGAAAGCATAGTTTTGAATTTTAATTTTTTGAAAAGACGTTGAAAATTACAAAATGAACGCAAATGCGTCGAAAATATATTTTTGAATTTTTGATTTTTTGGAGAAGACATCAACAAGAGAAAATAGTAAAAAATCACAAAATTGGTGTGTGAATGGCCAAAATGCATCGAAAACACATTTTTTAATTTGTTTTTTCTTTTTTTTTTGAATTTTTTAAAAATATTTTAGAATTGAGTGTCAGGTAATGTCAAACTTGATTACTTGAAATAATGGGAACCAATAACACTGTCCAGTATAATGTCAACCGAGGAAAAATAACCTTTTTGCAAATAGTGCAGCCATGTCAGGTTTACCTTTTTCATATTGTAGAAGTCTTGAACTTGCTTTACTTTATGTAGGTTGGTATTTTGTTGAATAGTTTAGGGAATTGATTCATATATTACGTTCAAATTGCTGAGATTAATAATTTGGTCATGTGATTTATATGACTTTGGTATTGCTGGTTTCTGGGTGATCTTGGATATAATTCCAAATTATACTGTACCAGATACAGCTCATTTTGGATCCTGGTTGTTGATCCATGGCTTTGGGTTTTGTTTGTTTGTTAAGAACTTGCAACAACTAAAGTGCTGCTTAAAGGTATCAACAACGAAAGCTACAAACTTTCACATGCTTTACTTAATAAACAAAACTTGCTTCTATTTCATTTTCAAATCATGATTGCTACTTTAAAAAATACTACGTTTTTGGATATGGAAAGAAAGGAATGCACTGGAGGATATGTTATCTCCTCCCAAACTAATTAAGAAAAAACTGAACAGGAGGCAGAAGTACTTTTTCTTTGAGAAATATTTGTCGAATATACATGTTCATGAGTGAGAAGTAATTTGCAATCTTGTTCTGCTGCTTCCCTCTCTGAGACTGCTTCTTTTATTTCAGCATGATTTGCAGAATTGATTGTGACAGAGCAGCTCATTTCTAATTTCACAGATTGGTCTATTTTCTGAAATTTATTTTATATGGGAAATTTGAGTGGGTGCAAATTTTGTTATTTTTCCATTCTAATTATATTCCTGGACAGCAAGGGCCTTTAACTTCATGTAATTTTTAATTTTTTTTCCTCTGGATTGTAGAGTTGGCATGATGGTTTTGATGAGGAAGATCCATCTTCAAGTAGCGGCCCCTCATGGTTTAGACAACAATACTCCAAGGGATCAAGAAAGGACATGAATGACAATCGGAGAACCACGAGTTGGGGTAAAAGTACGTTCCATGAAGTATTTACACTTTGGTGTAGGGGTTAGGGGAGAGATTGACTGCCACAGTTATTATTCTCCTTGTTTGATTGAGTTTTTTGGGAGGACGAGTTATTTAGGGTAACATCAACTCCCAATGCCACAAGGGGAATGATTGTTACTTGGGAGGCAGGGGTGTTCTTTCACCCCCGCACCCCTCACTACAGTATTATGAAAATTTTATTCTCTCCCATGTTACATTTCTCTCTCTCTTTCATGATTAACAATTTATTCTTGCGTTTGTCAACACTTTTAACACTAACTTTAGCTTTCTTGTGACAATTTACCGCTATTTTTTAATCTTGAAACAGGCATCCCCTAATTTAACATGCCTATCCTTTTGACTTCCATATCCCATTGAATGTTTTTCTCCATGAAGCATTTGCATTCCAGTGTTGGACTGTTAAATGGTCGCTGTCTTTGCGATCTACTAGCTTGAAATTGTCTCCACGGGGGTATTTTTTTGTGTATTGTTTTGCATGCACTCCTCAAAATACCATACTTCATTTATAACTAATTTTATATATTCTTGTGTTCTTATTCATGCATCAAATGGGCAAATTTAGATATTTTATCAATTTACTCTTGTGCTACGGTCTTTAAATTCCTCATCACCTTCTAGAGTTGCATGAGAAATTATACAATTTTCAACTCTTTTCAGAAGGTTTCCACTTTTGTGAAGAAGATAATGCTGATGTTGACAACATCTTCCGATCTACATTTGGTGGGAATCGATACTTTTACTGGTCCTTCGTCAGTGATGAGAATCCCCAATGGAAGAACTCATCTGACTACCACTCTTATAGCTATGGGAAGAATTGGAGATATCGGGTTGAAGAGGATTATGATTACTCATCAGAATCTGATTCCAACGATTTGGAGTCAAATTTTGCCTCAGATAGGCTTGCTCTTGGACTGAGAGCTTATGGTCCCCTAAAACTTGAAGATGTCAAAAA
>Ga0325401_1005013_pt1 | contig 12589 bp, 9 predicted proteins | sample PopdelMetagenome_FD_205666 | JGI IMG/M metagenome (GOLD analysis project Ga0325401, IMG submission 205666) | Populus deltoides microbial communities from Bellville, Georgia, United States - Xylem-PdKOR-R2 | ecosystem: Host-associated > Plants > Phyllosphere > Stem > Wood/Secondary xylem | place...
GCCCGATCGGCTGCTAAAGACAAAGCCGTTTTGGAAGTAGCCCAATTAGTAGGAGGAAAGCTAGGTGTCAAAACAAAAAAGCCGCTCCTCATGAGGAGCGGCTTTTTTTTCCAAAGTCGAAACCAAGTTATACTTAGAAAGGTAGGTCGTTGTCGTCGTCGCTGGCGATGGGCGCAGCGGGTTGAGCACGCAAGTTCGGGTTTTGGTTGGCAGCTGGGCGGGGAGCCGGCGCAGCTTGCTGCGAGTAGCCACCACCTGCGTTGGCTGGAGCACCACCACCCGCGGCCGACTCAATACGCCATGCTTCAAGGTTGGTGAAGTACAGCATCTGGCCGTTTTTGTTGAAACCGCGGCCGCGCAGGTTGAACGTAACTTTTACCTCGTCGCCAATTTTATAAGGGTCGATGAGGGCCGTTTTGTCCTGCACCATTTGGAACTTGATATGCTCAGGGTACTGGCCATCCTGAACTTCCAGCACGAACTCGCGCTTGCGGAATTTCTCGCTCACCTGTTGTTCATCGAAGATTTCGTGCAGGCGGCCGGTAGCTTCGTAAGCCATAAAAAAAGATATTGAGAGTGAGATTAGTCAGTCAAATATACGAACAAAAACCCGCTTTGGCTAGGTAGCTCGGCCAAAACCACGCTTCGCTGGCTGCGTACTTGGGGGAAGCTAGGCCACAAAAAACAGGGCTTTCGGGCTCCAAGTACACCTTTATAAGCGGCTTATCTTTACCAAAATTCTCACGTTTTTGTTCCTCTTTTACGCATGGATTTTCCTCTCGCTCTGGCTGTGCATGGTGGTGCTGGCACCATCTCCCGCGACCAAATGACGCCCGAACTCGAACGCCAGTACCGCGACGCGCTGCAACAAGTTATTGAAACTGGCTACGATGTGCTCCGCCACGGCGGCCTAGCCCTCGACGCCGTGGAAGCCGCCGTGCGCGCCCTCGAAGACTGCCCTCTGTTCAATGCCGGCAGAGGCTCAGTATTCACCCACGATGGTCGCCATGAAATGGACGCCGCCCTGATGGATGGCCGCGACCGGTCGGCGGGAGCGGTAGCGGGCGTGCGCAACATCCAGAACCCGATCAGCCTGTGCCGCCTCGTCATGGAGAAGTCGGACCATGTGCTGCTGGCTTGGCCCGGCGCCGAAGAGTTTGCCCGCACGCATAACGTACCCACCCAGCCCGACGAATACTTCTTTACCCAGCATCGTTTCGACCAACTCCAGGGCGCCTTGAAGAGTGGGAAAGTGCAGCTCGACCACAGCCGCGACGATTTTCCGAAGGAAAACCCAAAAAGCAAAATCGGTACCGTGGGTGCCGTAGCCCGCGACCGACACGGCAACCTAGCTGCCGCCACCAGTACCGGTGGCATGACCAACAAGCGCTACTCCCGCATTGGCGACTCGCCCGTGATTGGCAGCGGCACCTTCGCCGATAATCGCACGTGCGCCGTGAGCTGCACCGGCACCGGCGAATTTTTCTTGCGCGCTGTGGCGGCTTATGATGTGGCGTGCCTCATGGAGTACCGCGGCCTGAGTCTGGACGACGCCTGCAATATTGTGGTGCACGAAAAGTTAGCGCCCGTTGGTGGCGATGGTGGACTGATAGCCGTCGACGCGGCCGGCAACCTAGCTTTGCCCTTCAACTCGGAAGGCATGTACCGCGGTTCGCTCACTTCCGACACCCCCTTGTATATCGGTATTTTCAAGGAGTAGAAGGGCAAGCTTTTTTGCAGCCTATATAATAAGGAGTGAAGGCAGCAGAAAACGTACAAAAAAAGCGCCTGAGAAAGGCGCTTTTTTTGCGTTGCTTGTACTGAAACTACTCAATTAGGAGAGGTCCTTTTAGGTAAAAGCCATCTAGTGCTTTACCATTCGGTGTGCTGGATAGTTGCCTGTTCCATCACGCATAGCGTGCCGGGTATCGTCGTGTTATCGATTTGGATAGACTTGCGCAAAACATCATCTACTAGTATCTCCGCCTTCAGATAGGCACCGGTCGGGATCCGACTGCCAGCTTTGATTTGTCTGAAGGCAAGCGTAACGTAATAGTCTTTGCTGGTTGGAACCTTATACGAGGTGATAGTGCCCTTCGCCGTTCCGCCGCTAATGTCAGAATCCATGTTTTTTGTAGGGCCAAAGCCATCTTCCTGGTTGCAGCCCGCATTGACATAAGCACCTAGGTCGTTGAGCTTCGCACCACTATAGCGTACTTTTACATTGTGCAGCGTGGGCGCCGGGCCATCTACTCGGGCGTCTTCATCTGCGCAACTTAGCAGCGGGCAGAGCATTACAAAAAACAAAGAGAGGCGGAGGGCTAGCTTCTTCATAGTGGCAGTATGGGTAGTAGCAAAAAATAGAAGTCTGCTTTTGGGTAAATGCCTACTTGTTGCTGGGCCATACTTGGCTGCCCATTTTTTGCTATTGTCAGGAAGCTATAAGGGGGCAAGTAGCAGCCTTTAGTAGTAGAGCAGTAGTTACAAAAACTCACTCATCTAGCCAAATAAGGCCTTAGGGTTTTGGTCCAGATAGCGTAGCCAGCCGGCGTCATGTGCAGGCCGTCTTCTTTGAACAGTTCGGGGCGGGGCTTGCCGTTGGTGCCAAGCATGGCTGGACCCGCATCGGCGAACTGCGCCCAGCGGTGGGTTTTGGTGTACTGCTGAATTTGCTTGTTGGCCGCCTGCATCTTGTCATACTGGGCAAAGCGGGCGAGGCTAGGTTTGATGGCAATATAAACTAGGCGAGTGCCCGGCAACTCCCGGTGCAGGCGTTCAGCAAACGTGCGAAATTCTTCGAACACCTGTGCGGGCGTCAAGCCAGCGTTGATATCGTTGTCGCCGGCGTAGAGCACAACTTGGCGGGGGTGGTAAGGCGTGATCAGCTGCTCAAAGTAATGGTTTACATCTTTAAGCTGCGAACCACCAAAACCACGGTTCAGCACAGGGCGACTTGGGAAATCCGACTTGAGCGTGTTCCACATCCGGATAGACGAGCTGCCCGTGAATACAATGCTGCGCTCAGGTGGCGAAGTGATACTGTCTTGGCGTGCGAAGTCCGCAATTTCATCGGCGAAGGGTGCGGTTTGCGCCTGTAGGGCACCGGGCAAAAACCAGAAAAGTAATGATGCGAGCCAACTGTGCCACGACCGAATGTTTAATAGCTTCATTTGGTGAAATCTGAAAGGTAGAAGGAAAAGTTGCTGGTAAACACCCTGCTTTACCGCGCAAGCAAAGCTATCTATATTTAAAAATTCACAACCTAGCCTACATAAAAAGAACATTACTCCTTCCTATACTAGTAGATAGTCTGTTTGCCTGCATAGGTTCGGTTAGACAATCTAGCACAATTGCTCCCAAAATACTGTCTGCCCTGTTTGGCTGTCAACTTCCAACTTTCTGTCAAACGTATCTGAGGGCGCTGAAAAAATGGACCATAGCACGCTCCCGGCCAATGACCAGACGAGCTACGCTACCTTTCAGTTTAAAATGAAACGGCCGCTTTCGAACCTGAAGCAGCCCACCTAGATGATTCCCTTTATCCAAACGGGTGGTCTGCCGAGCTGGCACTGACGCGCAGCCCTTCAACACCACTAAAGACTACGATGGCTGATTACGCCGTGTGCGCACGAGGGCTTTAGGCCGCTGGCCGTGTCGGACAAGGAAATGAATGCTTGGGCGGCTAAGCAGAAGTAAGAGTCGTATCCCGCTAAATAGAGAGGGTCTTATCTCGTCGGAAGCACAGTGTTGGATTGTGTTTCCGACGAGATAAGACCCTCTCTAATGGGGCCGGCAAAACTGCCTAGGCTTCGGCTTCCGTGATGACGGGCATGGAGGCTTCCTTGCTCACGTAGAACTTTCGCTCCTTTATGTTATATACGTTGCCTTTCACCAGCACGTGCATCTTCATGTTCTCCACGGATATAGCCGCGCCCTTTTTGGCGGCGGCGGCGTTGTTGTGCTGCAAGTCGTGCCCGTCCATAATAACGACCAAGTTGGAGCCAATTGTTTCGACCAAGTTGCCTTCAGTAATGAGTATGCCAGTGTCCTCGCCTAGGCCAATACCAATAAGCTTAGGGTGGAGGGCTACCGCCTCAATAAGACGACCAAAGCGGCCACGCTTCACAAAGTGCGAATCAATTACAGCCGTCTCAAGCAGGCGCAAGCCCTGACCCAACTGTACGGCACCCTTCATGAGCGCGCCTGGTACACTGCCGCCCTTGATCATAATGTGCGACATGGCCATGGCTCCGGCACTCGTGCCGGCAATTACAAAATTAGGCTCCTGGTAGTAGCGCGTGGTGAGGCGGTCAAGAAAATCCGTCTCCCCAAACATCTGCGTCAGGCGTGACTGGTTGCCACCGCTCATCATGACTACGTCGGCCGCGAGCAGACGCTCCAGGTACTCGGGCTGGCGTGCATCTTCGGGCGTGCGAATGTCCATCACGCCCACGTTCATGCAATTCAGCATGGCAAACGAGGCCACGTAAATCTTGCCAACCTCGGTTGGAATCATCGAGGCCGTTGTAATTACCTCAATGCGCGGATCGTCCTTGCCGGACTCCGTGACGATGCGTTTTAGAATACCTAGCTCAAAGAAATTGAGGTAGTATTTCTTCTTGGTGCGGGGATTAGGGTATGTGCCTTTATCTTCATTGCCACCAATGGCAATCAGCTTACCGAGGGGTTTTTGATTTTTCAACGCAGAGAATCAACTGGTTCAATACAAAAGATAGAAACGAAACACAGTGGCAAGCAAGCTTTAGGCCACCGTATTTACATTTTTATAACTCAGCCTAGCCCAACCAGCGTATCGAGCGTGCTGGTGGCTACGGCGTGATAGTTGGGGCGAGCTTCGGCGTAAAGCGCTTGCGCCCAGGCTAGCCCGTTTGGCGTAGCCAGCAACGCTTTATAAATGGGTACCAAAAACTTGCGCCGACCCACCCGCGTCAGAAACTGATGCAAGGCCGCATCGGCCGCCTGGTAGCCAGCGGCGAGCGTTAGCGGCAGCCACGCAGCGAGCAGTTCCGCGTTGTGGGAGTGCGTAAACTTGAAAACAACATCTAGCTGGGCAAGTTGTTCGGCCGTGAGCGACTTTGGTAGCCCATGCAGAAAATGCAGCCACTCATGACTACTCCAATCGGTGGTGGCTAAGCGGGCGGCTGGGGTACCCCGCTGCCATTGTGCTAGCGCTTCTTCTACCGCCGCAAACCGCTCCGACGAAACCGGCGGTGCCACTGCTGGCACGCCCGGTCCGTTGATCCAGGCATCGAGTTGTAGGCGCTCCTCTAAACCAGGTTCTTGGTCGAGTAGCTCTTGCCGTAAATAACGCACAAACGAGGCTGTATCCATCGACTGGAAACTGTGGCGGGTGAAGTACTCCTTAATAAAGGAGTCGAGCCGCGTCCGCCCGACTAGGTGCTCTAGGGTGAGTAGGAGGTAGTCACCTTTCTCGTAGGCAATGTCGGTAAGGCCTTCGTCAGGGTCGCGGCCAGCTAGGTTGAGATGCAGGTGAGTGTCTGGACTGGTCGAACCGATTTCCTCGATAGTGGCGAGTAAGTCGGAGTAGCCGAGGACTTGAAGCATGTCGGCGTAGGGGCGACCGTAAAGCTTTTCCATAATACGCCGCTCAAAATATACAGTGAAGCCTTCATTCAGCCAGAAGTCGTCCCAAGTAGCGTTAGTCACTAGGTTCCCCGACCAGGAATGAGCTAACTCGTGGGCTATCAAGCTAGTAAGGCTTCGGTCGCCAGTGATGATAGTAGGCGTTACAAATGTTAAACGCGGATTTTCCATGCCACCGAACGGAAAGCTCGGCGGTAGCACCAGTAAGTCGTATCGTTCCCAGCGGTAGGGACCATACAACTCCTCTGCTGCAGTTACCATTTTTTCTAGGTCGACGAATTCACTAGTAGCCTTTGGTAGCGTCACCGGCTCAGCGTATATACCTGTGCGGCCACTGATAGGAGCGAAGCCTAGGTCACCGACAGCTAGTGCCATAAGATAAGCCGGAATAGGCTGACTCATGAAAAAATGATACTCGCCAAGCGCATTACGCGACTGAGGGTTCGTGGCGCTCATAAGGGCGAGCAGCGCTGGTGGCACTTGTACCCGGGCCTCGTAGGTGAAGCGTACCCCCGGTGAATCTTGGCAAGGCAACCAAGTGCGGGCTAGGATGGCTTGCGACTGCGTGAAGAGAAACGGGTGAATACGCTCGGCGGTTTGTTCGGGCGCTAGCCACTGAAGCGCTGCCGCTTCGGGGGAAGTGCGGTAACGAAGCGTGACCCGGTCTGTATCGGGCTGAAGGGCGATGCGCAAGGCTTGGCCAAGCACTGGATCAGGGGAACCTAGCTCGAAGGTGGTTGGTGTACCAGCAGCCCCACCGAGCAACACTGCGTCGATGAGTAAGCCGCGCGAGTCAAGCAGGAGCTCTGTCGCGCCCGTGCTACGGTCGAGCTGCCAGGTGGCCTGGCCGGTTAGCGTGCGGCTAGCAAAGTCAACGGTAAGATCAAGCACCAGATGGTGTACCCGAGCTTCCGTGGGGCGAGCATAGCTGTGCGGATCGGGAGTTAGTGAAGGCAACGAAGTCGACATAAGCAAAACAAAATAGGCGGTACAGATCCGCCTAAACGTAGGAGGTAAAGCAGTAGGTACGGAAACGAAAGTAATGCAGCCGACGGCAGGTAGCCAGAACAGATTCTGTGCAAGGATATAGGGGAAAAGCACTAACTTGCGCCTATCGATGTATAGAAGAAGTGGGGCAACCCCGCCGGGCAATCCGCAGTAAAATGCGCAACTGGTAATGAATGGTTGAGATTAGCTTCCAGCTGCGTTCACCATTAGTAACCTGCCTTTTTTGTACCTCGTTTCCCTATTTGCATGAACCTAGTTATTCGTCCTTCTTTCCTGACCATGCTGCTGTGCTGGGTGCTGAGCTTCTCGCTCCTCACCTCGACTACGTCGTGTAGTCAAGATCAGAAGGCTAAAATACAGAACGCCCTCCCTGGTGCGCTTACCCAAGAACGTGGGCCAGAGCCTAAGCTCGACAGCGCGTATGTAATGCGGACCATCAACGCCGAACCGGCCTTTAAAGGCCAGCTGGTGTGGGCTAAAAAATTCTACCGCGAGCGAGGCTTTAAGCTCGGCTGGTTTCACGACCACGAGGTAGTACCCCAGGCCCAGACCATGCTTGGGGTCATAAACAAAGCCGCCGATGAAGGCCTCAAACCCGAGAATTATAAGGTCAAGGACTTTGACAAGCTCTTCGCGGAGCTCGACAAAGCAAAGTCTGATACGGCCAGACGTAATGCCTTGGAGAAGGAGATTGATGTTTCATTGTCAGCTACTTACTTCAAGTGGGCTTCCGATTTTTATCGGGGTATTGTAGACCCGCGTCAAGTAAAAGACATTGACTGGAATGTCAAACGCAACAAAATCAAGCTTCACAAGGCGCTCATGACGATCTTGAAGGAGCGCGAAAGCACATATCCCTATTATCAGTTTGAGCCCCTGCACCCCGAGTACGAGCGTCTGAAAAAAGCCCTTGCCGGATACCGCTCTATTCAGCGGAACGGGGGGTGGCCGACGCTGCCCGGCGGTACTAAACTCAAACCCGGCGACGTGAGTCCTGCCGTGGCGCTTCTGCGTAAGCGTCTGCTAGGTGATGAAGCCACAGCTGCTCCGGCCGCAAATCCAAACGAGACACCCGCCGTAGCCGTTGCCAATAAGCCGGCTGGCACGGCCTCTGCTACTGCCTCAGCCGAGAAGTACGATGCTGAACTGGCTAGCGCAGTGAAAGAATTTCAGCGGCAAAATGGACTTACTGCGAACGGTATTGTAAGCGGTGAGACCCTGCAAACACTCAACATTCCGGTAGCACATCGCATCAACCAGATCATCGTGAACATGGAGCGGTGGCGGTGGATTCCGAAGCGTTTCGAACCAAATTATTTACTTGTTAATATTCCTGATTATACGCTCCACGTTGTTGAAAATAACCAGGAGGCGTTTAACATGCGGGTCATTGTTGGCAAGACATTGAACGCTACGCCGGTGTTTAGCGACAGGATGGAGTACGTGGTGCTTGCGCCTTATTGGAACGTGCCGATGAGCATTATTCAGAAAGAAATGCGCCCCCGTTTGATGGCCGACCCGGTCGGGGCACTCGACCGCCTCGACATGGAAGTTGTGAAGGGTTGGGGTCGCAAAGCTACCCCCGTAGACCCTACGACTATTGACTGGGCCAACGTGAACCAGAGCAATTTCAAGTACACGGTACGTCGTCGTCCGGGACCAAAAAACGACCTCGGCGATGTGAAGTTTATCTTCCCAAATTCCCAGGATATATATCTTCACGATACTCCTCACGACGAGTTATTCAGCCAAAGCAAGCGAGGATTCAGCCATGGGTGCGTGCGCGTGCAAGAACCCATTAAGCTAGCTGAGTACCTGCTTCGTGATAAGCCCGGTTGGGACCAACAGACCATTTTAGACACCATTGCGAACCACCGGGAGAAGTACATTACGCTCAAGGAGAAGCTGCCCGTATACCTTGTCTACTTCACCGCGTGGGCAGATGAAGACGGAACCATGCACTTCCGAGATGATATCTACGGCCATGATAAAGCATTAGCCAAGGAATACTTTGATTAGCCGTCAAGCAGGCTAGGTCCAAAACGCATCTCCGACAAATCCTACTTGCTCGCCTTAGTATAGCACAAGTCAGAAGGCACCTCGCTATTAGTCGAGGTGCCTTTTTGTTTGCGCGTTATTACAGGGCGTCTAGATTCTCTACCTAAAGCGTTGCTCTGGCTTTGTCTGCAAGAGGAGAGTAACGCTTTAGGTAGAGTTGCCCAGGTGGCAGCTCAATTCAGATGTGAGGAGGAAGAGGGCACAAGGTTGTGCAGATAAAACTAATTATCTATTGTATTACGTCAGCTGTATAAGCGGAGAATAAGCTATAACAACTCGCGTACAGAATTGTAAACACGTATTTGATATAGTTTACATATATACACAGGTTATAGACAATAGAAGACTTCTGTTTATAGTTGTAAATAGCGGAGGAAATGGCTTATTATGTCTCCTGAGCTCTTACATTTGTAATTACTCAGTCAAAGAGTATTTATGAACAATGGTTGAACGCATCCGTCAGCTTTTAGAAGCAAGAAAACTGACCCCCACACAGTTTGCTGATGCTATTGGCGTGGCCCGCCCCATTGTTAGCCATATTCTGAGCGGTCGTAACAAACCTAGCTTAGAGGTAGTCCAGAAAGTAATAGAAGCTTTTCCTGATTTATCACTCGCTTGGCTGCTCAGAGGCGCAGGTGAAATGCTGGCTACTTCTCCAGCACCAGCTGACGTTAAACCTAGCCCTACGGCACCTAGCTCCGGAAAGGGCTCTATGAGCTCCACTGACACACGATCGACGCGTCAGAATGCCTCAGCTACGCGCAGCGTAGCTGAGCAGCCAGCAACCCCCTTATTTGATGGCCACGATGACTCCAATGAGTTGCTAGCTGCTCCCAGGTCAAGCAACCCAGTGGAAGTAGTAGCTCCGGCTCCGGCAATTGCATCAATGGCAACCCCCTCTGCGGTCACTACAAGCCCTAGCCTTGGCCCTACTCCGACGCCGGCTGTCCAACCGCCTCGATTGGAGCAAAAGGAAGCAGGCGCAATGCCTGCTTCCGCAGCCCTTGCTTTTGCGGAGCCAAATAAGGCTATTCGACGGATCGTCATCTTCTACCAAGATGGCACCTTTACAGACTATCGGCCAGAAGCTTAAGACCAGCCACTTGGAATTGAAAAGGGGATAAAGTGCGTGAAGGTGATACCTGTAGTAGACCGCGCAACTAGTGCTATTACGGAGACGATTTTTCGCTCATCAAGAAACAGGTACAGAAGTTGTTAAGTCTTTTAATAACCTCGTGAAGGAGGAAAATAATCTTATTTACTCGTCTGTATAGCACAGAGATGCTCACTGGCGAGCTACACTTAAAAAGTTTATTCTATCTGCGCTGCACCTATTTGCTTCTATTTCGACTAGCTAGGTTGTAACACGGAAGGCCTTCGTTTCTTCATAAAAGTATTGTGAACAGTGCAATTTGGCAGACCGTTAATTTCACCCGTACTGGCACTTGGTTATATTAATTGTATAACTAAGTCGCATTTACTAGAGTAGGGATGCTTTACAGGATAAAATCATATCGTAAAGAAGCGTGTATAAAGGTGTATGCTAATCTATAATTGTGTTTTATAAATTACTTTATATCAGATAGTTAATTTGTAAAGAATTAAGATTTAAATGAAGTAAAAACTTCGATTGTCACTTGTGTTATAATTAGTGGATAAATTAAAAATTGAGTGTGCTAACCGTCCTATGTCATCGAGGAACGATATAGGTGATAATTGCTAAATCCCTTAACATCTGCTTAGCTGGAAATAATCCAGCAAAATAGTCGTTTTGGTTGTCTAATGCGGTTAGCTACTAGACCGAAAACTTGCGCCACGTTTAAGAAAGATAGGAGGCGATGCCTGCATTGAGATTTTATACCAATGAGTTAGCTGTTAGCTCTAGCAAAAGAAAAGTAATATCATCGATACCTCGTTAGGAGAGGTTCACCAGCTTATCCTATTTGTTCTGCTAGAGGAAATCGAACTATAGAATTGTTACTTCGGGTAGATGAGCTGCTAGTCTTGATTGAAGGTATTTACCTTTGTTATAATTGTAAACAGGTTTACAGAATCAGCAAGTGAAATCGTGTTGCGAGCTTAGAACGGTAGTGCTTGGCAGTTTTAGGGGTGGTGCTTACCTTTGGGCATGAAAAAATTCCGTCTGCTCTCCTTGCTATTCGCCGCTGGCGCTTCGTTCTACCTAACGTCCTGCACGCCGCCACCTGACGCTGAGAAAGACCCCAATGCCGACGCCGCCTATAAGCGGGCACATCGCCCCGAAGGGTATCGGCAGGCCCAAAGCAGCGAGCCTTCCGTCAATAAGCAATAAAGACATAACCTAGCCTTGATAAGCACTTGCTGGCTTGCTGGCTTACTTGTTATTTATCTAGCTATCACCTACAAAAGCAGGCGTAGACCCCACCGAGTATGTTTGGTGGGGTCTACGCCTGCTTTTGTAGGTGATAGAATATTAATTTGTACGGCGTAGACCGGTAGTAGCTCTGCTTATACGGTAGCGATTTGAACAGCTTCCAAAGCCAGCGGTGCGGGCGTGTTTGATGGTGTGAGATCGGGCAACTGAATGCCGGCCAGCAAATTGGCTTCCAGTAAATCGGCCCAGGTGCGTAGATAGAGCACTACGTCGTCGCGCTGGTTATGGCGGAGGGCATTTCGACGCTCGAAGGGGAGGAGAGCCAGAATAGCCGGGTCGTTGAGACGCTCTAAGTGGGTGAGGTCGGTGCGGGTGAAGCCGAGGGCTAGCATCTCATCAATAGTTGCGTCGATGGGCAGGCCGCTGGTGGGACAGTAGTCGATAAGCTGCCGCTCCCAGTCGCCGTAGCGCTGCATAGCGCGAGCGTGAATTTCGCCCTTGGTGAGATTGGTAATCGTTTGGGCGAGGTGACCGCAGTTACAGCTGCCCATATGGCCCCACTGGTAAGGAGCCTCCGTGGTGAGGCGTTGGGCAGTGTCGCGGAGGGCTTGAATGACGGGAAGAGTGCTCTTAGCCATGGTAATGGATGTTAATAGATTAGCATCAGCCAATTAAAACAACATTCTTCTTTATAAGCGCAGCCAGTAGAAATTTGTTTCCGTTGACAAGGCAACGAGCCTTATTTAAGTAAAAGCTAGGCTAGAATAAACAAAAACCGCCTGGCGCGCTTGGCTCCAGACGGTTGCTACTTTGCTAACTAATTAGGCGTCGGGTTAAGCCAGCTAACCCTGACGGCTGCTGCTGCGGCTGCCCCGGTAACGGCGACGGCTTTGAGCCTCGCTGCCGGTCCGCTCACTCTGGCTCGCCGCATGAGATGGGGCGCGCTCTGAGCGTTGCGAACTGCTCGGGCGAGAGTCGGAATGGCGAGTACGGCCTGCCGACTCAGCCGCTGCTCGGGGAGCACGCGGCTCCCGTCCCGGCCGCGGTGGGCGACCTGCCGGACCTTTCGGGCGCTGGATGTGGCCACTTCCTAAAAGCACGGGTGCTACGGCTGTGGTGGTGTAGGGGTGTTCGGTAACGAGGTCAATCTGTCGGCGGATGAGCTTTTGAATATCCTGCAAATACGCTCGCTCCTCCTCATCGCAGAATGAAAGCGCAATGCCGGATGCCCCCGCCCGGCCCGTCCGGCCAATGCGGTGCACGTAGGTTTCGGGCTCGTTGGGCAACTCGTAGTTGATAACGTGCGTGAGTTCCTCCACGTCGATGCCACGGGCTGCAATATCCGTCGCAACGAGCACGCGGGTTGAACCCGCCTTAAAGTTGGATAATGCCCGCTGCCGATGATTCTGCGACTTATTACCGTGAATTGCTTCTGCCGTGATGTTGGCTTTGGCGAGGGTCTTCACCACGCGGTCGGCGCCGTGCTTAGTGCGCGCAAACACCAGCACGCGGCGGATGTTCTTATCCGACAATACATGCTCTAGT
>Ga0325401_1005015_pt1 | contig 12587 bp, 9 predicted proteins | sample PopdelMetagenome_FD_205666 | JGI IMG/M metagenome (GOLD analysis project Ga0325401, IMG submission 205666) | Populus deltoides microbial communities from Bellville, Georgia, United States - Xylem-PdKOR-R2 | ecosystem: Host-associated > Plants > Phyllosphere > Stem > Wood/Secondary xylem | place...
ATTTTCAAAATAATTTTAAAATTTATATGTAAATTAATACCTCTTCTTTCTTTTATCTTGGTTATCTAAAATCTTTTAAATAGCGTTTATTTTTAGTTATTTTGTATTAGTTTTTTGAGAGATTATTTTAATTCATCTATAATCTTTTAATGTTTTATATAAATAAAATTTATTTTAAAAAATTAATAATATTTATTTTTAGATAATATTTTTAATACGTGTAACACTGTATAATATTTTTTTTGCTTTTTATTTCATTTAATTAATTCATGTGTGTCTATTTTATTATCATTCAATTAAATAAAAAATAAATTTTTGAGAATAAAATCGTTAAACACAACCGTCTCAAAGATCCGAGTTGTGAGACCGAATATTTTGATGTATATCCGACTTTCAACTTTTAAATTTTTATCTTTATTTATTATTAATGATTATTTATTTATTTATTAACACACATAGTTCTCAATTTAAAAATTATCATAAGCTTTTTGATTTTGATTTTCATATATAAAAACATGTTGAAAAATCTTGTTTATTTATTTATATATATATATATATATATATATATAAAATCAATCCACAATAAAAACAAACACATGTTAAATACCTAGTAATTATTTATGCAATTGTTTTCTGGGCATCGGTCCAGAATTCGAAACCGCTAGAAAGGTGATGAATGCAAGTTAAGCGGATGAATGCTTATTAACTCCAAAATCTACGTTAATGTTGTGTTAATTAAGTATATGTTCCATGCAAATCATGTTGTGATTAACTATCGTTAATATCATCAAATTAGTGGTGCCAAATTTATTAAACGACACCGCACGCATCCCAATATTGAACCTGTTTGGAAACGTGTACATATTTTTTTAGAAAAATTAATTTTAAAAGAAATGAATGATCTGAAGGTCAAATGCAAGTTGCCTCTTGCCTGACTAATGTGCTGCTGGATGGTCAAAACCTCGGAGGGCTTTCTTTCCTTGCAGAGATTCTATCTCCATCACTGAGCTGTAATAATGATGTAGCAAATAATTATGCAAGGAGAATATATTCCATTATGGACAACTGGATAGGTGGAAGACAGATGTAGAGAGAGAAACTAAATTTATAATGGATGAGGCGCCTCCATAAGTGACCTGAAATGATTTTTCCATTCATGATATATGAATATTCTCTTCATCATAGATTTGAAGCCTGGTAGGCTAATATGGATTCCAGCTGATCCGGGATATCAGGTGAAATATATATATATATATAAGTTTGATATGATCCAGTAAGTTTATCTGATAAAACCCAATTGTAATCTATTAATTTTTTTTATTAAAATAATATTATTTTAATTAAAAAAATAATTGATTCGAGCAATCCGGTAACCCGGTTAAAATCTAGAATTCAGGTTTTAGACCGGGCTAACCATTAAACCGGATATAAAAACTATGGCCTCGATTCTTTTCTATGGGCTATAAATGGAAACTGAAAACATTTGTTTTGGAGTATAGCCAGAGGAGTGTAGACTTTAAAATCTGAACAATGATTAATTATTTATTGAATATTTTTCAACGAATTCCTTATAATTAATATCATACAATATCGGTAGGTCCATCCCCTTGAGGAGAGAAACAGACTATGCTGCCAAAGCAGTGAGTGAGAATAATAAAAGCCTATGCTCAAGTAGTGAGAGTCTAAATTTATAAATTTATTTTTTAAAAATTATTAATTTAAATCTTATAAATCTCAAAATCACTAGAAATTTATATAATTATTAACTTCAGAACCCGTAAAATTAACCAAGATATACAAGCGGGCTTAGATAACACATTAACTCTTTTTTTTTTTTTTTTTTAAAGAGTCGAGATCATGTTCCTCGAACTTCTTTGATGTGAAATTGTATCTTTCTCTATATCGAATAACAAAGGCGCCGCTCCCGCGGACCTTGCAGGTGATGGGATTGTTCCTCATCACGCGCTACTGGTTAATATACTGGGGTTTTCAGAGACTCCTATAAAGGAAAAATATTATACTTATTTTTATATGAAAAAAAAAAAACTCCTTGGAAGCGTTCAAATTCTTTACTGCTCAACCAGAGTTGTATAACGAGGATCCGTTTTCAGCTTAGTTTCACTCAAAGATATGGCAGGGGGGGAGCTTGCTTTCAAATGGAAATAGGTTAATCATCATTCTAACATAATTAGCACAACCACCCATGGCATCACTGGCTCCTATCATTAGCGGACCGTTTGAAGAAAGAAAGATGGCTGTTGCAACAGAGAAGAAAATCACCCCTAATTTACCAAGTGCATCAATGTATTTCCTTTCACATTTTTATTCTGAGAACATTAAAAATTAAAAAAAATATATTACAAATCTAACAGCATGATTAACTTGATCTATCATCTGATGCAAACTTCGACTCCCATGTTGGCACTGCAAAATCTATAAATTGACACCTAGCAAACAGGACTGTGTTGTCAAACATTTTAACACCTACTTGAGGTTGCACATTGCATAATATTTCCTTTGGAATATAAGAATTTCCTATTAGGAAATCAATCTTCCCAAACATGCAAATCATTATCTGTGCTAACCATAACAAATTAACAATGACGATATGACATACCAGGATGGATGAGTGTGCATTTGTTGGAAAAACAGTACCAGGATCCCAAACTCAAGCTCTCTGAAGAGATTTCATCCAATTGGAAGACTTCAACTGGATTATCCTTTTCAAGTCTCCAGAAAGATAAGGTCCAATTAACAACAGTGTATCCTCCCATAGGGCAGAGCAATGATACACTGATTAGTAAGTGCATCCTTCAATGACTGGACCTGGTTTCTGCAAAATATTTACCAGCAAAGGGAGCATTATTTACTCGGCTCAGATGGATTCCAGTTTATTGTCTCCCATATCAGTTGTCGTGAAATGAGGTTTAGAGGGGAAGACGAAGACAGTAGATGCAGCGATTGCGGGTTGAAATGTAGCTGAATATCTTGCTGAGGTCACTGTAACTCGAGGCAATTGTTGTGAACCTGAAGCCAATGGCACAAGCTTGTAGCTAAGGGTGTGCTCAGATTTTGGAAGAACAAAAACTGTGTCACTGTGAGACCCAGATAACACAAAACTCTGTGCATCTGCCAGTGAGAACTTGACCTCTTGAAGCAACCGTGTTTGATTCCGAATTTTAATCAAGTACATAATGGGATCTCCAAGAACAGCATAAGGAGGACATTCCAGACTCAATACCAATGGGGGCGACTCTACTTTTATGTTGGGAAGTTTATGTTTGGTCAAAACCCAATCTTTTTTTGCATCAGAAGTGGACAGATCTTCCTTTTCAGAATTCCTCCTCCATCTTAGAGACACTGACCCCAAATCAAGACTTGTAGATTCCACTTCAGGAATGACAGTGAAAACCTTTTTGAACTCTTCTCCAGGAACTAGATGGGCAGGACTTAAAAGATCCATGCCACTATGTTGCAAGGTACACGGCCTCTCAACACCATCATCCACTTCAATAGACATTGACTGTAATAGCAAAGGAACCTCACTGCTGTTCTTGGCACCAATGACTAGTACACTAGTTTCATTAAGAGGAAGTGACGCCAACTGATCTGATCCAGGGACAGACTTGATTCTTGAGAGCAACAGTGGATCCTGGCGGAATGGCAGCATAAACTGATGGCTAAACACAACAGCAGTCTTTCCTTCAATTTGCAAGCTCTTGTGGACATGGATTCTTTGTGAAGTTGATTCATTGCTATCTGGAAAATAGCCTAATGATACAAAGAGCATAACCGGTTTGGGTCGATGCCACTTAATTTCTAGCTTGCAGGACCATGATTCTCCATCTTTTAAGACCGGAACAGAAACCAAACCAAAAGACTGCTGAATTTTCTTAATTTTGTCAGGACCCACTAGAGATTCATCTTCTCCTTCTCGCCCAGAAACTCCAAGAAGTTCAACATGATGGCTGTCCATAGAGAATGGTTCCTCTTCCCTGGGACTAAACAGCCCACCTCCTTTTACATCTACCAGATTGACTTTCAACTCACCAGAGAATATGGCATGATCCTTGGAGACCACAGTGACAGGAATTTTGAAGCATTCCCCAACTAATGCTGGCCCAGTAACTCCTAAAATAAGATCCACTTGTGGTTCTGGTTCTTCAACCTGGGCAGCCTTCTGACCAGAAAATGCAAGAGCAGGATCCTTCGTTGGAAAAGTTTCAGCACGGTCTTCAAACTTCCAAAGAGGTAGATCCTCCATCGAAGCAGGACTTTCAGCACCACAACATATTGTGAAGTGGGGTCTCATTTTTGCAATGACATATATGCACTCTAGCTTCCCACTTTGTTCTGCATTAAACCAAACGTGGACATTATTAGTATACGATCTCACCAATCATACTGCAAGGAGATTGTTAGACAGGAAGATAACATGATAAGAAGCTCCAAATATTCAAATCTTCAACAGGATCCATCATCTTTGTCAATTAGGGCAAGGTAGTGCCAATTCGACCCAGTCAAATTGCTAAATGAACTGTATAGGGATTTGAGATTCATAGGAAAAGGAGCACACAGTAGCACCAACATGTACGGACTATGGACATATTTTATAAGGTAATTTATATTCAAAATCAACAATGAATTCATGACAAGTATTAAGTAAGTCCCCCTCTATCTCTCTCACATAAAACCATGCACAAAGATTAGGCTAAAATTCAAAATGGGAGGAGAGGGACACACCACCAGATTATGGAGGCATAATCAATATACAGCAATGCCCAGATCAAGAGCATGAAATGCATCACCCCTACGTACTACTCATTATAGGAAATGAAGTAGGAGTTGGGGGGTACAGAAGAGAGAGGGAAGTGGAAGAGAAGAAAAAAGCAGGGTGATAGAAAAACGAGAATATCATTGAAGAGAGAAACAAACTTTAATCTCAATCTCAATGCTTAAATTACAACTGTAAAAATCAGGGTGATAGCAGCTCTTATTTAGGGACCCTAATAGATAAAGGGAATCCTAACTAGGAAATGGAATAGAAGCCTGATTGATACATACTTCAAACACTAGATAGGAAACAAAACAAATTTCAAAATCTCAAATAACAATTAAAAATCCAATGCAAATCATCAAATGGTCAACTAATAAACCCCAGAAGTCTGGATTTGTTCTCCTTCACCACCTGGTTCAAACTTCCCAAGTGAAACTATTTCTTATTTGTGTGAGATATGACTTGTGTAAACTTTGATGAGAATGTAACTTTCATAAAATAAATCAACTGACCTGGTTTGACGTCATACGTTAACCTCAGCCATTTGTTTGTAACAAGTGCCAAAGAAGGAGCACTTTCAATTCGCCAACCTTGTTGGCCACTGGATACTGCAGCTGATGGGCTTTCAGAATTTGTGATGACAAAGTTACACTCTGATTGATTAAACTGTACTTCTAATTTATCTATGTCAACAGGTAGAGGTAATTGTGATAGAAGTGACACTGTAATCGAGGTGGATGCTCCTGGCTTAATAACTGGTTCGTGAAAAGCAACTGAAGCAAGAAGTACCAATCTAAGGGGACTAACGAGATCAATTTCAAGATGCAGTGGAATTTCTCCATTCACTTTGAGATCACTATTGCCTTCAACTGATTGTAACCCGGTTTCTCCGCTAACAAGCTCAAAAACCTCCTTGTGTATAATTTCTCTCTGCGCAAGACTTGCAGGACCAGCAGGACCACATTCTTTATACCTGAGAGACTGGATCCCAGAATCAGATGATACAGGCAATGCAGCCAATTCAAGAGAATACTCAACGAACTCTTTCACTCTACCAGATTTCCTTGAGCACTCTCGCAAATAACCCAAGACTTCCCACAACAAAGTGACCCAACCCTCTTGTCTGTATAGAGATGCAACAGCATCAAGTAATTGTTTTGCATTACTTAAATCACCTACCCCAAAGTATTCCTTTGCCATGTGGAACCCACATAAGTGGGCCATCCTCTGGGCTTTGAGATTAGAGAATGTTTCATAAGCTTTTTTAAGAAGAGCAATAATTTCAAAGGAATCTTGAAATCTTTTTCCTTCTGCAATAGCATAATGAGTATACTCTTCATCAGTAAGGCTGCAGATTGAATAAACAGCACAAATAATTAGTAGAGGTGGAATACGCAAAGCAAACATTTTGAATACTAATCATTTTGAATACTAATCAGTCAAACTTACGATTGCATGATTAAGGCATCCCCTTGCTCAAGTAACCGAGCAAACTGACCGACATAAATAGAAGGTGCTACAGATTCAGCATTACTATCAATTTCATCAGGAGTTTCAGACATTGTTATTGAAAGTTCCAAAGTAGCTCTCTTCTCCTTCAAGTAGTGTGCAGCTAACTGTTTTGAGATCAAATGTTGTGTTCAACACAGTAAAAAGTAGAGCATGATTAAAAAGTACAAGTTTCTAGATGGTAAACAAACATGTAAGAAATTAAATAAATAAAGCAAGAATGAGATTAAGTTGGCTCATACATTTAATTTGCAAGTTATGCAACTAGAACCTTCAAAATGAAGATGCAATCTGAGAAGTTAAGATATAATAAAACCAACACTGCTTGCCCAGAGATTGGACTGACTAAAAATCCATTCAAGTGTAGTACCTTTTCAATGTGAGGTGCATTTGTAGATAAAAATATTGACAAGATATATAAAAAAACATCATTGTCCACGTCCTTGGAAAATGATAATACAATACACTGACAGTGTAGTCATGGTTATTAGATTGTTATGGTGACAACTATGGGTTAAAGTATAACTTCAGACTGAAATAAAGAAAATAAGTTAATATGCATGGCAAATCCATGAACCATCAGCTTAAATTTGAGATTTAAGATCATATCAAAACATGACATCAACACTATCATATATGGTCACACAAGAAACTCCACTATGTTTATCTCCCAAGTGGCATCAAAGCTCATAGTTTGAATGAATGCATGCCATGATGGCACAAACACTACCCTGGTTACTAAGTTTTGCATGGTGGAATGATTAAGAATGAATGGCGATTCCCATGGTTTCTCCTCCCTTGGTCGAGTAGCCTCTTGGTGATCCTCAAAGCAACAAATCATTATCGAAGGATTTTGCTCAAGTTGGGTAGTCCCCGATGTGAATGGCACTAATTCTTGAGGGGGGTCTTTATTAGCAACAGGTATGAGTAAGGATTCTACATTAACTAAATGTCAAGAAAGTTAAGACATAAATGGATCCATGACACCTTTGCCTTGTATGCTCAAGGTAGTGAACGAAAAAATCATTGAGATTCTCCTACATTTTCTCATGAGAAAATTTCCAGTGCTCACCTCTCCATAAAACTACATGCAGGACAAGCACAAAACATGAAAAGAAAAGTACCCCCTCTTCAAAAAAGAGAAAAAAAAAAAGAAAAAGAGAGAACAAAAAGGAAAGGAAAACAAAATAAAAAAATGTCTGATTAATTAACAATTCAGCATTGGTCAAATCTTGGACTGCAATAACCAGTCCCCTTAGGATTTCAAAATGAGTATGCCAATAAGATGCTAAAACTTTTGTTGAAAATCATTTCTCGTTTTTCCTTTTGCTGCTCCTTTTTAATTAAAAGACAGGGTGAAAACATTCATATATCAATTGTAATATGGGGAAACAACAGTTGCTCCCAAACACAATAAGAAGTTAAAATACCAGGAAGTTATAGAAAGTCACTCACCTGATAATAATAAGCTGGTAGAAATTCCCACTCGGTCAAAGCCAGGTCTGCAGTGCCTAAAGTTGTATTTGAATTGCTATGAATAGTTTTTGAGCTTGTCTCTAGCAATTCAGCAAATACCAGAAATTGTCTGCTCATCCATTCCCAGTGAAGAAAGGCAACATCTGTGGGTCCTACAAGCCTCCTGTATGAAACATTATGCTGGCGGAACCATGTAATTGCTTCTACCACCTTTCCACCATGCAATAACAGGGTTGCTATTTTAAAATGCAATTGCTCTGCAACAGTTTTTATCTGAACAAGGCGTTGAATCAATGGCAACTTCTTTGCTGTCCCAACCATCTGATGACAAACTTATTAGTCCAAGTAAAGGAATAGTATCTATGAAAACATTCTGTAGCATGAACATGGATAAACGAAAAAAAGACAAGTTTGGAATTGTATGGGTACATGAATATACCTCCCGCAATATTTGATATGCATCCTCATAAAACCTCAAAGCTTCAACCCAATCTCTCCGGAACTCTGCATATACAGCAACCTAGCAAGACAACAAAGTGAGCAATTTAAACTGACTTGCACATTGACTAATTTTTAAAATGACAGACCTTGCATATTGTCTTTTGTGGAAGTACTAGATTACATACATTATCTATGCTTACACAAATTCATAAGAACAAGCAACAAAACACTGCAAGCTCATTCCAAGTTAGCAGTGAATCAAAGGTTTGTGTTACATTTACTGTTAAACATAGAGGGTTCACTAGCATGACACAATTAAAGTCACAATATAACCATCCAGGCTTCACCAGCACAATTCAATAATCACATAACAAGTTTTAATCTCTTGATCAAACAAAAATGAAAACCCTTACTTTAAAGCAATAGCGAACATTCAACTCATGAGAATTGAAACTCTTCTTTTCAACACGAGTTTTAATCTTCCGCCCTTCATCTTTATAATACACATTCGCTAATTCCGCAAACGTGCCTCGCAGCCTGAAAAATCCGCACTCCACATTCACATTGACCATAAAAACACATAAATCACAAACAACAAGACAACAAAACATGCCTGTCAAGTGATTGTTTCAGTAGCAAATCATCACTGGCATTGAAAATAACAAGATATTTCGCATCAATTTCCGCACGCTTGCGTAACGCAATCATTCGATCCTCACTGATCTCATCTGCATCATGATCGGAAACAATCTAAAAATTACCAAAATCATCAACTTTACCATCTCAATTAATTAGAACATTACAGCATAAAGAAAACTACCATTCGAAGAAGATTGCACAACAACAACAATCAATTTAATATTCTTCGGCCGAGTCGCATTTCTGCTCACCAACAACACAACAAAAATAATTAGCAAGACGGAGCGAAATTAATAGAAAAGAAAAGAAAAACTACATATTAAGATATTATTTACTTGATATTTTCAATGTCAGTACAAACTTGAAGCCATTGAGCAGGATCGCCAGAAACATGACCGGAGCTAAAAAGAGCAGCGACGACAGACGGAACTCGAGTTCGATGTTTAAGTAGCCAATCTCTCTTTAAAATTCCTCCATTATTAGCTGGATCAGATTTGGTCGGCTTGGAGAGGAGGAGAGTGATTTTGGAGAAATCGGGTAAGGCTAAAGTGTTTATCGGCGGTTGTTCAGCGTTGAGAAAAGAGGAGATTAGCGAGTGGTGATCCGTGCAGCCTACTAGTGAAACCAGTGCTACCGGTGGCGTGCGTAATTCTTCTGGATATTCTTCCATTGCTGTTGAAATGAATTGATTTGGATTTGGATTTGTGTCTGTGTCAAATTCTTCAGGCTGTTTTCGGCCGGTGACGATTTGAAGGGAAGGAATGGACATTTCTTTTTTTCTCCTTTCACATCTTTAGTGGGCTGGATCGGGCTGGACCATGTGATCCACCAGAAGCGGATCTGTTGACTGTATCCAGCATTCCGGCCCACTAACTTCTGGTTTTCCCTCTCTCTCTTTTCCCCGATATATTTTGCCCACATTTTATTTTTTGTGTTATATATATATATATAAAGAAGAGAGCGTTACGAAAATCCTATTGACTGTAGCTTTCTCCCTGCCTCAGGGAAAAGCATGATCTCTGTCGCCCAGCAATCTCACAGTTATTGGTCTGTGAAGATACATTGCCAGTTGCTCCATTTTATTTGACTAAGCTAAACATAAATTTATGCTTGAGAGGTGATTGTCCATGTACTAACAAGAGAGAGATTCTAAAAAAAAAGGAGTGATTCTAAAAAAAAAGGAGTGATGAATCTGATGATGGCCTTCTAAACTGCTTGAATCTCACAAGTGAACAGAAAATCTCACCTGAGTGAGACATGAGAAGTTTGATTTCGAACTCCGATTCAACTAGGAAAAGCATACCATGCCACTGTGCCTTGAATTATCCACATCTCAAGTTGACATTGATTGATAGAATTTTTTGCTACGTATGAACTACTATTAGTGAGGAACATGGACTAAAAGCATAGCTAATATTTGCCCACTCTAGACCAGTCTCAGGTTCTTCAGTTAAAACAGATAGCACGCCTCCTGCATACTTCACGTAGCCAGAAATGATATGTTTGAAACAGATACAAAGACTGAGAGTACTTGGATTTTGGCAATCAAGCATGGACGAGCAGGTTTGAGAAAGTTAGTTCAGTTCAGGATAGGGGCAATGGGAGGGAGCATAGCTGCTGGGACCTTGGAGTACCTTTCCCATAATTCAAAGCAATTTACTTTCTGAAACAACTTTAAACACGGACAGCACATAATTAACAACCTTTCATTATATCATAATGTCACAAGCACAAACTTCAATCTTCATCCATTAACAAGTTGCAGGGTCTAACAGAAACGCTTCACAGTATATACGGTTCATATGATTCCAATACTAAATCAGCTATACTGCTGGTGGTCTCATGAAACTAAAAGGCAGACAAAACACATCCAATACGCCAACCATGCCTCGATGCTGATTCAGGCGCAAAATGCACATCCCCATCCATCCCTCAGCGTGCCTCATATTGCACAACTGCAAGAAGAGAATTTACATGTCAGACACATACCTAAGCACCAATTCCTTAAAATCATTATGTGCAGGGGTTGTGGATTGCAGTTCCAGATACAAATAGTCAGAATTATTGGTGGCAAAACCACACAGGATAAAAGGAAGAATATGATAGATAGGTAGTTAACAGCCACACGTCAAAATCATCAAGAAACAACACAAGTCCTAGGTAGACCAAAGTGATATATCCTAGCTACTAAGTGCATAGACTGGCATTGCATTACATGAATTTAGGAAAAAATTCTGAAGTAGGGTTTCCAATGCTTTTTCGACCAATGCAGCATACATTGATGAATCATTTACATATAGAGACATAAATGCTTAGCCAGTCAACCAAATAATTGTGCCTTGCACACACTTTTTGAAGTCACCACCTTTGCTCTTCATTTGCATCAATTACACATATTGATTTTGAACTCCGAACATTGATTCTAAATACAACACACAAGCATAGTCTTTAAAGTTCTACCATGATGAAAAATCTAAAACAATATAACTTGATGTGTACATCATGCACAACAACCACTGAAAAAGAAAACAAAAACTGAGCTGCTTCACATGAATTGTGTGAAACACTACCGACCACCACCATGATTGAAGTTAGCAACTATTTAGGAAGCAGAGACAACCAAACAGCAATGTGACCACATCAACGAACCAAAGCTCCTTAATTTCTACGCTAAAATGTACATTCATGACACCACCAAAATGCAACATCTACAAATCACCACCCTTACCAAAACCCGCAAATTAAACACAACTAACTATTTCATCGGAAAAAAACATTGCAAATTCTTAACCAACAGAAACCCGTCAAAAAACCAAACAAAACAGTGATAGTGTTCAATCCCCCACCCAAAACAAAGAAATATTACAATAACCACCTCAAAAACTTAATCTAACTAACACAAGCCCACATAAAAAACATGAGGGAAACAACAAAATCAATCAAATAAATAAAATAAAAACGTACTTCGACGAGTACGCTTCTTGTAAAGAATACGGTAACCGCACTCTCTGCACTGAATAACATCTCCTGGCTTTAAAGTATTCTCCATTCCACAATCTACAAAAATTAAGAGATATATAGATCAAACATGATCAAAAGCAAAATTTAAAAGAAACCCACGATTCTATTTCATTTTCTGTGACAGAACGTGAAATTCTTGCCTCCACAGATGTAGCTGACAGGTTCTGGTTGAGGATCCATAGCTCAGCAGAGAGGGTTTTAGGGTTTCTCTTTTTTTTGTTTGACAATTTAACGACCTGGCGTGCGCGTTTGAGTTTTATTTCATATTGCCCATAAGTTAGTGTATTTGTGGGGAAGGTTCTAGACTTGGGCCTGTACTGGATCACAGTTACTAGACTTTGTCTAAATAGTTAATTTGGAATTCGGCTGATCCGGCCTGAATCCCGAGCTAGATTTCAAAAAATTAGTCAACTCAAAGTTTAAAGTTGACTTAATCAGCTGGACGGATCAAAACATATAACCGGTCAAAACTTAATTTAGCTTTTTTTAAATAAAAAAAAAATAACATCATTTTTATTGATCTATATTAACTCACTCAACCTATATTTTATATCAAATCATGAACAAAATCTGATGCAATAACTTCAAGATTTATTACTTTGTATTGTTTAGAATTTAAAAATTATTAAAAAAATAAAAATTAATTTGTTCTTTGAAAAGCAAGTCATGAAGTTTCACCATGCTCCAAAGTAATTATAATCACAAAAAACTCTAAAATGTATCA
>Ga0325401_1005017_pt1 | contig 12583 bp, 7 predicted proteins | sample PopdelMetagenome_FD_205666 | JGI IMG/M metagenome (GOLD analysis project Ga0325401, IMG submission 205666) | Populus deltoides microbial communities from Bellville, Georgia, United States - Xylem-PdKOR-R2 | ecosystem: Host-associated > Plants > Phyllosphere > Stem > Wood/Secondary xylem | place...
AATCAATAATCTAAAATACAAAATAAATAACTCTATTAATACTAAGTAAAACATTCTAAACAAAACTAAAAAAACAATAAAAAAAATTATAAAAAAATAAAAATAATAATTATAAATCGACTAAAAAAATAACATAATTCTCGTATAATAACTTCTAAATTTTATTGCAAAGCCTTTTCAAACTCTACGTACTACTAAATTTTAATCTTATAGAAAATATAAACATTTAAATTTTCTAGTAAAATTTCAGTTTGAATAAAAACTTATATTTATTATCATAAAATTATATATTAAAAAAAAATCAAAAACCACCAGAAACTACCAAGAAGCTATTAGGCATTAAAGTCTCATAATCTTTTAAACTCTTCCTGACACTTGATCATTAAATGCTACTTTGATCTTTTTAGCTTTTAAACCTCTAATTGATCCAACTAACACCTCTCTAATTAGATGACAAAAGTTCAATGATAGATTAGGTTTTGGTGTGGTTGTGCTTGTTCAACTCAAGGCCGGGTTGGGTTGGTGCATGCCTAGGCTGATTCGTTGATGTTCGCTATGAGATCTGAAAAAAGAAAAATGATAATTTATTTACTTATTTGAAATCCCAAGCATATATAAATACTGATGGATGCTTATAAATTGTGCCTTCACAAGGCGAATAACGTAATTGAAAAGGCTTCATCTGATATCTGATATTCGCCAACAGATATAACAGCAGCTTTGGCAGCAGCCATGGGAACGACGTTGAATATCCGAGACTTGGATAACCCGAAGAAATTTTTTTGTAATAAAAGCAAAAGGGTTAAAAATCAACTCCAGCAGGAATATTCCAAAGATAGTAGAACAGGATCATTATTTCAGCATCCATATTTGCAACAAAGTGTTTAAGAGTCAATTCTGAAAGATCAAATCAGACCCTCTGGTTTGCTTTTGATTATTTTCTAGTAATTAAATTCTACTTAAAACTCATATTAATATCCTCAAAAGAAATTTAAACTAGAAAATCAATTTAACTATTATATATGAGTCGGTTTTCTGGAAAACCCCTGAACAATGCAATAATCCAATCCACATAAAATCATGTTAAGTATAAAAAGAGGAGAGAGTCTCGTAACTGGAGAAACAAACATCTCATATGGGTGGCAGACAACATTTTACACGATTAAATTAAACTACACAGATAAGTTTGGTTGAGCATTGAAGGACACACATCGACATGATACACAGATAACGCGCGCAGATATATGATATGATATGATATGATACTCTCTCTTGTATCCTTTCCTGGCAAAGGAAGCATCGAATCGCATGAAACTAGAAGCAGAGAGCAATCGAAAGAAATACTTGTTTAAGCTGTAATTACCACAGAGTAACTGATCAGTTGTAGTACAGCTCGAGGCCCATGCCATCATGAATTTCGTAGTCTTTGAGAGTGATATGGTCCTTGTAGATAGTGTACCATTTCTGGATCCGGATCTTATCGGGTCGGGTGCCGGTCTGGGCAGCCACCAGCTTTTTGAGGTCCCCTATCGTATCATCTTCATTGCATTTTACTCTCACCTTCTTGCCCAATCTGTCGTTCAAGACCACCTCTATCATCCTTCCCTTCCCCTTCCTCTTTCTTCTCTCTTTTTCTACTCTTCATTCCCCTTCACTCACAGTTGCATTGCCTATATACATAATAATGAGGACATGCCATTTCTAGAATATTCTCCATACATGCCATTCTAGAATAATCTCCATTAGTGTGGATTCTCTTCGCAATTGCACGCGTTACACGTGACGAAACACAACAAGAGCACGGGGTTTTATCGTGTGTGTGTGTGTGTGTGTGTGTACTGCTACATTTGGTTGGAGATAAAAAAACCACTCCCATTACCTGGTTTATTTTATGTAATATACCCTCGAAATCCGAATCAAGACGTCAATTTATTTGCGGTAGCAAAATGTTCCGGGGCTACGAGTTTTTTTTTTTTTTGAACTTCCAATTAATTTAATTTATTTTATTTTTTTATTTTAAATAGTTTTGGTGTCGCATCAAAAACAAATTTTAAGAAATAAAAAATATTATTTTAATATAAAAAAAAACATTTTGAAATATGATCTTTATCACCCTCTCCGGGGTTTTACAACTTCAGAATTGATCTTCCTTCCGACTAGGAACTCCTGAGAGAATAAATTCCTGATAATATTCAAGCACATGCATAAGCACCCAATTCCAAGATTGGCTAGTGCCAACCGACTTGAAACCAAGAATGAGACTTTAGCCAGAGTAAAACATAAATTTTGATGGATGAGGAAAACCCTACAAGTCAGTAACAGGAAGAAACGAGAAAGACATTGAATAATAAACAATTAGAGTAGGTAGCTAACAATAATGACAACTAAACAAGCAGTAAAACCATATAACACGACCTGCCATCCAATCCCCATTTGGAAACAAAAATACTGTACATATATCTGCTGCATAATCCCTTGCCATCCAAAAATGGGGTCTGTGGCTTTAGGATCCAAGTTTTCAGGTTCAGAAAACCTCAACAGGATCGATCATCATCTTTCAACGACAGCAACCCTATTGATCAATCCTCCAATAGTTTGCATCATTGAACTCTTTATTATCAACCTCGGCAGTATCGGAATTCTCCTTCTCTGGAACCTTCGGTGAAATATTCCTCTTCAGAGGCCCTGCTTCACCAACTATCCCCTCCTTGAGAGCTTGTTCCATTGCCTTTTCAGTGCCTTCTAACTCAACACCAACAAATTCAACATCCTCTTCAAACAAAGAAGGCATGGTGGGAGATTTTTTACTTGAATCACTGCTAACGGATGCATCACTAGAATCCTCGGAGGGTGATAAGCCATTTGGAAGCATGGATTCCCCACTTGATGGGGAACTGGCACCAGGTGTTACTGTTTTCGCTTGGCTGGAAAGAGAGTCGTCAGAGTTGTCATGATCTTCAAATGGATTCACAGTTGATCCCCCTGCTTGCAAATCTGATGACTCTCCCCACCCTACCCATTCAGGTAAAGGCCTATCTCCAAACAATTCTTCTTTGACTGATGTCTCATATTTGAAAAAGCTTGTATCAGGGGCATTTGCATCACTGCTTTGTGAAACCAGACCACTCCCAGGAAATTGATCAACGAGGTTTGTGTTGGAAGTGGATGTGCCATTGACAGAATCCTTGCTTTCGGTCAACTCATCTTCCTCTCCCACCACCACCTCATCATCACTACCGTTGTTACCGCCATTAGCATTTCCATTTAAGTTAATCTGATCCATCATCTCTCCAGGCGATGTGCTCACAAGTGAATCGCCAAGTCTATCATCTTGGAATGCAAACCAGTTTGAATTTGTGAACAGACTGCTGCATTTAAAAAAAAAATAAAAATCAGTGAGATTCCTAATCATATCCAAAAAGAATTCTCTCAAATATATATGTTAATAATTTGACATCCAAGATATTGATATTATATGATTTGTTAAAGAAATTATACCAAATGCACTGCTTGTGCTAGCAACCAAAAAGATGTAAAGGTTCAAGTCAAAAGCATCAAGAGTTGGCGTAGCATTTTAAAAACACTTTGACAATCGAGTTTTCCGGTAAATAGGGTGAAAGAATGGCAGGCAGATGCACACACTAGGCATTGCTAAAGCTTCAGGCCAAGGGCAATGAGACTTGCACATTAGTAAAGTTTTAAAACAACTTCTCTATTATGTGTCCAGTAAATAGGATGAATGAAACATTTAGGCAGGTGCACTTGCAACTTATAGAAGATCCAATATTTCAATATAAACAGTGTGATGGTTAAAACCCTTACCTCCCTTGGTCATCGCCAAGCCTAAGGGATGATATAACAACTTCAGCAGACTCGTCATCAAAGTAGACATCCTGATATTAAAGACCAAACAACACATGTTTGCTATCAAAAGGCAATATAGAGAAAAGTCGCTACCAATGAATCCCCCTCTCCCAAAAAAAAATGAAAAGAAATGAAAAGAAAAAAAGAAACAAAGATTCATACACACACACAAACACATACTTGTATTATAAAGTTAAACTGTTACCTCATCATCCCGATCAAGGCTCCCATTGTCCTGCAACCAAAATGATAAAAAATTAAGAGCCATTTCTTGTAGGTTGATACATGAAGGATCCCTCTTATATATCACAACATTTGAATGAGCCACTCAGAATCATTAGCTCAAAAATCATTCTTTTGATTTTATTATCTGAACAAATTCCCGAATTGATATACATAATGCATCAAGTATATTGCTGTTGTTAAAATGAAGTTTGGAAATAAATAAATACTATTAAACCAAGGCACAAGTCATCTCCTGACATCTTCTCTTCCATGTTCTCTGTTTTTTATTTGAATAGAGAGTTGATTTTGTGAAAGATAGAGAATTGATTCTTGTAAAGGATAGGGAGTGTATTGATTGATGGAGTTTGGAGTTCTTGTTTTAGAGAGAAGATGGAGAGGAGAGCGGTGACATTGGTGTTATTTTGGAGAGTATGAGAAACTAATGGGTTTAGAGAGAGACAAGGGAAAGTGAGGAGGAATATGTGATGGCTCGAGTGAGAGATGCATAATAAATAATAGTGGAGATGGGGATAGAGATGGCAACTGGCAGCAGAGAAGCAGGCTTGCGTGTCACATGATGGAGGAAACTGCTGGTATCAATTGGACCGGTGTGTTGATGCAATAACCTTAGAAGGATGAAATTTCAATGAATCATTCATAAGGCACTCATTTGAATTTCAGATCCTAGAAGGGGCTTATTGAGATATGACTCCCTGTTTTTATGAGTGATACAAGTTGAGAGCCAAAGTCCAGAAACATAAATAACAGTACAAAAAAAAGGAGAATGAAAGTCATCAAAAAGAGAAGCCACTATGTACCTCTTCATTATCCTCGTTCCCATATATTTTGTATCTAAAAGCCTCACTTAAATTATTGGCTAGAGCTGCCACATCATAATCTCGGTCATGAAGGTCATCCTCGTCACTGTCACGCGTCCTATCTTGCAATGCTGTTGGGCGGCTGTGCAAAACAAGAGGATGAAGTGAGATTACCAATCCATTCTCTCCAGGGAGAACTCCAGTGGCAGTAATTTACAGCAGAAACACAAATGGAAGAAAATTAGGCTTATCAAGTAAAATGTTATTAGCAAATTTCAACATATAATTCATATTGAAAAATGATAACCCACCATACTGTTAGATTTTTAGAGGGAGAAAAAGAAAATTATAAATGCAACACCCAGATTGCCAATAAATTTAAATCCTCATCACCATATCCTTATTATTTAAATATGTTTTGGACAAACATCTAGTTCTATAGGTATCACATATTTGAGTACACATCAAGCGATGAGCATACCACAGCTACAAACACTGTTTTAAAGAGTGCATAAGCATAAACAATATGAGGCAAGAGCATACCCGCAAGCCCATCGGTAGACATTTTCAACTGCATTACGCTCTTGCAAAACAGTGGCTTGCCACTCCATCCACTCACTATTTTCCTGGAGATGTATAAAAATAAGTATTAGAAAAGATATTAAACCAAAATTCCATTGACGGGACATCAGTTCAATCACACTACTACATTGATGTTGGATGCAAAGATGCACCAAATGAAACAAGGAGTTGAAAAGAGCAAATAACAAAACTATTGTCATGACATTGTGTACTTCAGTATAAGTATAAAAAAAGGATATTTGAAAATACTCTATTACTTAGAAAGGAAACTAAAAAAGAACAAATTTAGGAGTTCCAGTTCCCAATGCGAGAGAGCAAAAACTCTTCGAAATTGCAAAGAGCAGCAAGGTGGAAAACAATGTCATCATCAAAAGCAGCAGCAACCACAAAACACAGCATAGCACCTGGTTATGGATGCTTCTAGCCAAAACAAGCTTGATGTGATTTATATCAGAGATGATAAAGGTCACTCCAAACTTTTCTTTCAGCAATGGTTTAGAGGGCAGACTAGTTCTTAAGCACTCATAACCTTCAACCAAACTTTTATCACTAGTTCCACATGCCAGTATGACTGGGCTTTTTTAAGGAACTTTGTACTCGGTGAAACAAATGCACGATGTACATCCCAGCTTACCACCCACCTGTAGATAGGTCTGAATGCGGCTACTGATGTTTCCAAGCTGAAAAAGCTTATTAGAAATTCGTGTAATGTGTCCGAGGTTTCCTGCACGTGGGGCTTGTTTTCCAGCAGCAGGAACTGTTGGCTGCATAAGGAAACATGTTTATCAACACATAAAACATGCCAGAGCAGAATATAAATGATACTACTTGCATCTAATTTCCCATTCCACTAAATTCAAGTGGAGGGGGTAGCATGGAATATAGTCTTCAGCTCTTTCCCCTTTGTTTCAGTAGATAACATGCAAATAAATCCTTATCATTACCATTGCTAAGATTTTGCTATCATACAAGATTATTCCAATATCATAAAAAAAAAAACTCCATATACCTTATTATCACCGGATATTAAAGGGTTTTTATCTGTTTGGAGAAATTTTCCAATCAAATCACACTCTTTAAGAAGATGATCAACCATAGCATCACTCTTGATCTCCAAACAAGACATTATGATACTCTCTACATGATGATGCAAAGCGTTATTGTAAGGGTACCTGCATCAGTTAAAACATCAGAATCATGAATGATCACCTAGCACACCATAACTGGAGCAACTTCAAAAAGACAACTGTTCCTGGCTACCAACTTCATTAATCTACTGATTCTTCAATTCGCCATTTAAAAAATGATGCAGAAACTTACTCGAAGAACAGATTAAGGATTCTTTTGATGGTTCCCGAGCTGACTAACTCCATCTCAGTGGCTTCGTTTCCAGCTCTTAGTAGCACCGCAATGAATTCCACAATCTAAATTGAAATAGATAGCAGTTAATTTCCAAACAAGTTTACGCTTCAGTGTAATTTGAACTAAAGGTTTATATATTCCACCAACCATACAGTTTATGCTGCCTAACAGTTTCCAAAACCATGTTATTGAAATTTTCTGTTTTGCATTGTGTTCCATATGAAGATTGCAGCAAAAGCATGAAACCAACCTTAAGACAATGTTTCCCAAGAGGAGGCTTCAGTACTCCATATGTTGTAGGTAAAATCCTCTCATCAGACCGGACATTCAATAGCAGAAGCAAGTTACCTGCAAAATGGAATGGGTAATCTTAAGGTTCTTAACAAATACCGGCGTTGACAGAGAAAAGATGGAAAAAATTATATAAAAGCATCTTTTGTCAGATGCCTCTATCCTTTTTTAAATTATAAATTATACTACTTAATATGGTTATGCTATTCTTGGTTTGACTGGATGCATCCAAAACATATAATTAATGAAAATGCATAGGGAAAACTGAAAAGTTTGTGGGCGCTGCCAAACCCCAAAGAAAGAAGGAAAAAACAACGGGAAAAATCTCAGAAGAATCTTCCCTGTATTCCTGCTTCTTTTTTTTTTGGTTGGGGGAGCATTCTCACAACCATAGAAATTTACTCACCAAGTTTAGGTAACATTGCACTAATAGTCTCTGGATTTACAGGGATTGGAGACTCATATATATGGTGGCTTCGAAAAGAATGCATCAAGGGAGAAGACATTGCTGATCTTTTTGGATCCAATAAGGATATACAAACAGAAAGTGAATTGACAAGACCAGATTTTGAATGTGAATCTTCCAAGGCATGACCAAATATCCTTGCCACAAAACTGCATTTGCCCAAAACATCAAAACCACAAATAAATTAAAACATAAACAAGGACGAGTAGATTTAGTAGCCAAGATACAAAATCCAACAAACCTTGGACTAGAGAGTTTAGTAGCCAAGGCCGATGGAGCATTTCTAGTTATTGCACATAATGTTTCTGCTGCATTAGCATTAACTTCAGGTGGATTCTGGTTCACATAAGAGAAAATTATCAGACTATTTAATATATAATACATCCATTGTAAAGAGTCTCTTGCTAATCATTTCAGATTCTTCCTCCATTTTCAGTTGTCTGGCCAAGCCTCAACACTAACCTTACATCCTCAGATTTTTTTCTAGTTCATATTAAAAAAAGAGATGTTTTCTTGACAAAATTGCAGCACTTACAGAAGGACTCAATTTGTCCACAATCATTTCTAGCAAATTGCTATCAGCCAACCATTGCATCACATCAGTAAAATTAGGATAAACATGGTCATCAGCTCCTACCAGCCTAACCAAAACCTGCATGAAACAAGCAATATCATCAACAAAATATATTACACGCAAGAACTTATCGAAATGTAAACCACTACAGGATAAGAATCTCAATTACCTCCATAATGGATGTAATTCCAATTAAATCAACAAGTTGGCGGAAAACATCCTGATGGGCCTGTGAGAAACCAAATAGTGAATATTTTCTCTAACAGGCTACTAACAATAGTCAGATACTCTAAGAAAAAGTGTAAAACTGAAATACCAACACAATCCAAATTTTACAGATCTCTGAGCAAATCATAAGCCTCACTTAAATGCTCATCTTGCCTAACATGATATATATAAAAATTGCAGAGTGAAGAAAATTTTCATGTTGAACAACGAGAAACTAATCAGGAGGGGGGGAATGCTATACTTTGGGATATACTTTGGGATGAAATGCTATGTTCAAGCAGCAGAGAACACAAATATGAGAGGTCTAGTATGTGCTTTACACAACGAAGTGACTGTTATTATGACCCAATAAATGTTTATGTGGATATATATGCAACTGCCTCCTTCCTCCAGTTAGCACAAACATTATGTATTCCTGTAATTAGTATTACTAAACTGAATTCTAAACCATCAAATGCCATGAAAACCTAACCATGAAAAAATATATTCGCATAGCAGGTCACAGCCTATAATGAATATTTAAATGATGGGCATTGAACGGCACAACTTCCCTTGATTGAAACAAACATGTTTTTACAATTAAGCAGAGTAAAAGTTGCAACAAACCACAACATAGATATAGGTAGAAAAATTCTCACTTGGACATAGTTCATAAGTGGGACTGTCTTGCGTAACATGAGGCAAACAACAACCTAGAATAAAAGGCAAATAGCATCAATGACGTGATCCTTGCCAAACAAAATATTAAAGATACAACTTCTCGTGAAAACTGGATACAAAGTTCTGAAAACATACTTTGCTGAAATACCCAGCAAGCAAGGCACTATGAGACCGATTTGGTTCCAAGAAAGAGAAGAGTAAGTTCATCAACTGAAATAGCAAGGAAGTAAAGATAACCATCAGTAAAAGAGCATTTACCGCAACAACCTCCAGATTAAAACAAAGTGCAATGAAAAAAATGAAACCTACCTCCTCTTCCTCCACTAAAGTTTTAAGAATAACATCAATTTCACATGTAAATATCTCACAAGCAATGAAGGGGAACCTAAAAACCGAAAGCAATTTGTCAGAGAAAAAAACAAAAAGTTAATGTAAGAGACATTTCAACATGAGAAAACAGTTTTCTCTAGTTAAAATGACATACTTGAAGGCTAGTTTGCTTTCAGCATCCTCTGAAGGTTCCTTGATAATGTATCTGAGCAACTGCTCCACTTGGGCTCTATCTCGCAGACTGCATACAATAATTTATGTTGAGCATCCACCAGGATCAACTTTATGATATGCTCTCAAACAGTACAGTGACAGTAAACTATGCATGATAGAGAATGGCCTTGTGCAGAAATCAGAGCATTTCAGCATTGATGGTAAGAAGGGAGGAAAAAAAATTACAAATTGATAAGTCGGGTGTTCAAAGCTTTGCATTCTTGGATTATTTCTTCCTCGTCAAGAAGCTCTTCCAACGTGAAATTATCTTTGTCTAATAATGACTCCACCTACAGATGCAACAGCAAGTTGGTATAAGTAAACTGGAAATAAGAATAGCAAATATTAATAAAACAACTAAACATGTTTGCTTATTAGAAAAATATTACCAAGCACGCAGAACTTAATATCATCAGCAACGGAATTAACATGGTTAGGCGAGTATAAACCTAGTAGCACTTTTAGCAAGGCGGCCCTCCCATTCAAAATTCAAAGCTAAATATAGTAGTACATATAAAACCTAAACAAATTTTCAACATCATTTCTTTCATTTACTAAGAAGCCGCCAAGTACCCACTAGATGTGGATTGAATTAACTGCTACTGCAATTAAAATTAAAACATTTTAGAAGAGTTGATTAATTAATTAATTCTTCTAATAAATGTCACGGACAAATAAAAGGTTCCAATGCAAACACAGGGCACTGCATAAAAAAACATGACAATTCACTACAGTTTCTACGCAAACATTCACTAATTAAACGCTGAATTAACAAAGGAATCACATAAATCTACACGATGAAAAACAACATCCATCTCAACTCAATCAGTCCAAGCCAGTTAAAACCATGAAATCCATTTCAATTTAGAAGTCGCGTATTCCTAGGTTTTATAGATCCAAATAACAGCGATTTTAAAGCTAAATCCACCAATCTTTACAAACCCTAGAGATGAAAAAATAAACTTACAGGAGAGGAGGTGGAGAGAGCGGTGAGCTTCCAAAACATGTTTAAACGAGTGGAAAGAAAATTAACAGACGTAAAAAGCTAAAGGAGCCGCTGTAGATCTGTTAACCCCAAAAGATAAGGAACCAGTAAAATCTAGGTTAAGCACGAGACTCGATATGGAGTCGATAGAGAGAAAAGGAAACCCTAATTTTCGATTGAAAAAAAGGCCAGATCGTGGAGATCGAGAGAGAGACAAAATATCGCGAGAGAGTAGCTACGAGCGAGCAACTTTTTTTTTTTTTTTTTCCAGAGAGAGGGTGGAGGGTGGGAAGAGGGAGGCCGAAAGGTACAGATGAGGGAGTCCGAATTTCACAAAACCAAAAATTTATGATGTTATTGTGCCTATGCATTTGCATTCCATTCCATGCATGTGGGTGTTGATGTGTAGATGTGGAAATGTGGATGCTGATATCGAAAAAGGCATCATTATGTGAACTGAGCTTCATTTATCATATGTTTTTATTTTTTATAAAAAAATTATATGTATAAAATTTTTTAGTATATTTTTATAATTTAAATCAAAAAATTTATACATGTAATTAAATAAATAAATATGTGTATGAATAAATAAATAAAAAATTATTAACAATATCTAAAAATAAAACTTGAAAAATCAAGAAACATGTGTAGATCAAGATGTTTAAACTCGAAAGACAAGACATTTACCTAGTTGTGTTTGCTAAATTTATTTATTAAAATAATATTTTTATTTAAGAAAATGATAATAAAAATAGAGATACAAATTAAATTGATCGAATAAAATAAAAGAAAAAAAACATCATGCAAGGCTGCACATATTAGAAATATTATCTGAAAAAAATTAATTTTCAAAAATAAATCCATACAAAAGATAAAAAAAAATTATAAGATAAATCAGAAAAACTATTCAAATTTAAATGCAAAACTAAAAAAATAGTTGCCATCTAAAAGAAGATCTCCAAATAAAATCAAAGAGAGAATGGATACTAATTTAAATATAAATTAAAAAATTAGAGAAAAAATAATTATTAATTTTTAAATTTTTAAATTTTTTTTTTAAAAAAAAGCAAAGACCATGCGCTACGAGGCTTAGCTAGCCCTTCTGGCCCATTTTATCAGGCCCGCGCGTAAGCCTTTCCTAATATGCCCGTGTGATTCGACCCTTAATTTTTTTCTTGTTTGCAACTGAGGTCAATGACATGTCGTCCGTCCCAATGTTTTTTTTTAAATCAACATGAGTTAGATTTTTCAACCCAAAACATCTATAAAACACTATAGGAACCGTGATAAACCTATATATAACATAAAAAACTGCCCTAAAAATTGAAATCAACCCTAATCCAAAAATCAACCCGAGTTTAGATATGTTTTTTCATGAATTTTAAAAGTACAAAAACACTTAATATGAACTCTCATCATCAAATTAAACAATTTGACACAAATATAGTCCATTTTGGTGGCCTAAATAGATGCCAACGATATTTTTCTCTTATTACTACTGGAATTCAGTGACTTCTCTCTCTCCTCTCAACCAATGACTAAAAAATAACAAAAATGAACTTTTATACCAAAATTAAAATGGAAAAATATTGAGGTACTTAAATGTATAATTTGCGTGATTTTTAAAGTTCAATAACTATAGTGTATCTTTTGCAAAACTTATGGCATGCCATCCATGTTTGGCGCCTTTTTCATTTCGATCTCTTTTTTTTCAATCTCACCTTTTTATAAGAAATCAAAATCAATTGGTAGGACTAAATCGCTAAAAAAAAAGTTTAAGGACTAAATTAAAAAAAAACATAAATTCGCACAACTCATCCACGGTAATGTATGAAAAGATGAATAATGGAGCCTTGTACAATAAAAAACTTACACCTTTTAGAGTATTGCTTAATGTTTGATGATCAAAATTTTGGTCTAACCTAAAAAAAGTCCATACTTCTATAGTTTTTAGTTTTTGATGTTATTAAACTATTTTTCTTTTT